>JACKQG010005177.1_pt1 | contig 14565 bp, 12 predicted proteins | sample 8237621 | NCBI WGS metagenome assembly JACKQG01 (sample SAMN15677084, study PRJNA649215) | marine metagenome | biome: marine; feature: Black Sea; material: saline water; isolation source: suspended particulate matter (SPM) from the Black Sea western gyre | collected 2013-06-09/2013-06-10 | depth...
TGGATCCTGAAACAACGAAGATGCGTAATATACTCAATCCCGCCATTACCGAAGCAGGAATAGCCTTTGGCAGCGGCCAGTTCACTGCAGGGAGGTTGATTCTGAACGCCTATCCTGTAACGTTTGATTTTGGAAAACCAGTTGCCGGAGCCGACGATGTTGAGCAGGCCCTTATAAGCATGCTTAACTCTGCCAGAAAATATCCGGGCCGGGCGCTCTTGAACGCCGGCATCGACCCTGAGACCGCTGAAGAGGCCTACGGGGATCTGGCGTGGGCCCTGAATCTGGGGTGGGCCCTGACCTGGCCCCTGGCCCCTCTTGCCCGGGACGAAAAACTCCACGGGACCGCTACGGCCCACAATCGTGATATGCGCGACAGGCTCTACTTCGGAACCGCTTCACCTGATGGGACGACCCCTTTCCAAAGGGTTGAATCTGCGGGTTATGCTCCTGACAGCGTTGGTGAAAGCCTGGGTACGACATTGGGGGTGCTTGAGGTTTCAAAGGTTGATGGCCCTATCGATGTGGCCAGGTGTCTCTACGAAATTCTTCTGAAGAATGACCTGGACCCGCGATCGGATGTTGAGAGGAATATTTTTCATCCCTTTTTGACCGAGGTGGGGATAGGGCTTGAGACTATTTACCTGGACCCGGACCCTGGCGGAGCCGAAGACGGGTCCCTATATTATACGGTGGTTGCGGATTTTGCAAGACCCCTTGATCTCAGGTATTTTGTGATGGGGACTGTCTACGAGGACCGTAACGGAAACGGTGCTATAGATCAAGATGAAGGGATCCCCGGCCTGAAAATAACACTCAACTCGGAGGATAGTGCTACCGGGCCGGAGATTATGACAGAAACCGGTCACACCGGGCGCTATCAGATGAGTCTATCAAGCGTATTAACAGGTTTTATGAAGCTGTATGTGGAAAGGGAAGGAGACGTTTTTGGGCCTTTTTATTTTTTTGTCGGACATCCGAAGGAAAACAAGCTGAGGAACGTCGGGATAGAACCCCAATAATTTAAAAAAGCCTTGACATGTACACGACCTTGTGCTATTTATAATACCACTGTAACGGAAGGGCATAGCTTCTCCGGAAAATATATGGGGCCGGGTTGCGGTAGATGAGCGTTGTTGACGCTAAATATGATGAAAAAGGGTAAATATAGTGTAGAAAAAAGGTTGACAAAAGCGTTTTTACCATATAATCTCCCAAATGTAAGGTGATGAAAAGAATAATAGTGTAGGAAAAGGCTTGACAAAAGCGTTTTTACCATATAGCCTCCCCACTAAAAGTTGGACAATCAACAAAGCAAGTGTGGGGAAAAACAGAAATGAGTGTGATATAAGTTGGAGTATGAAGAACTTTATTTTAAGGGGGGGTGATAGATCAGGGAATAAGGAAGTCGTGCTTAGGCGGTTAATAAATGTTCAAGTTCAAGAATTTAATTTTAGTTAGGAGGAAAAGAGCATGAAAAAAATTTTTATAGCAATGTCAGTCTTGGCTGCTTTGGCTTTCGGTATGTCCCCGGCACTGGCGGTAGTAGGGGTCCCGGATAATCAACCCGGAACAAATGTTACAGTTTTCTTCTTGGAGAGTAAGGCAAGGTACACGTCTGGTGCAGGAGCTACCACTTACTGGAATTTTTCAGAAGTGAAGGGTGTTGCCACAACATTATCTTTGGATTTCTATACTACCAGGAGTACCTATGTAGCTGATACTAGCGAGGGGCTTACAGCGTGGGCTACGGAGATGATCGACGTAAATAAATACATCAACGGGATGACTGACGGCCATAGGACACAGCTTGAGATTACGCATGATGGAGCGACATACTATGCCGGGTACTGCGAGGCGACCAACAGCGTTACTGGTAATGACAACATTATTGCCAGCGTGTACCTGATTAATCTGGCAGTCGGCCAGGCAGCGGGAGCGAACGTACCGGTCAGGGAGTACGCTATTGACGCGGATGTGTCGGCGACTATGAATGCCAATTTTAGGACTTCAGACGGTACCACGGGCAATTACGAAGTATGGACCCCGAATGCCCTAGCCTCTGCCCAGGACGCGGTTTGGGGAAGGGCGACAGGAACTGCGGCATCCTGGTTTGCCTTGTATCCGAAATATTATATTCTCGATTCCAATTCTAAGAATTGGTTCATTTTTTGGATGAGTGCTGATACTGGTCCCACCAACAGGTACCATATTGACGTCATAAATGGCGCTGAGGATAACTTTTCAACGACTATTCAGATCTATGAGACGACTTTTATGGATGCCGGGGCAGAGATTCCCGATTCTCTGAAGGTCTCGTACCCCTATCTGGGGATGTTTAACGTTACCCAACCTGGATTAGCGGGTGGGGGTCAGGTACCGACTACTGTTGATGTTGACCGTGAGATCCTGGCGTGGACCTGGCAGAAGGCAGCCAGCAGCGCCTCCACCGCAGCGACTAACTGGTCTGCGTTGATGGAAGTAGCCCGAGACGTAGGAACCGTTGGGTTAGCGCCGCAGCACTCTTAAGCTCGGAACTGTTAATAGTAACTTAAATACTCATAATTAAAACACTAAAAAGGCGAACCATAAAAAGGTTCGCCTTTTTAGTGGCATTTTTGAACTTCAGTTTACCCGTAATACCCTGGGTGGGAAGAGAATGGAGATAGGCGGTTTATGAATAGGAACAACAACAAAGTGGTATTGCATCTCTTATGTATGGCTCTTCTTGTTATGACCTTTGCCTGTGAAAATGGAGCCAAGAAAACGGAAGAGAAAAGAAAACAAATCGGACTGACCTTTGTTGACTGGTCAAGGGGATTGCCTTCCGCAGGCCAGTGGCGGCAGGGCCTGGCTTTCTACGACATGAATAACGATGGCCACACGGATATGCTTGCTACCCCTCCAAGGGAGGCAGCGGGTGACGCAAAAAGGCCGGTTGTATGGTATGGTAATGGCAAGGGCGAGTGGTCTGAATCTTTTCTCAATGTGCCCTCTGATATTGTCTATGATTATGGTTCCATAGGTGTTTCGGACTTCAATGGTGACACAATGCCGGACATTGCCCTGGCAATGCACCATGTGGGGCTAAAGGCGCTGAACGGTATGAAAAATGGGAAATATGCTAATCTATCTCCCGGCCTGCCTGCCAAGAAGGACTTTGCATCAAGGGCATTGATATGTGTGGATTTAAACAGCGACGGTGTACCGGACATTGCTGCGATGACTGAATTCACGCAGGGCAGGGGATCCCACGGGCCGGGTGGACTGCTGGGCTGTTATTGGAAAGACAATAAGTGGAGGTGCCGGCCCATAGGAAGCGAAAAGGAGAGATACGGGGCTTACTCCGACCAGTTGGTCGCAGGCGATGTAAACGGCGATGGAAACGTCGATATCGCTGTGGGCGCTTCTAACCATATGATGGACCTGATTGTATGGCTGGGCGATGGCAAGGGAAATTTTCATCCCTTTAACAAAGGTCTCCCCCAAGAGAAGCATTACAACTCAGTTGCCCTGGCCGATGTGGACGGGGATGGACGGGATGATCTGATCGCCAGTATTTCGTTCGTTGGCGAGGCATTCAAGGGGGTTAAAGCATTTTTGAGCGGTGCGGATGGGTTCGTTGATAGTTCTGAAGGACTGCCGGCCGGTGAGTCGTGGGGTTATTTTGCAACTGCCGGCGATCTTGACGGAGACGGCAGGGCTGAGATCATTGTAGCACCCAAACAGGGGGGCTTGAAGGTCTTTAAGCGAGCCGGGAATCGGTGGAACGAGGTGAGCTCACCAGGGCTTCCGGAAAAAGGGCTCTACCGGATTTACGGCTTATATTGCATTGACATCAACAAAGACGGTCACAAAGACATCGTCGTTATTTATGCGAATTCAAACGATAACAGCGGCGGGATCCGCGTGTTCTTGAACGATCCTGAAAAAAAATAGGTAAATAACGCCTTTAGTGGCCTGTTAGATAGAATATAAGGTTTCAAGTCAAATGGAGGTATCCGAATCAGAAAGATGAATAAAAAAATGAGAATTGTTTCTAACAGGACAGGCTTGTTTTGTGCCTTTGCGGCTTTCTTGGGCATTATGTTTTTCTTGGGATGCGACAACAAGAAAGAGGCGAGAGATCAGACCACTCTTGAAAGAGTGTCTCTTCAGTACTGGACCGACAGGCTGGTAACAAGAGATTACGAACCTGCATACAACAGAGAGGCTGACAATGCGTCCATGTCTCTTGAAGAGTACCGAAAGCTGGTTAGCCGCAACGAGAATTTTAAGTTTTCAGGGCTGAAAATCGACAGGGTGAATATTGAAAATGATGGTAGCCTTGTATATGTGACCCTGAAATGCATGATCCCCAATGTTCCTAAGGTGATAGAACGCACTTTTAAAGACAAGTGGATATATCAATCAAACCAATGGAAACATAAGTTTGTAAAAACCCAACCATAGTCTCTTTGCCCCACTTCTGATCCCTACCTCGGGCATCCGACATTGGAGGCCCGAATTTTCCGATGCCATTTCGTATTTCATAGTCGGTTTTTGATGTGTGCCCGCCAAACAATAAGACACGTGACCATTCTCCCACATTCAGACTAACATATGGGACATAGCATATTTTCCAGGCACCGGACCTCGATTTGCCGACGTGTCTTTCGCCTGTCCGCCAAGGAGATCTTGCTTGCCTGGCTGGGATTTGGGGTGCTAATTGGCGTCTTGTATGGAAATTCCTTGACAGGGTGGTGGGCCTGGGATGATACGCAGATCCTCAAAACGGCATTTCAGAGTGGACCATGGGAGTATTATTTTGTTCCAGCGGTATGGTGTGAATTTCAACCTGCTAATCTGAACCCCTGGATAATCTTCTCTTTTGATCTGGACCTGGCCCTGTTCGGGCTGGATCCGCTGCCTTTTTACGCACACCACCTGCTGGCGCTATGGATGGTTGCCGGGGTGACCTATCTTTTGCTCAGAGTGTGGGCCAACCGGTTGTGGTCAACCCTGGGCGTCGTGCTGTTTCTCTCCTCAGCTCCGGTGACCAACACCGTCTATCAACTGATGACGCGGCATTATTTGGAAGGGCTTCTCTTCTTCAGCCTGGCGCTTTACTTATTTATCCGTGCCACGAGAGAGGAACGATCTGCATTGGCCTGGTTAGGCGCGGCGTTTTATTTTGTTGCCATGAGTGCCAAGGAAATCTATGTGGTTCAGGCCCTGCTGCTACCCTTGATACCGGTACGGGACCTGCCCAAACGTCTGCGGATGGCCCTGCCGTTCTTCTTGGTCATGGGTTTTTATGCCTTGTGGCGTAGATATATGTTAGGAACATGGGTGGGAGGCTATCGGCCGTCCATAGATTGGGGCGCCGTCTGCCCCATGATTTTGAAGGTGCCGTCCTTTATCTTTGGGGATGGGCCCTTCGCAATAGCCGCATTCCTGACCACTACGGCCCTGATCATTTATGCGGCGTGGCAATATCTATCCCTGCGGGTGCTGATTATCGGGGCCGCTTTATTGCTCTTAGGCCCTATTGTCCCCGCCATCTATATCTCCGATCCTCACAGGCTGCTCCTGCTTTTAACCTGGGCTTTGAGCCTGGCAGTGGTGCTGACATTGGGAGCGATTGCATCTTCGCATCATCGCCGGATAATCGTGGCCCTGGCCATGGTTGCTGTGATTGGGTTTGCTATGGTTAGCCAGGGATGGAAAATACGGCAGGGCTTGAGGTCGGTGGCCGAAGGGTTTGAAGCCCATGGCCGGTTTATCATGGAGGCAGATCAAGACCAGGTGTTGCTGCCTTCAGCGCAATTTGGAAACTGGTTCACGGCTGGTTTGTCATGGTTGCGCAAGAATATGCTTGAGGAGCAGCCTCCCATGGTTGTGTACGACGAAATCGATTTGGCAGGATTGAACAAGGATTCATTGGGGGTCTTTCTTTATGACGACTCCTCCAGGAGTTTAAGGGAGGTTCCTGGAGGGATTCCCGGAATTTATTCGGAGTGGAAGGGGAAATTGAGTGAAAACCCCATTTCAGTGGAGTTCGACTATGCGGGCGGCGTAGTTTCCTGGCAATTGGGGCCTTACGAGAAAGGACAGTACAGCATCATCACTTATGGTGATTCAAAGGCCAAAATGATCATCCCCCGCCGTGGATTCAGGCGTAAGGAGATCATGGATCCGTTATTATTTCGTGTCCGGTATGACTCACCGGAGGGATGGATCACCTATTCTCCTCTGATACAATTTGATGGAAAAACTCTAACATATAAAGATGAGCGATAAATTTCGGTGATATTTGATACCCAAGAACTTAATTCTCTAAGCCAATGTTATATGGAAGGATGGATTTGAATAATCCAAGATTATCAGTTGTGGTCTTGTGCTATAGAGCAGGGAACGCTGCCAACAGATTTGTTAAAGATCTGGTTCCATGTCTTGAGAAGGAAATGGACAGTTGGGAGATCATTCTGGTAGGCAACTACCTTGAAGGGACAGACGATATTACTCCCCAAGTTGTTCGAGAGATAGCTGAAGGGAATGCCAGGATCAAGACAGTCGCGAGAGTCAAGAAAGGAATGATGGGATGGGATGTCCGGTCCGGGTTTGCTGAGGCGACAGGGGACGTTATTGCCTTGATTGACGGCGATGGGCAGATGAATTGCAGTGATATTGTACGCGCTTATCGAGTATTGAGAAAACATAGCTGTGATATCGTCAAGACATACCGTATTGAGAGACATGATAGTTCTTACCGATTTTTTATCTCGAAAGTCTATAATCTTGTTTTCAAGGTTCTTTTTGGTGGGCTGAAAGTGCGGGATGTCAACTCGAAACCAAAACTAATTACTCGCGCTGCATATAATAAACTGCAGCTTAAATCAAATGATTGGTTTGTGGATGCGGAGATCATGATCCAGGGTCGTCGATTTAAATTCAAGATTATTGAAATCCCATGTATATTTTATGATCTTAAAGGAAGGCGGTCCTTTGTCAGGGTCCCTGCGATCTTGGAGTTCGTCAGGAACTTGATTGTCGCCCGTATCAAGGAGTTTTTTAAATGATGAGGATATTTATGACCGGAGCCTCGTCAGATATCGGGGAAAAAATAGTCAGGTGCCTTCTTCAGGAAGGGCATCAGGTGATCTGCCTAAGCCGCCAGAAAGGCTTTGCTATAAAAGGCGCCATTATTATCCGGGGTGATCTACAAAACCCCTCAAAGTTCAAGAAAGATCTGCAAGGTATTGATATGATTATCCACGATGCTGCGATCACCCACTCTGATCATACCTGTCAATATGAAAAGGTTAATTTTGAAGCCACTAAGACCCTGATTTCATTGGCGGAATACTATGGTGTAAAGAGGTTTGTGTATCTCAGTACCAGGGCAATCGGTGCTGGCGGCGGCGGGTACGCTCTGTCAAAGCTCCTGGCTGAGAAGAGCCTAAGAGCTTCACATCTTGACTGGGTAATTCTGAGACTTGCGGAAGTTTACGGAACTACAAAAGATGAGGGGATTAATTCCCTGATAAATATGGTCTTAAGAAAGAGGATTGTCCCGATCGTGGGCAATGGCGAATATGAGCTTGCTCCGGTTCATGTGGACGATGTCGCAGAAGTAGTCCTTGGTGTTACGCGGCATAAGAACATAGGCAAAAGGCTCTATACGATCTGTGGGCCCAAGACATACTCATTAAATGAGGTTGTTTCCCTGTTATGCAGGCTTTATTCTTTGGATCGGATCGTAGTGCATGTTCCGTTGTTCTTGATAAGAATAGCTGCTTATCTAAAACGCTTTTTGCCTCTGCCATTTAATATAACAAGCGATCAAATCCTGCGGCTCCAGATACCCAAGAGCTCGGATTTTTCATCTGCTGAAGAAGATTTGGGGTTTTCACCGATCAGATTTGAATCATGGCTTAGGGAAAAAGGGCACGTCATTGTATAAATCGAGTTTTGAGAAAAGAAAACCCCAGGCTAAACCAGTATCTTAGCTCTTTAGGGCTTGCATTTTTTGATACGGTTTTCAACACGTAAGATGGCCTTAAATAGTACCCATAGGTGATTTGTTTCAAGATCCGTTTTATTTTTTTCATTGGGATACTACCCAACTCCCAACTCGGATTAGAAAAAAACAACACGAACTCATCCCAGTCCTCGCTTTTTAAGATGCCCCTTTCCTTTAAAATGCGGTTGAGCTCAGTACCAGGGTAAGGTATGGCAATATTTAAGGCCATGATATCCGGCCTCAACTTATGTATAAGATTTTTTGTCATTTCTATATCCTGTAATGTCTCATCCGGGTGACAGCCGATCATAAAGGTGGCCTCAATTGTATGCAATCCCGCTTTTCTTGCAATGCTAAAGGCGCGCGCTGCTTGTTCCACTGTTATCCCTTTTTTTAATAGCTTCAATATCTTGGGGCTGCCGGATTCTATACCGAAACTTATTTTTCTGCAGCCGTTTGATACCATAATATCCATTTTTTCTTCATCTATATCATTGACACGGGTGTAGGAGTCAAATGTGATATTCTTTTTGCCCATGAATTTACACACCGGTGTTAATATGTCTCTCCTCAACGTGAACGTATCGTCTAAGAAGGAGAAATGCTCAACATTATAGTTATCAATAAGATGTTCCATCTCGGCTATTATGTTTTCAGGGCTTCGAAATCGGACTTTCCTGGAATGTACAATTTTGCTGGCGCAGAATATGCAATTATAAGGACACCCCCTTGAGCACATTATTTCTGCTATATTTTTCATCTTACGACTATAACCACGGCTTACATGGCTTTTCTTGTAATTGCCTATGGCAATCATATTTCTACGCGGGAAGGGAATATCATCCAGGTTTTCTATCAGCAATCTCGGCGGATTAATTTCAATATCGCCATCACGATGCCTAAACGCGATGCCTGCTACATGATCAATACGGTTTTCCAGCCACGCACGGTATAACTCCACAAGCGTTTGTTCCCCCTCTCCGCAAACGACCACATCGAACTGTGGGAATTCTTCAAGTGCCTGCTTTGGTATAGCAGAAGCGTGTACGCCGCCTACCACTATCAAAATATCGGGAAACTTACTCTTAACCATTCTTGCTATTTTAGCCGCACTCTTGATATGGGGCGTCATGCAGGAGAAGCCAACAAGATGGGGCCGGGTCCTTTTTATGGATGCAAGGAAGTCGCCTTCAGAAAAGGCCTCAACTTCAAAGTCCCGTGCAAAGCATACAATGCCTTTCATTTGTAGATATGAGGCCAAATAACCTAAATTGACAGGGTATTGTACTGATACAAGTCCTCCCTGGCTGGTCTTGGGTGTCATTGGTCGTATCAAGCATACTGACATCTATTTTACTCCGAATATTTCTCAGAAGACTCTTTTCAAAGTTACCACGAAACGGGAGCGTTGGCAAATGAATAGCTTTGAGTACAGCAATTCCAGCTATAGAATTCCAGTTCGATAATCCATTTTTGAACTTCAATCCTTAAAATATCCAATATATTCCCGCCCCGTAGATTGCAAAGCATACTCCTCCAGGGTTGTTGTAGTTTTGGCCTTCCCCCGCTCAAAGTGCGGGATTTTCGACTTGGCCTTGACCAGATAAGCGCAGACTTAGAAACTGGACATTTTTCAAAGGTCTCGAAAGGGCAACGAATCTTATGTTCTTCTGATCATGTTCTTATCTTCTGATTAACAAACAGGACGGATGTCTACAGCGAATCTCAAAGATTGCATCTCCCGATCAGCCAGAAAAAAAACGGTTTTGTTTTTGCTTTTTTGTGTTTATGTTCTGCTACTTCTTGAAGGATCAGCACGGATATTTGTATCCATACCGACGCTTTGGCAGCAGGTCTCAAAAGGACAAACGTGCGATGCCATATGGAGAATTTGGTGGGTAAAACGGCATAAGAACCGCCATGTAGACGTTTTTTATAGCTTTGACATTTATCACCCTACTCGAGGCTGGAGTCTTAAACCGAACATAAAAGATAAAACGACTGCCTTCGGCAAAACGCTTAATTCCAATTCCAAAGGAATCAGAGGAAAATTAGAGTATAAATATGAAAAGAATTGGGAGAAGCCCAGAATACTCGTACTTGGAGATTCATTTACCTTTGGTGACGAAGTAAGTGATGATGAAACGTATCCCCATTTTTTGCAGCAGATGCTTCCGGGCACCGAGGTCATTAATTTTGGAGTTCACGGGTATGGCCATGACCAAATGCTGATCTATCTTAAAGAAGAAGGGGTGAAATATGAACCACATATTGTCGTTTTAGGGGTCATTTTGGATGATACGCACAGAAATGTCTTATCATTTAGAGACTATGCCAAGCCAAAATTCGAACTGGTAAATGATCAGCTAAAACTGCGAAATTCACCGGTACCTTCACCTGAAGAAACGCTCGAACGAGAATTGTGGAGATCAAAATTTTTTGATTTATTAAGTGTTTTGTACCATACGTATCTGGTGAAGAGTGGGCGTTATGAAAAAAGAAGAAAAGAGATAAGTGACATTATTCTTAACGAGCTGCTCACAACAATCAAGAGTATGAATGCTGTGCCTGTCTTCGTCTATCTGACCGGAATAAGGAACAAGAGATCAAGTGAAGGAATGACGTTGGTAGAGGAAAGTTTTATTGCTCACTGGAAGAAGAAAGGTTCTCACTGTATATTTATACGGCCATATGTTAGTTCAGCAAGGGGAAAAGGCTTTGTACTGAAAGAGAAGGGGCACTTTGGCCCAAAAACAAACCAGATAATTGCACGGGGAATCAAGGAGTATCTCACTCAGAACAAAATAATTGGGAATAAACATGAGATAGTCATATCGGATCAAAAAGATGTGCCCTAAAATGCATTGCTGCTAATGCTAACAACTTCAATCCAAAATTGGACCAGTTTCTGAACAATCTTTCCACACCGATATATTATCAATTGGAACTACGATGAGGATCCTATTCCCAATAAAGGGAATACAGATTCAGAGCCAAGATACAGTGCGATTGGGCATATAATAATTCGATCGGAGCTGTAATGAAAAATTTGCCATTAGAGGAAAAAGGAAAAATCGGGTTTTTAATTGCTGGTACACAGAAAGGTGGAACAACTGCTTTATCTGCATATCTAAAAACTCATCCCGAAATATGCATGGCTCAGAGAAAGGAAGTTCACTTCTTTGATAACGAAACTTATTTTAGGACAAGGGAAGTTGATTATTCAAACTACCACTCGTTCTTTAACCCAAAACCTTGTCATCTCTTATTGGGAGAAGCTACTCCAATTTACATGTATTGGCGCGATGCTCCTAAGCGGATCTGGGTTTACAACCCAAATATTAAGATTATTATTCTTTTGCGAAATCCGGGTGAAAGAGCGTTTTCTCACTGGAACATGGAGCGAAGACGTAATGCTGATAGCTATACATTCTGGGATGCCATTCAAAGAACACAGGGTAGGTGCCGCGAAGCGTTACCGTATCAGCATAGAGTATATTCTTATATTGATAGAGGCTTTTATGCGGAACAGCTGCGTAACATTTGGCGTTATTTCAAAAAAGAACGTGTTTTAGTCTTAAAGACGGATGAATTACAGCAACAACCAAATAGAACTTTAAGGAGAGTCTGCAGTTTTTTGGAGGTAGGGAACATACAAAACTTCAAACCAGGAAATATTCACTCAACAACGTATGTTTCTTTTATGACAAAAAGAGAGAAGGAATATCTCAAGGGTGTTTTTGAATATGATATCAAGGAATTAGAATGTATGCTGGGTTGGGACTGCAGCGAATGGTTGGACTGAATATCGTGTTTGTGTATATCGCTCTTAACCAAACATTTCTATGTTCATTGATTCATAAGTTCATAAGTTCGGTGACATACTGATTCAGACCCCGGCCGAGTTCAGTGGAAACCCTCATATTTCCTTTTTATTCCTTTAGCCCTATAGTGTGAGAGGGAGTGCAAGAGAAATGAGGTGGCGCCTATGATCATAGTGACAGGAATGCATCGAAGTGGCACCAGCTGTATTACAGGTCTTCTCGCCCGATGTGATTTTTCTTTGGGAACGTCACATCCATTGTTAAACGAGAACCGCCCCGACAATGAAAAAGGGCATTTTGAGAACCTCGGCGCAGCTGCCATCAACGAAACCATCTTGAGGAGTGCTGGAGGATCATGGGATGTCCCTCCATCACAGGAGAAAATTGCCGAGGCCGGTGAAGAGTTCGCTGAGGATATCAGGCTGTTTTCAGAAATGTTTGATGGCGATATATTCAAAGACCCACGAATTTGCCTGACCATTTCTGTATGGGAAAAACATTGCGCCAGCAACCTGGAGTCGATTGTCTTATGTTTGCGCCATCCTTCGAGCGTTGCAATATCTCTGCTGAAGCGCAACAATATCCCGATAGAGACCGGGTTGGAGCTGTGGGCTCGATACAATGCTTCGCTCATCAAGGGTGTCTCAAAAATCCCCCTCATCGTGGTTGACTATGACAACTTAGGGTCAAATCTTCCATTTGAATTGGCTTGCCTGACGGCAGAGTTGGGCCCAACGCTGTCAGTATCGGAACTTGTTGAACTAACAAAAGGATTTTACAGCGAAGAACTCAACCATGCCCCGTTTGAACAAAATCGAGACGTCCATCTGCCGGATCAAATAGATGCCCTATATCAAGCTATCCGTGTGCAGACATTTTCTGTAAGTATGAGGGGGAGCGTCAGCTGGCAAATGCGGTATAAGTCTTTAAACAGAATTATTTGCTGGGGGAAGAGGCTGTTTCAAAAGCTGTCGTTTTCCACAAGGTGAATGTCCAAAACTATTGCCTATTTCAGATCCCGCAAGATTTTCCATTCGTGATCGAGATCCATAAGCCCCTGCTCCTGACGCCATTGTACGGGGGGAATGATCGTGAATGGTGCAGAGTCTAATGTGTGATAACAGTGGAGGCCGGATTCATCAAAGATGAACCCCACCGCAACGTACTGGCCATGCATTAGCGGAAGGGAACGATAGCTTAGAAGTACTTTCCCGGTGCCTTTTCCTTTCAAAGGTCGGGAGATATCTCGGGCCATGCTTACGGCGTGACAAAGAAGTTCGTCATTTCGTTTGATTCCCAGTGCAACCCAAAACGGGCGCTCACCAAAGCTCTCGAATTCCAAGACAATATTGAGATCTTCACGATATTTTAATGTTATAGGTCCGGTTTGCCCATTCAGAGTGATGGCCTTGATGAGAATGGACGCCCCACTGTCGATTTTGTCCAATCCAGGTTCCTTTTCTTGAGAGCTTCGATCCATTTTAGCCCTCAAAAAATCTGCATAGGCAGAAGTTATTCGGGTAGCGATTCCCTGCTTTTGAATCGAGCCTTTGTTAAGCCAGATCGCCTTGTTGCATAGCTTGTTCACAAGGTGCATAGAATGGCTGCAAAAAAGGATGGTCTTTCCCTGTTCACGAAATGAGAGCATTTTATCAATACATTTTTGTTGAAAATATTGATCCCCCACGCTCAGTGCCTCATCGATGATTAACATATCAGGGTCTACGCTCGTGGCAATTGAAAAGGCCAGCCTCATAACCATTCCCGTTGAGTAGGTCTTTATTGGCCTATCAATAAAAGGGCCTATCTCTGCGAACCCGATGATTTTAGGTTCTTTTTCCTTGATCTCTGACTGGCTTAGACCCAAGAGGGAGGCGTTAAGATAGATATTCTGACGACCCGAGAACTCCGGATGAAACCCCGTACCCAATTCCAGAAGAGCGGTTACGCGTCCGTTAACGATGACTTCTCCGGAACTGGGAGTCGACGTCCCCGCCAGGATCTTGAACAAGGTGGTTTTTCCGGCCCCGTTCTCTCCTACAATTCCTATACTATCGCCAACCGCGATTGAAAAAGAGACATCTCTGAGACTCTCAAAAGATTCGTGAAACGGCCTGCGAAAGAGTGCCTCTTTTAGCCTGTCAACCGGTTTGCGGTAAAGCCGATATGCCTTCGCGATATTCTTAGCTTCTATTGCATACACTGCTTATTGTTGCATCCTTCATTTAGAGGGAATATCTTACCCTAAGCCTGTAGCTACTTAATTAGTGTCTGAACGAAAACTAGGATTTTTTGTCAAGGTCAAGGAAGATTAAAATTTTAACCGCAGGAATACATTGAGTATTTTGAGGAGTAAAATTTTCATCTGACGTGGAGATTGGCCAAAAAGACAGTTTTCGTTCGCGCACTAATTATACACAACACCCATTTTGTTATGTTGTGCTCGGGAAGTATAGGGAAAACAGGATGGTGCGTCAAGTTCAAATGGTAAAATGACGCCTTGCTTATTGGTGTGCGTGTTTTTTGACACAGCTTGGAGTGATGATATCGTTTGACACAGTATTCCGGGCTCAAATACCATGGAAAAGGGAATAAGCATAATCATACCCACCTATAATGGTGGTCGAATATTTTCCAAATGTCTTGAAATGATAGGGCAGCAGGATTATGGAGCCGAAATTCAGTTGATCATTGTTGACTCCGGTTCAACCGACGGAACTGTTGAATTGGCAGAAA
>JACKQG010005179.1_pt1 | contig 14555 bp, 10 predicted proteins | sample 8237621 | NCBI WGS metagenome assembly JACKQG01 (sample SAMN15677084, study PRJNA649215) | marine metagenome | biome: marine; feature: Black Sea; material: saline water; isolation source: suspended particulate matter (SPM) from the Black Sea western gyre | collected 2013-06-09/2013-06-10 | depth...
TCTTTTTTTTCCTTCGCCTTCGCCTCAGCCTTCGCCTGCACTTTAGTGCGTTATGAATTATCAGAAAGAATATCTTATTAATCATTCCTTAAGGCGTTTTGTTTTTAGTGGTGGTGAACCCACTTTAAATCCCGATACCATTTTTAATATTATGGAATATATCGATGTACATGGTATTAGATGCATTCCCATGATATTAACGAATGGCATCATTAATCCTGATATCTTAAAACGTTTAATAGATTTAAAGTTCTATTTTCAAATATCCTTTGACGGAAATGATAATCAATTTAGGACAACTTCACGTGGAATTAATGTAAACGATCAAATTGTTAAAACTATTACGCGTGTTGCCGAAGCTGGGTTGCCAATAGATATTAGAGCTGTCATTACTAATGAAAACGTATCACATATGACAGATATTGTTAAATTTGCTGCTGAAAATGAAGTAGAATCTGTTTTGCTTGCACCAGCTTCAAAGATGGCAAATGCTAAAAAATATAATATTGAAAGACCTCCTATCAATGAATTCTTAATAAATTATTTCCAAGCTATAAGTTTGGCAAAACGTTTGAACATACGTATTCCTATGGTTGAGAAGTCTCGTTGTAAATATAAAGGAGAGTATGTAGAACTACCTAAACTTGTTATTTTTCCAGATGGAAATCTTACAATGATGACCGTATATACATCTGCACGAGCCCAAGGTGTTCAAAATGATATTATAGGAAAATATACAATGCAAAATGGATTGGTGGTAAATTATGAAAAGATAAAAAAATTAGTAAATAATTTTTTGCATAATATTAATTTACATTGTAAAAATTGTGACTGTTTAATATATTGTCGTGGAAGAACAATCGATAATTGTTATTTATTTATATCAAACGAAACTCTATCAAGTCCTGAATCGTATTTTTGTGAGTTTTCAAACGGAATTTATGAGGAACTTCAGAAACAATAAGAGGAAAAATCATAAAAACCATTTCTTAATAACCTTTAAACTATAAAATAAATTATAAAAGGAAAAATAATATGAGTCCACATGCACATCTTAAAGAACTTGGCGGCGATGAATTATATTCAAAAAAGCTCCAGACGTTTTTAAAAGCTAGAGATGAAATTCAAAAAAAGAGTTTAACAAAACAAGTTATCTCAAAAATTAGATGCAATGAGAAAGTTACTCCAGAAAAATAGCTTTTTAGATTTAAGTACAAATAAAAATTAGTCAGAATACATTGATCTAATATGCCTAATCATCATCCTATTACAAATGAACTAAGTAATAAAGATCTGTTCACATTTGTGACATTCTACCTATCACAACGATATAATGGATTAATTTCTGATAAAATTTCATCATTTTCCAGCACTGAAGAATTTGTTGAAAAAATGCTTAGGCATTTAATTGAAAATGGGCTTGATTCCACAAGACAAAAATTTTTTAATGACCACATGATGCCTCATTTTCATCGTATATACGGCAAAGTGAAACCCAGAAATTTTGCTTATGACGGAAAAGTATTCCTGCCTTTTATACAAAATCTACCTCCCAATTCTTTTGTCCTGGATTTTGGTGCTGGAAATAATAATTTCTTACCTGCTATTGCAAATCGGTCAGGAAGGGAAGATATTGAATATTATGCTACGGACTATTTTGTTGATGAAAGAAAATCATTAGACAGAGGCAGGGTGAAATTTATTCATCAACCTCGCCCTTATGAACTTCCCAAAGATAGATACTTTGATTTTATATTCTTAAGAAGAACTGCTCATCACATTCCTGATTTTGAAGTCATTATTGAAGAAATAAAAATCCATTTAAAACATAAGACCTTTAGTGGGTGGGAAGATGAATTGAGAAATTCAGGAATGGGGATTTGCTTGAAGTTTAATATGGGATTTCCTAAGAGCTTTTATAATCTACATCAACCTGCTACGGGAATCCTGTGTTGCAAGGTTAAAGCGTAAGTTTTCTTTAAATTAACGTACATACCGTGTTGTTAGAGATAAGAAAAAATTCACAGGAGGTGAGAAGTGAAGAAAGTTTTGGAAGTAATTACAAAGTATTTTGACATTTTTATAACTCTGATGGCAGCAGCGGCGATTTCTTTATATGAATTTTTTGGTAATTCAACTCAGGAAAATGTTTTAAACGCAATTTTGGTTATTTTAGCCTTAATCGCCTTAAACTTATTAAAAAATCGCTTGATAGATAACTCTTTGCAGCAGAAGATAGATAGAATTACAGTACACCTGGCAGACCCGTCCGCAAAGCTGAAGCTGGATAGAATTATTGAACTCCTGTCAAATCCGCCCGCATCCCAAATATTTTCACCACATAGTGAATATCAAATTGAAGTTAGAGCAAAATTGGAGCAGGCTAAAGAAATTTGGGTTTTGTCGCGTACTGGTTCTAGTTTTTGGCAAGAATACAATATTCAGCTTATGAATTTGCGGAGCAATAAAGATAGTATTATCAAGCTGGTGACAGTTGATCCTCGAAATGGTGCCGTTAGAATGATCAAAAAATATACAGAGTTTGAACATGAAAATGAAGCTAAATTAGTGAAAGATAATTTGATAGCATTCTTAAAGGATAGGAATAAAAAACAACGTTCAAAATCACAAGGTAAATTATTCACGCGTGTAATCGATTATCTGCCACTGTGGTCACTTTTTATAATTGATCCAAATACGGAAAAAGGTATTATTTATGTTGAACTTGCTACATTTGCTGCCAATTCGACTAATCGACCTACATTCGCATTAACGTATGAAAAAGACATAATACTCTTTAATCAATTAATCAAATGCACAAACCATCAATCCACCAAAAAATTAAAACAATCATTGAAATTTAATCTCCGGAATCGTATATTCTTATTATTTATATAAAAGGAAAGGACAAAAAATGCCTGTTATATACGAAACATCAGCCCAAGTGGCAGAAAATGGACATTTACTGTTGGATGTAAAAGGTTTGCCATTTGAAAAAGGTACCAAGTTTGTCGTTAAGTTGATTCCTCAGGCTAATTTTGACACAACGGTCTTTAAAAAGAAAATGCAAGCTTTTATTGAAAAGAGTGCAAAAAATAATCCTTTTAAAGACATGACGAAAGAACAAATCATCATTGAAATGAGACGCCAACGCGAGGAAATGTATGGCTGACCTGCCACGAATTAGCCTTGATACAAACATCTTCATTCTTGGCATTCGCAACATTGAACCCTATTCCGTCGCAATTTTGAAAAACCTTTTTCAGTTTGATCTCTCCATTTCAACGCAGGTAGAAAAAGAGTTGCGGAATAATATCTCATCTTCTGAGTTGAAAGAATTTTTCTCGTTAATCGATCCATTTTGAAAGAGTGTCATCCCACAGAAAGTTAAGTCGATACCTAAATTTCCAATTTCTAAATGCTATTCAACTCGTAAAAAATTATCTAAAATCACCCGTAATATTAAACGCCGACCAAAAAACAGGGTGATCATTAATGTTCTCCCGCACAAAGAGTTGCGCCTTTTGTAATGCCTGGGCGCGTGAAAATCCTGCTTTAAGATTTCTAAAGAATCGCTTCACTAAAATAGCGGTGGCTAAATCATCTACTTTCCACAAACTTGACAGAAGTGACGCGGCGCCGGCATAGATAAAGCTTCTTGAAAGCCCGACTACATCATCGCCAACGCCAATTTTTGCTAATCCTGTTTCGCAGGCGCTCATTGCCACAAGGTAACTGTTTATTTCCAATTCAAAAATTTCATGGGCTTCCAGCCTGCCATCGTTATCCTCATCCGGAGCCAACAATAAAGCTGAAAAGAGTGGGTTCAGCGGATCAAATTCGCCATGACAGGAAAATATAAAAAGGTTTGCTTCTTCATTGGAATCTTTTAGCTGCTTCTCCGTTGCTTTATTATTTAGGTAAGAATTTACGCCGGGATATATTAATTCTATGCTTTCTATTTCCAGTTCGGCAAATGGCAGGTCAAATTGTGTCTCGCCCAAATCGGGATTGCCAAGCGCTAAAATATTTCGCTGCCAATTTTTGTCTTTTAAATAAAAGTCACCCTTTTTCATGCATAAATTTAAAACCATCGCGCTTGGTGACAACGAAATAGAAAATTTTTCTGTTAAGTAATTATTATTATTGTTTTTTAAACAGGCAAAAGGCAAATAATGTAAAACGCCGTGGGGTATGATAACAACATGTTTTACGTCTGCAAGCGCTGATTCAACCGGTGTTATTAAAATTTTATACAAGTCGTTTGACAATTTATCTGTTGACACCTGTTTTACAATGGTTTTCCTTAATGAATCGACCAGCAAGAACAACTGATCTTTTGCTATTTCCACCTGCCTGGCTTTTATAAAATTATTTTTCACCGCCCAAATACTAATTTGATTTTCATCATAAAAATATTCTAACAGGAGTACGCCATCCGGCAAACTGCTTTGCAGCGAGTCTATTTTCATCGGCTCTACAGAAACCATGTTTGCCAATTCAGGATTCTGTTCTTTTAATTGAACGAGCAAATCCTGGTAATTGCTTTTTAATCCATTCAGTTGTGAGGTTAATTGCTCCACCTTCAAACGATTTGCTTCGCTTATATCCTGCTTCACTAAAATTTGCGTTTTTTCATGATGAAGCTTGCTTATTTCTCTCTTTAGCGTGCCCACTTTTTGGAAATTTTCTTTATCATAATTCCCGCCGTAATTTATATCCTTGTTTGCCAGCAGGTCAATAAAATTTCGGGATTTTGCGCGCTCTACTATCTCCAGGGCTAAAGCCGGTTGCTTCAGTTTTAAATACAAATTCACCAGGTCATTATAAACAACCAATTTATTTTCCATGAATCCTGATTTATATTCTTCGACCTTTATTTCAGATCTCATCTCCTCGATAACAGTTAACGCCTTTTTATAATAGATCAGGCTCTGCTGCGTATCATTTTTTTCACTGAAAACAATCGCCAGCATTCTCAAAGCGCGCCATTCAACTTCGGGAATGTATAATTTTTGTGATAGCTGAACTGATAATTCCAGCGTATCAACCGCAGCGTTATAATTATTTAAAGCGCTGTGCGTTTTCCCTATTTGGTAAAGGCATTGCAGCATATTTCGAGCGTCAAAAATTTCCCGGCTGCTTTCCAGACCTTTTCGAAAAAAATCAAACGCCTCTTCTTTTTCCCCTTTTTGAAACTTGATGATCCCCATGTCCCTTAAATCATACCCCAGTCCCCGCCGTGAGCCGATCTTCTCATCAATTTGTTTTGCTAATTCTATGTGACTCAATGCCTTGTCCCATTGTTGCTGCGAACGATATATCGCGCAAATATTTTTATGAATGGTTGCCATGTCAAGAGAGTCTTTCAATTGCTGGGTTATTTCTAATGCCTGGCTCTCCAGTTCCAACGCATCACGGGCATTTCCCAAACTCAATAATATCAAACCCTGTGTTGACAATCCAACTGCTTGAAATTTTTGATTGTTCATTTCTTCAAATAATTTCAGCGCCTGTTTCTGGAAACGCAGCGCACTTTCATAATTTCCCATTTTCCAATAAACGTTTGCCAAATACTGTTTTGAAAGTCCAATCCATTGTTTTTTCCCCAATTTATTTGCCAGCGAATCTGCTTCAAGTTGATATTTTAGCGCAAATTGGTAATTTGCAAGAAATTCATGACTTAAGCCAAGGTTTTGCAAAAGCTCCAAAGATTTTTCCGAGGCATTAACTTTTGTAAAAATTTGCAGGGCTTTTTCCTGGTCATAAATCGCCTTTGAATAGTTATCAAACTTGAGCAAATAAATTCTGCCGCGATCTTTTAAACAATCAGCTACCTGCAAGCTATCTCCCAACTCCCGATAGACCGTTATCGCTTTTGAAAAATATTCAACAGCTTTTTCAAACTCTCCATCCTGTTCATAAACCAGACCCAAACGTCGATACGAGCCGGCAACTTCCTCCGGTAAATTATAGCTTTGTGCTAACTCCAAGTATTTATTTTGATAATCAAGCGCCAAATCAAAATTTTTGTTTTCCGTATAAAAGTACACCAGGTATTTGTAGCCTTCGGCGATTTTTTGAACATCGTTTTCTGTTTTTGCGCTCTCCACTATTTCAAGCTGGTACTCAACTGCTTTGTCCCAAAACCTGCCATTGGCGGAACACTCTAAAATGAGCTGGTATAAATAATCTATCGCCTCGCTCGCATCCTGTTTTTTTGCCATGACCAGCGCTTGCTCATAACTAATTACAGCTCTCTGCCAATCCTTGTCATCATAATATTGATTGCCAAGCGCAACCTTTGATTCAAATCTCTCAATGGCAAATTTTGTCTCCTGACGTTCGTCCATTCCTTCAAATCCAACAACCTGAAAAAAAACATATTCCGCCGGCAGTTTACCCACTTCAGCCATCCTTTTTTGTGCCTTTGTAACTGCCTGCGCCACAGGGTAATCCAACAGGGCGTCAAAAAAATATTCCCAAAAAGCAAAATCCGTTACTCTTGAATCGCTCATAATCAAACTTGGGCAACCCGTGTACATCAATGCTCGTTGCAGCATTTTGTTTGATAAAGAATTGGTCTGCCCGGCGCTATTCACAACCATCAGCGAAGATAACAAATCCAATTTATAAAGGTCTTTTACTTTCAAGTTAATATTGTTTGTATTCTTTAAGCTGATTTCAGATAGCAACGGATCGTTGCTCTTTTCATTAAAATTCATGTCAAGAAATATCAAATCAGCATCCGTTAATATGTCAAAGAATTCATCCGGTTGAGTTTTGCGCAGATTTAGCCTGTCCGTTAAATTCTCGCCATCATAGCCGAGATCGAAAATATCTGGGTTGTTTTCTGATGATGCCCACAATAGCTTTGGCTTTTTGATTTTTCTTTTCAGATAGCTGTAATAATAGCTTGATAAACCGGGGGAAAGCACAACATCTTTTTCCCGATTGAAACCGTTTCCATTCCAGGAAAAATTCAGCAAGTAATTGAAGGGGAGTGAGTTAAGTGCCCCATCGGGGAGTATAATAATTGTTTCAAAGGAATCGATACGGTTGGCTATTGGACGAATTATTGTATCCCAAATATTTGCGCCTGACTTTTCATAAGCCCCATTCTCTTTAATATCAGAAATGAAAGTATTAATATCCTTTTCCAAATCCTTTTGTTTTATCGCTGCCGGGTAAAAATTTATGCTATCCGCGGTAATCGTCCAGATATTAAGGGCGCCGCCGCAAAAAAAATAATTGATCACCAACGATTCGTCGGAAAGTATTTCTTGTACATTGATAGTCGTTACCGGTTCGGAAACAATGAATGATTCAAGCTCCGGGTCTTCCTTTGTCAAATCATCCAACAGTTCTTCATATTCAGTTTCGTAATTCTTTTTTTGTTTGATCCATAGAGGCAGGTTCTTTTCAACTTCACCATCTTTTTCTTTTTCATGCCTGATCTTTTTATCCAAGCGAGTAATTTCATTCTTTAGAAATCTTGCATTGCCGAGAAAAAGTTTATGGCGTTCTTTTTTTAATTCTAACTTATGGCTGCTTATCAGATCCAAATATTGTTTCCCGCGATATTGTTCCGTCAATCTTAGCGCGTTCAAATTGCTGTTGTTTGACATTGAATGTTCAATTGCGGTTTCATATAACAGCCTCACCTGGCTTTGATAAAACGGTGAAATTCGAAAAACTTCCAATTGATGGGTGCTCTGCTCTAAAGTGGTAATGGCTTCGTTCAAATAATAGCTTGCCCCCCTGTTCGAACGTCTTATATTTGGGTATTGGTCATAACCGCTTAATATCTTGCCAATCAAGAAATCTGTCTGCCAGATCGTTGTCATATCATTCCGGTTTACTGCAATTTGTCTTGCGTCAAAAAACTTGTCCAGGGCATCATCCAAGTCGCCGAGGATATAAGATAAATTACCAATTTGTTTGAGCACATGTTTTTCTTCGTTAAAAAACCTTTTACCCCTGCATATTTGAAGCGCTTTTTGATAGCAACTATCAGCCACAAACAACAAATCAAACCGGTCAAGTTGAGAGCCGATCAATTCATACTGGTTTGCCGCCACAGAATCGGGGGTAGAAATACTGCCCCAAAAATATAAGCTTCCGAGCAGCGAATACAATTGCGCCTCTTCCCGGGCAAAACCCACCTGCTTTTCAAACAGGGCTAATCCTTTGTGTAAATACTTACGGCTTAAATCGTTGAAGTCAAGCTCGCTTGTTAACAATTTATCCTTTATGTTTTCCGAGAAGTTTTGCGGCAATTGATCTAATTTGTTTATCAAAACGCCAAGACTGCCAATGTTGATAATATTAATTAACATGCCGGGAACATTTTTCTCTTTCAGGCATATCCTGTATGATTTTTCATAATATTCCCAGGCGCTGCCATAATTGAAATCAAGATAATACAGATAACCAATGTTATTCAGAAATATCGCTTCGGCAACTTTATCCTTTCGTTTTTTAAATATTTCTTTCTTTTTTTCGAGATAGTAAATCGCTTCTTTAACTGATTTTTGACTTAAATTTGATTGACCGATTATTGAATAAATTAACGCGGTCTCTTCATCCGTTGTAAATCCTTCAGCCGCTGTTGATGCTCCCGCGCCAATTTGACCTAATTTCCATACCGGAAATTCAACACCCAATATTCCAATTTTAATCCAGTTTGCCTGTGGTTTTACTGTTTTTACTTTACCATCCTTTATCAAGCGCAGCGCTTTTTGCCCGTATTTAATGGCTTCTTCTTCATCATTTAATAATTGATAATTATAAGCGATACTTCGGTAATCTATTTCCAAATCCTGATATCGTTTCTTCCTTTTATCATAATTTGCCGCTTGTTTAAAATACTCAACAGACTCATCATATTCCCCGGCGGATTGATATAATAACGCCAACATTTTCAAAGTAACCAACCAATTTTTATCATCGCCAAAGTCTTTATAGAGGCGTTTTGCTTTTTTAAGATATTTTGGCCCGTTTTTGAAATCATCGGTAACAAACCCGCAATGTCCCATCTTTTTAAAAATTTCCGCTTTGCTCCGCTGCGAAGAGAAAGTAGAATCAAACTCAAGTTTTTTATGATAATAATAGTAGGCCCGCTCAAATCCAAACTCACCCAGGTTATAGTAATTATTTGCCAGGTTTAGCGCTAACTCACTCTCTAACAATGGATTTTCGTTTTCATTGTTCAGGGTTATTGCTGAGGTAAGCGCATCGATCGCCAATTCGAACCACTGCTCGGGCGTTGGCTCCCGTTGAAAAGTGATCATATAATAAACCGACTTAATCGGCGCCACGACCATCGACAGAAAGCTTGTAAAAATATTCTTTTTTTGATTTCTTTTCAGGCTTTCGTATTTTTCAATGAATTCATAATTATAGCTTAAAGTCAAATATCCCTGGATAATGCGGTAGTTTTTTGATAATGCAAATTCAATGTAAGAATTTGATTTTTTCATTGTCAGCAAATCAAGATCAGCGATATTGCCTGTTCTGTCGCTCTTTTCGGTGGCTTTGTATGAATAACAAAGACCGAGCATGTACAATAATATTTCATCATCCGGCAAATTGAGCAATATGTTTTCATACCATTGAATTGCCTCATCGATCCTGCCTGACATGTACATTGCTGCAATCATGTTTCTGTGCGCATCAATTTGACGGGGGATAATCTCAATTGCGGAGCGAAAACGAAGATAAGCAGCATTTAATTCGCCATCACTTAACAGCCTGTTTCCGGACTTTATGTAAGTTTCAACCAGCAGCTCTTTTGCTTCAACAACATATTTTCCGCCCTGAACGGTTCCATAGTTTTCTACAACATTTCTAAAATATTGAAATGCTTTCATGTCTTCTTTTCGTTCGGAGTAAATTTTTGCCAGGGCTAATTCTGCCCGTGCGGACTCTTCTCCCTGATCCGAAAAATTCTTAATGACATTCTCATATTCAGCAATAGCCGCGTCCAAATCCCTTTGTTCATAAAATAACTTGCCCAAACTTAACTGGGCATAAGCAGCGACCCTGCCATATTCTCCATACTTTGAAACAATATTTCGGAAATCAGAAATCGTTTCAAGGTTATCGCTTTTTCTGCTTAAATCCATTATCCTTTCAAGCGCCAAAGCCACCCATGTTTCCTGTTCCGGGAAATTTTTTAAAATTTTTAAGTATGAATTTATAACATCCAAAGTTTGCCCGAACTTTGAGTAGATGTCCCCGATCAACAATTGAGCCGCAGCACACCATTCACGCTGATCCTTAAAATCCGAAACCACTTTTTCCAATTCGTTGATCGCATTGTGATATTGCTTGCGCAAATAGAAAAATTCGCCGATAAACAATTGCGCCTCTGCCTGAATGTTTGGATATCGACGTGATTCTTTAATAATTGAACGCAAACTATCTACACTGTCTCTTATTTTTTCCCTGCCGGCTTCTATCTCAATTAACCGGATTTTCGTCTTCGTGGTCAATTCCGTATTACTAACAAATTGCGCCAATATTTCATAAAAATACGTTTTTGCAAGCTCGATGTCGCCGCGAGCGGTTAATGTTTTAGCGATTTCATACAAAGCCCAGCCATTCCAAACATAGTCGTCCGGGAAAAAATCCAGCACCCTGTTAAATGCCAACAGCCGATATTCTAATTGCTGGAAATTTTGATCGGTGTTAATTATTTTATTATAAACTAAATCTGACGATAAAAAAGGAAAATAGGTAACAGCAAACTGGTATTGAAACAGTGCGCTCTGTTGACGATTTATTGGCCCGCTGGTACGAACCGACCAAATATCTTCATTTCCACTGCGGCTTGAAACTAAATAGGTCATCGAATCGACGCTGCAAACAGGATAAAAATCGTATTGCAACTTGGGGATCAATTGCTGCTCCTGAAACATTCCGGTTTCTTCCCAGGAATTGTCCCCAGCATCGCGGTATTGTCCAATAATTTCTTCCTGATTTTTGTCCTTTGTGTCACCTTCGGTTATCACGATTTTCCACAGCGCCGGTTTGTCATCAGGATTTATTTGTCCGTCAAAATTAGTATCCTCGTCATAACGCGTAAAAATTATCTCATCTTTATTGGGATTCCAAAACGGAAAAGCATCATTTGTTAAACCAGTGGTTACCGGGACAATTTTTTCAACGGTGGGAAACGGTTTTTCAAAATCAAACCTGGCATAAAATATTTGTCCGTTTATTGTATTTTTATTGAAATTTACAAAAGCGATCCTGGTGTTTTCGCCGTGAGACCAGGTCGGATTTATTCCACCGTCCGTGGTTATTTGAAACACTTTTTTCTTGTTTACCTGGTAAACATAAATATTTTTTTCACCATCACGATCTGAAGTAAACGCGATCCATTTACCGCCGGGTGAAAAAACAGGCGTAACATCGATCCCCAAATAATTTGTTAGTTTTCGCGGATCGCCCTTTTTAATATACCCACTTCTTACCTTCCTGATGGAAACAATCCACAAATCGCCAAGCGCATCATCCCGGTACGAAACAAACACCAATTTCTTCCCATCCGGTGACCATGAAGGCATGATGTCATCTGTGCGATGAGTCGTAATCTGTGTCGCCGACCCACCCGCGATTGGCTTGATCCAAATGTCCATATTCCCGCTGCGCTTTGAAGCAAAAGCGATCCATTTGCCGTCAGGAGAAATGGTTGGATAGAGATCGATTTCCGGGTGGGTGGTAATTTGAGAATAAATTCGTGAAAGGTCAAAGTTTTCTGTTTCGGCGGGGGTTGCGGGTTTGAGGGGAACTAGAATTAGTAAGGCGAGGAGGAAATTTTTGAGAATTTTTTTTGGGTATTTCATTACTTTTTGTTGTTAGATTTTAGTTCCGGGTGCAGGAAAATTACTTACATAACGCCGCAGGATTGAATTGTTATGCAAATTACTTTCTCCCAATACCTTGTCCCAGCGACTTAATTGAAGAAATATTGTCTATCCAGTCCAGTTTACTTTCGCACCAAATATTCCTTCGAGGAACTACATTACTAATATCATTTAGAGTGCCAAGATATATCATACAAGCATTAGGATATTTGTTATTAATATTGAATAACGGTGTTCCACAGATACTACAGAAGTGTTTCTTCCCGTTTTGAAACGTATATTCGGTTATTAACCGTTCACCTTTTATTATCTTTAATGAATTGTATGGCACAGCTACGTAGCTCGAAAAAGCCGCCCCACTATGTGAACGACAAAAATTGCAATGACAATTAACTACATTCTTTTTCTCAGAATTGAGCTTGTAAGCAATCCCACCGCAACGACATGATCCCGTTTCAGATTTCATGTGTTTCTCCAGGTAGTTGTATTAGCATAAAATCAATGGACAACAAAATGTTGAGAACCGATGTAAAAGAAAGTGTCGAGTCTCTTCACAACAAGGTGACCAAGTATTCGGAAACTGTCGAATGAGATTAATCACACGATCTACTTCATCCAAGAATTCGGTTCCCAATCCTTTTGCCTGATTTTCGTACAATGCCCAGGATTGTTCTAATTCAATGATTATTAAGGACTGTGAATTAAATAACTTGACCATTTGTATTTTTTCAAGCACTGTTTTTGTAGGATTTAGTTCGGTGCACTTGATCAGCTTAATTAATTCACGTCCCTAAACCAAGTTTTTTAAGGTCAATGAAAACTACTTTGAAAGAGATATAATAGATTTAGATACATTCCAATTAATGTAAGTACCTGGTCGATAATTTTCGTAATTTTTACATTGACTTTATGCCAAATTTGACATATATTAGTATGTGAATAATGCTGATAAGCCCTCGTTTGGCTATATAGTGAAATCAAAACACCTCCGTTTTCGAAAAAGGCAAGATTGGAAGCTGGATTTTTATTACGAAAACTGCAGCTTGGTGAAACTCTATGCCCCATTCAAGGCCTATGCCAACTATTGGGCCCGGATGTCACGAGTTGAGAATCAGCGACAAGAATTTAATATGGCGAATTTTATATCGAATAGATTCTGATGCTATCATAATTTTACATGTATTTGATAAAAAAACCAATAGAACACCAAAACAAGTAATAGAACTGTGCAAACAAAGACTTAAACTTTACGATTCAATATAAATTAAAAACCAGGATAAATCATTATGAATTCCGCCAAAAGAAATAAATTAGAAGCTAACGGTTGGCATATTGGTACAGCCAAAGAATTTCTAGGACTTAGCGAGCAAGAGTTAACTTTCATTGAACTTAAGTTAACTCTTGGTGAAAATCTCAAAAAACGCCGAGTTCAAAAAAAATTAACCCAGGTTGAACTTGCTGAAGTGCTAAGATCTAATCAATCTCGTGTCGCGAAAATGGAGTCCGGTGATCCTTCTGTCACAATTGATTTACTTGTAAAATCTTTACTTGCATTGGGTACGACCAGGCAAGATATCGCAGGAATCATCTCACAAGGTTGAAAGCCCATTTCACTATCCTACGGCGCTCAATGCAACGAATAGAATATCCGTGAGAATATATTTGATAATTTTGTAGTTTCTCTCCGCACACCTATTCAAAAACATATAGCTTGCCTATCATCTGTTTTTCCAAAATTTATGATTGATCAATCCCAGATTCCGCATGTTATCCAACTCGCACAAACTAATATTTATGTAACATATCAGAAGAGAAATAAAAGTAAAGTTATTAAGTAGAGAAAATTTTTGATAGTCTTTTTTGAGAGTGTCATTGTTGTTTTTTGTTCATGGATTTAAGGACTAGGTGCAATAAAACTATTTTTGTAACGGATGGCGGTCGAGCGGATTTAAACGCCCGACAAAAATTCAAAATGCGATGAAAACGAACGCGTTTAAATTCCGACTCCAGCCGCGTGTTAGGCTCGATTTATGTTTCCATTGGTGCTATTATTGAACATTGAAAATTGTAATTCTATTGTTTAAAGAAATCGATTAATAATTTACTAAATTCTTTCACATCATTTTCAATTAATCTTCCAAGCTTTTTTATAATAATGGATTTATCGATTGTAGCAAATTTCATTCGTAACATTGAGGGCTTCGGTAAATTAGATTTTTCCCTTATTTTTCTTGATGTAATCTTCAATTAATTCGGATACAATCCCACTCATGCTTTTGCCCTCAATAGAAGCAATCACTTTTAATGCTTTTCTTTTGGTATTATCAATTCGAATGCTCATGACACTCATTTATATGACCTCCTACTTGTAGTTTTGTCTACAAGTAATATAAACAACTTTAATAAATTTTTCAAGTAATTTTTTTGATGATTTTTCGAGCAGATAATTTTTTGTAATAACGGAAATTATTGCATCGAGGTTGTGATATTTGGTTTGTGAATTTACTTAAATTAGCTGTTATATCATCGCTATCGACAAAATAAAGGAGATCGAATTTAACCTGGTTATCAAATTGTCAAAGGGCACTTCAAAATGCCCCACTTGTGTGCACTTCAAAGTGTACCACCCTAAAAGTACTAATTTTTATTTTTTGATACAATAGTTTTTTGATTTTTCGACGA
>JACKQG010001397.1_pt2 | contig 14554 bp, 10 predicted proteins | sample 8237621 | NCBI WGS metagenome assembly JACKQG01 (sample SAMN15677084, study PRJNA649215) | marine metagenome | biome: marine; feature: Black Sea; material: saline water; isolation source: suspended particulate matter (SPM) from the Black Sea western gyre | collected 2013-06-09/2013-06-10 | depth...
CCCCTTCCCCACCAGAAGGGGGGGGTGCCCACAGTCCCACCCACCCCCCCCCCCACGCCCGCGAAAAAAAGCATACTCAGCCAGAAAAAAACCCCGCTTCGCTGCGGTCCGGGTTATCACCCCGCCGTGAACTAATTGTACCCCAACCAGTCCGCCGTAAAAACCATGCTATGCAGGATGTAGGTCACATAGGCATAGACCACCTTCGTGCCTGTCGAAGCATCGGGAGTGAAATAACACGCGACGAGCAGCAAGTTCAGGGGCACCGCACCAAAAAAGACGTAGGGACGGAAACGGCCCCAGCGCGAACGCGAGTGATCGGCAATGTAGCCCATGATCGGATCATTGACCGCATCCCAGATACGCGCGACCAGGAAAAGACCCGCGACATGAGCCGCCGAGATCCCAAACACATCGGTATAAAAGTAAGCCAGGAAAAAACCGATGAGCTGAAAGTTACAATTAATCCCCAAATCTCCGATACTGTAATTGAAGAGTTCAGTTTTCTTTAGAGGCCTCATGTTTTTTGTAAGATTAGAATGTTTTCGAGCAAATGGTGATACTCCTATAGAAAAACGAATACCGCCCCTATCGCGTCTCTTCCAACCAAAGGATATTGGAAACGATACGTGGGTAATAGAGGCTGCCGATGGGCTTGCCGGAGCCAAACTGATCGGAACAGGCATAAAACTCCGAGCCCTTCACCTGCCACGATACATGTGCCGCATCCGCTCGCTCCTCCCCCTCATAAGACATGCCGAGGATTTCACGGACAACAAACTGGCTGATACTGATTTTACTCATCCATGAGTTATCCGCACTACTGGAGAGTTTCCATCCACCATCTGCATACAAGCAGATATCCGAATTAAGAATATTCTGTAAGTGCCGCTTCAGCATGCGAATATACCCACCGAATGGACCATTCTCAGCGACCGCGTCCTTTAGACCCATTTGCCAGGGATACACCAGCGCTTCCGCCGCGGGGATAATGGCACTTTGATTATTGTTCTCCAAAACCGCTGGAATGAAGCCAAGTGACTCATCATATGCTGCCTCCAGAGACTCTGCGCAACGGACTGCCGCAGCGTGCGCACTGGCCGCAGCCGCGGGCTCATTCAATTGCATGAATAATTTTTCAAGCGCAAGATACGACGCCCAGCATTTGCCGGCCAAGTAAACATTGCCGCGCGCCTGTCCCAGCGAGTGATCGAGCGAATCGTAAGTGGTAATCTCGCCGCCCCCTTCGGTGCGCGAGCTTTCAAAACTCATCAAGCCATCGCGCTTATCCGCATCAGGATGGTCACGGTTCAGCAAACTTTCCAAGCACTGTAGCAAGAGTTCATGATACTGACTCAAAAACTCTACATCCCCCGTTTTGTGCAAGTAGACCCCCGCGCAAAGGATCCAATTGGTCAACTGCTCACAGGTCATAAAGGAAAAGCACTTCCGATCCAGCCCTGGACACTCGTAGCAGGAGTTCCCTGGTCGGCTGAAGTGATTCCCCACTCCCATGTCATGCGAGAATGAAATCCCCCCCGGATACAATTTCTCGGGTTCTTCCGGCGAAAACACCTGATCTACATAGGAGTAACGATCCACAAACTGTTCCAGCACATTGCGAACCGTCCACGGATTAAACTTCAATTCGAAGAACAACATATCCACCGTCAGATCCAACGTGTTGATCATCAGATACTCGCCCTCATTCACGACCCACAGCGGATTCCCGTCGTCCAACCACTGCGTCGAACCATAATAACTGCGTGTGGCATGCGCGATGAGGAATTGTTGTTCCTCACTTAAACCACTCGCAGCCAATTCCTCATCACGTGCCGCCGTCTCAGCCAGATAGCGTTCCTGATTGGAAAATGCATATTCAAAGACTTCGTCGATACTCTTAAAATACTTCGTATACCAATAGCTGGCGGCATGGTTAAAGGTCACCTCCCCCGCCAAATAATAGCCCAACACAACCCGAATCGTCTGACTCTCTCCAGGCTCCACATCAAAGGCCAAACCAGAGATCGGCGGCAGCAAAAAATTCGCCCCGTTCGGGCGCATCTCCAAGGCTTTGGGGATTTCGAAATGCGTGAACTCATCAACGAAGTCCTCTTGGCAGGCAAAGCCCATCTGGTCGCGCGTCACCGCCCCCTTGTAGGGGCCGCGCCCAGACATGGGCATCCATGTCGTCCGGTTTTCCAAGGCGAAGAATACCTCCCAAGGCTCGTCGCTATCGTTCGTCACGGTAAGCTCGACAAAAGTCACCGGGCAGCTGGCAAATTTTAACTCATCCTCGCTGGCACAGGCTGGGTCGGGAATTGAGAAAAACGGCGAACGGATCGTCAACTCAATGCCAGGTGCACGGAAACGATCCGTCGCCCAGTTATAGTCCCGTTGAATATCCGCCTCGCCGAAAATGACATCTGCCCCCTCCTGCTTTGCGGCATCCGATTGGCTATAGCGCTCCGCCTCACTGGCCGCTTCTTTATAAAAAGGGAGTTTATAGAACTTCCCCGACTCCGTTCTGTAGCCGATATATAAGCCACCGTCTGCCGGGCCACCCTGCTCAAGCGCCATCCCCCCTTGTGCACCAAACATGCCGACGGTAAATGAACTATGCGCCCCCATCGGAGAGTGCTGTGCGTGAAAAGAACTGCTAATTTTCATAATTCGGTCGCGGACAACAGGCGCATAACAAAGCGATCATTTAGCCTCGATCCGTATATCATCAATGTAGACATCGTCCTGGTTTCCACTGGCATCACATTGGAAACGGAACTTTGCATTCGAACTCAAATTATGCACTAATCCGTCCACTAAGACCGTTTCATTGTAGCGAACATTGTTACTGAAATCGACCGTCGAGACCCACGCTTTGAGCGTTGTCCATGTAGCGCCACCATCAGAGCTGTACTGAAGCCAGAAATCTTCCATAGAGTCCATACTGACAGCATAATACGAGAACTCAAGCCGCACCTCATGGCTAGCGGACAAATCGAGTGCTTGCGCCAACTCCATTGCGGAGTTGTCTCCAGAATTATCCGCGATGTCGACACACTGGTTTCCAATCGCATTGTTCGTCGACAAGACAACATCGTTATTCGACGGATTCAGATCCAGCCAGTTACCCCAGCCACTCTCGAAATCATCAAACGCGAGTTCCACCCATACGGCGGCATCGACTGTAATCTCAAGTGTCGCCGACACGGGTGCTGCCGTGCCATCACTCACTTCGACTGTGAAGCTATTGAGCCCCACATCGCTAGAGGAAGGCTGCCCCGAGAGTGTTCCGTCCCCGGCAACCGACAACCATGCGGGACCGGACACCAAGGAATAGGTCAACGCGTCTCCATCCAGATCACTCGCAGAACCCGCAAGCGATGCACTATACGCAGCAAACTCCTGCGCATTCGCTGCAATAATGGGGTCTACAGAAAATACTGGAGCATCATTCACATTCGTCACGGTGACCTGCATCGTGGCGAGCACGGGCGCATTGACCCCATCCGAAACACTCACAACAAACACATTCGTCCCGACATCAGACTGCGCAGGTGTCCCCTCTAAAAGGCCGAACGCGGCATTCGTCATGGTCAACCATGCCGGTCCCGATACTTTTGAGTAAAAAAGTGCATCACCTTCGGCATCTGTCACGCGCCAATTCACATAGGTCGAATACGCGACTCCCTCGGATGCGGCCGCTTGGGTAAAGGGGTCCGCGTTCCAGCTTGGCGCGTAGTTGGGAGCTGCATCGACGGTGATATTTAACGTCGCCACATCCGAAGCACCCACGGCGTCCTCGACTTTTACGGAAAAAGAGTTCACCCCAACATCGCCCGATCCAGGCGTTCCGGACAATGTCCCATCCGAGGCGAGACTCAGCCACGACGGGCCGGACACCAGCGAATAGCTCAACGCTTCCCCATCCTCATCGGTCGCAGTACCATCTAGCATATCACCATAGCTCTGCCCCTCCATGCCGGAAGACATTGTGATGGGATCCAGCGTAGAGACTGGTGCATCATTGCTGTTCACCACTTCAAGATGCATGGTCGCGTGCACTATGCGGCCCCCAACCTACAATACCACGATTATTGTAATAGTTTGAAGCATGTCCCGTGGTACTGTTGTCGATGCGGTTATCAATCGCCATTTGATATGTAATGGCAGCCGCGGGGCCTTCGATTTCCAAGCCTTCGATTACCAAGTGATGAACACCCGATGCCAACCCGATCCCGGAAGAACCATCATACTGGATCTTGGGAGAGTGCCCTGGATAGTTTTTAAAAGTGATTGGCCCATTTGTCTCATCGCCAGAAACATTGATGTAAAATGCCACGCCGTTCTCAGAGGTCAGGCCGTTTCCGTAATTTGAATTCCGATAGACACCATCCATGATGTAAACCGTGTCGCCAGGCTGTGTTGAATTCTTAGCCTTATTCAGTGTTTTAAACGGCGATACTTCAGAAATACCGTCATTCGAGTCAGAACCAGAAGGAGACACATACCAGTCTTCCGCTGATAGCGATTGGCTCCCCCCAATGCACAATAAAATTGATACGATTCCCAAACTCAGTGTTCGGGGCTCAGGGTACAGTTAAACAGGGGTAGTCTCATAAGTAGTCCAATATTTGATTGTTCGGGGTGATGAATGCTCAGGAATATCGATAGCAATTAGGGTAAATCGCGAACGAACACATCACGCCACATGCGCTTCAGTTTCATTCCTGCACGCTTAAGATTATTACATAAATAATTATCAACCTCTATCACAACTTCTGAAGTCCGAATCCAAAAAATGAAGACAAGCAACCGGCAGTCTCTTAGAGTATTTGCACAAATCCTGCATGCCATTGATCAGAACCTACATTTCTAATGCCACCCCACTAGCGTCCAGTTAAAAGTCATTGAAGGCTTTGATGCGCAGGTTTTGCTTGATCCACTTGAAGAACAGTTCGATCTGCCATCGCCGCTTATAGATGGCAGCGATTGTCAGCGCAGGCAAATCGAAGTGATTGCTCAGGAAGACCAGTCGCCTTCCTGTATTAGTATCGAAAAAGCCGATACGTCTCAATCGACTGGGATAGTCTCGCTTGCCCTTTTTGGTGCGCAATCGAATGACTTGATCGCAGCGCAGCCCTGTGGACTTATCGACTGGTCGGGACTCACAAACGTAGAATCTGGTGTTGCTTTTAGCCCGGATGGCAAAGTAGGCGCTGGCGCTTTCGATTCTAAAGAGTCGGGCAAAGTCGAGGTATCCTCGGTCGAAGACATAGATGCTTCCGGCCTCAATATGCATCTGATCCATGAAGTGGACATCATGCACGGAACCGTCTGTGATCTTGATAAAGACTGGGATCGAACCGGTCAGGTCGATTTGTGTATGGAGTTTTATCGCAGCTTTGGTCTTACGAAAATGAGCCCACGGGAACATCGCCAAGCACAGATCAATGGTGGAAGCATCCACAGCATAAACCATCTCATCGATATCCAACCCGTTGGAATCATCGGTATACAAGCGGCGGGCTTTACGGATCAATACTTGAGCGAGGGCTTCATATACGCGCCAGTCTCGATTCTCGTTTGCGTAGGCCGGATTAGTTCGGGTGATATTGCCCCGGACACCCATCGCATAGAGATGCGAACAGCCTCGCAAGCAGGCCTCTATGTCTCGAAGACTTTCCCTGAAAGTGATCTGAGCGAAAGCCATCGCAAGAAATTGATCTCGGGCAGTCATACTCCTGCTTGCTCTCGGCATTGGGTGAAGCTTCATGCAGCGATTGAATTGCTCGCGGTGGATGAGGTCGGTGACTTGAGTGAAAATGAGGTGTCCAGAGTTCATCCCTTATTGAGAATGAAACAAACCTCAGGAGGCCAGCTCTCTCAAATGCGTCACATGCCTATTTGTTTATTAGCCGCTTGAAATGAACAACCTACAAAACCTAAATCTCTCCTTAACTGGACACTAGTGATATCTACATTCTCAAAATTCAGTCCCGCTCCTGAGCAAACAGCCACTCGTAGAACTCGGGATCGGCGTAAGCCAACCTCGGTGCGTCATGCCCAGCCTCGGGATAAATCTTTAACCTAGCCTGTGTTCCGCCAGCTTTTCGAATGGCTTCAATCATGCGCTGTGAGCGTTCGGCTGGAACAATCTGATCCTGAGCGCCAACGAAGGCGTAAACCGGGACTTGTGCCAGATTGCTAGCCCACACTTGGATATCCGGAGTGACGTCCTTTGGCCCCCCTCGCCCAATGCCGCCAACCATTGGGGCAATGCCAGCAAAATGCTCTGGGTTATGCGCCCCCCAGGCCCAGGTTCCATAGCCTCCCATGCTGTTGCCTGTCAGATAAATTTTACGTCGATCGACCGGTAAGGTGACGCACAAGTCCTGGAGAAATAAATTCAGATCGTGCGGTTCCCAAGTGCCACGACTGCCGTCCCGCCCCTGAGGCAGACATTGCGGAGCGACCAACATACAAGGTTCCGTATTGAATGCCCCAAATCCCTGCCACAGCTGCATCGACTGCCATTTTATTTTTTGCAAATCGGCGCCATGCCCGCCGCCGCCATGCAGGTGTATCACCAGCGGCAACAGCTCTGCGGTCTCCCCATCTGTCTGCGGCTGATAGAGTAAGTATCCAGAACTCAGATACGAGGCTTGAGCCAGTAACTCTGGCGCGATGCTTCGAGTTTCCGGACCGTCCGGTTGAGCTGTGGCGATATGGACAATCAACGTACTAATCCCCAGATAGATCAGGTGCTTAACAGTCATAACCAAAGCTTGGTCGGTGCATCTAATTTAAAGGGTATCCACAAAGATCAAATAATCACTCCTGCTGAGCGACGCCCCGTTCTTCAAACAATCGCTCGAACTTAGTAACCACCTCTTGGTAATCAGGATTCGATGCCTGATTCACCGTCTCTAAGGGATCGCTCTGATAATCGTAAAGCTCGACTGCACGCACTGATCCTGCGTAAGAACCGTTCTTATAGTCATTATCCACCCACTTGATGTAGCGGTAGCGCTTATCCCTGAGGGTGTATCCCATTCGGCTCGGATACCTTGGATATTGGGCCAGCGATGCCTCACGTACCATCGCATTCGAATTATCCATGATCGACACCAAGGAATGCCCTTCCAATTGCTCTGGAGCCGGCAAGCCGGCTAGCTCACAGAGCGTCGGAAAGATGTCGATAAACTCGGTCGGCGAATCGCTGCGTGAGCCTTTCTGGCGCTGGGCGGGGTCAACAATTATAAGCGGGGATCGCACGGCCTGCTCATAATTGGTGTGCTTACAGAACATCCCGTGATCGCCCAAGTGCCAGCCATGATCGCCCCATAGCACGATGATCGTATTTTCCGACAACCCAAAGGTATCCAGTTGAGCGACCAGTCGTCCGACTAAGTCATCCACATAACTGACGCAGGCTCGATAGCCGTGAATCATATCACGCTGCATCGCCTCATCGATGGGTCCAGATGCCGGAACGCCCGAGTAGGAACGCAATTCCCAGGAGGGTTGATAGGCAAAATCCGGCGCACCCTTTGCCTGTTCCTGAAAGGGAGCCAACTCAATCGAATCTCGATCATAAAGATCCCAATATTGTTTCGGCGCCACGAATGGAAGGTGCGGTTTAGAGAATCCGACACCTAGAAAGAATGGCTGATTGTTTTTCGCAAGATCACGCAACAAGCCTGTGGCGCGATTCAGAACGGCCCCGTCCGTGTAAGCATCATAAGGCACGTTCTCCTCCAGGCATTCGACGACGGGCTTACGAAATAGAAACGGAGCGGCGACCGTCTGGTATTCTTTATTACTCCGATTATTCGGAATGCCTTTTTGCTTAAGGATGCGGCGGATCTCCTCGTGTTCCTGACGGACACGAGGATCATGAAACCCGTTGAAAGGTGCCCCTGTTTCTTGCGAATAATCTTGGCCGGAAAGTTTGGCATAGGGAATCGACCACGATGGCTCATCCAGTTGTTGATCCACACAGCGTGAATCATAGATTTTTCCGACGCCCGTGGTTGCATAGCCTTGCTTACGAAAATGCTCCGGCAGGGTCAAGACGTCGGGATTCACATCCCGCATGCGGGTCTGCAAATCGAACACGCGCGTGCTATCGGGATACAGTCCCGTCATCAGGCTGGCGCGCGAGGGGCCACAGATGGCTTGCTGGCAGGCATTGTTTAGAAACACCGTGCCTCGCTCGGCCAATCGGTCGATATTCGGACTGAGCACGTCCGGATCATCGTAGCAACCGAGCATCGGCTTCAGATCATCAATAGCGATGAATAAAACGTTGGGGCGTTCGGCAGCACTCAGACCTGCCGTTATGCCTAGGATCAATATTAATACTCTCAAATTCTTCATATGCTTAATTATGTCTGTTGAGGTAAAGGATGTGCCATAAATTAGTCTGCCATCTGACTCAGGAGTTGGGAGACGTAACGGCGTGTGGATCAATCAACTGCCCATCCAGCGAGCCCTCATAGACTTCTGGGACGATATAATTGAACTGCGCTTCCGTTTGATCGAGCTTGTGTTTCTTAACATCAAACAAGGTGACCGGGCCGTGCTCGGTGAGATGGTCGCCCTGGCGCTCCATCCAGTCGAAAAGCTGTTGTTTCAATTGCGCCTTGAGGGCGGCTCGTTCGGGATTGTCCGCCAGATTGACGAACTCGTACGGATCTTTCTCGGTGTCGAACAACTGCTCCTCGGGTAAAGCGTGTTCCTGCGCGCCTCGCTCAAGAAAATAGTTGATCGTTTGGCCGGCTTCACGTTCTCGCTCGATCCGCTCCATGGAGTTAAAATTGAAGACGTAATGATATCGGCCATCGTGTATCGAACGTTGCGGGAAAACGCTACGCCGCTGAATGCCTTGATTGTGAGCGACACCGTAAACGTAATCGTGATGTTCCTGCGTTAGCCCCGCCAAGACAGGGACTAGACTCTTCCCGTCCAGCCCCTCGAGAACGGTGCCACCGGCGAGCTCAATCGCGGTGGGCACAAAATCTACAAAATTAGTCAAAGCATCCGTGCGACCATTCGCGACCTTGCCCGGCCAGCGCGCCATAAAGGCGATCCGCAGGCCTCGGTCGGACACGGTGAACTTACCCATATCAGCCCCATGGTCGTCGGCATAAAGTACCAGCGTATCCTCCGCGAGACCGTGCCTCTCGAGCAACTGTAAGACGGAGGCAAACTCCCGCTCTTTTTGCTGGATGCTGGCGTAATACTGCGTCGCCCGCTCCAAATTCCATGTCGTCTCGGGCAGGTAAGGCGGCAATTCGATGTCGTCCGGCGAGAATGGAGTCTCACGGATGTAGGGGCCGTGCGGATACTCACTGGCGACGATCATACAGAATGGATTGCCCTCGTTTTGCGCCATGTAGCGATCCATCGCCTCGATCGGGATCACCAGTCGCGGCAAGTCCGGCTGCCGCACGGGCTGCATGTGCTGCGTCCAAGGGAATTGCTCGGATGGATTGACATGCGATTTGCCGGCCAAAATGACATCGTAATCCAACGCTTTCAGATAGTGCGCGATCGTTTGCACGCCGGGGCGGACGGACGTGTGATTGATGAAGCATCCATTGCGGATCGGGTAAAGCCCCGAGTACAATATGCTGCGGCTGGGCGCACAAATCGCTTGCCCGGTAAAGGCGCGGTCGAAGACCAGTGCCTGCTTGGAAAAGGCCTCAGTCACTGGTGTGGGCACAGCTGTATTGCCGTGGATGGCGTGATCGAAACGGCTCTGGTCATCCGCGAGGAAGAAGACGATATTCGGGCGAGTGCCTTTGATGGACGAGGCGTGCTCCCCGGCCATACACGGGAGATGCAGGGAGGCCATCAGGGCTACGAATAGAAGAACAGATCGGTATGACATAGTGAGGGGTGCTTACATTCGGCTAGGAGCCATGGAGTCCTCTTGGGGGATTTAGCTTTGCCGCGCATTCGCTCAATGAGCGGGCGCGTCGAGAAAGCCGAGTGAAGTTAAAAATGAGTCTGTCGTCTGAAGCGTCTGATCAAAATAACCATTCTTTCGATCCTGATTAAAAAATCCATGTTTCTGATCGGCATACAAGTGCACGTCACAGCGCCGACCGGCCTCTTGCATGCGCGCTTCGTAGCGATGTGCCGAGTCGACGGAGATGGATTCATCGTCGGTACCCAAGAAGACCACCGTCGGCGGGGCACTTGCATCGATATTGTGCAGCGGAGAAATCTCCTGCCAATAGGCCTTTACACGACCATGCCCGAAGCCGCCGGGGCCGTTGTCAAACACCGGATTGAACAGCACCAGTGCATCGGGGCGCGATGAAACGGAAACATCCTCCCCCGCTTCGTCCAGTCCGTCGATCGTGCCGGCTGCGGCCGCGACATGCCCGCCTGCCGACGCCCCACCGGCGGCGATCCGCTCCGGATCGATGCCCAACTCGGCGGCATGCGCCCGCACCCAGCGGATCGCGGACTTACCATCTTTCACACATTCCTTCGGTGTCGTCTGATTACGCGATTGAACCCGGTATTCCGCCGACATCGCCACCATCCCCCGCTCGGCGAGATAGGCGCATTGCCCATAGTGCTGCCCCGGCGAACCATTATTCCAACCGCCCCCGAAAAAGAAGATGATCGCCGCGCGGCGATCCGTCTCGCGATACCCCTCCGGGGTGTAGACGTGCAACTTCAATTCCACGCCATCGACCGTCTTATACAGCCAAGTCGTATCAGGCTGACGCCATTGGCCACAGAGCGCCGATGAAAAGCACAAACAGGCCAAGGCGAGGAGGACAGGAAGGTGGGGGGACTTATGCATGGATGATTGATTGGGGAAGCGTGGCTCCAGGCGGCGTGCGCTAGAGTGATTCGAAGATCATTTTAGCAGAGACTGCAGTAACCAACAGGGGCATTTTTGAATGTAAAATCCACAATTATGAACCACCTTGTTTCAGAATCGAGACCCACGCGCTCAAGATCATTGATTGTCGTCACATCCGAAACGGTATATGGTATGCTATAACCCTATCCTCAGTGCGCGCTGCTCAGCAGCCTGCGCATCCACCAAGCGTGTAGCTGCATGTCCACCAAGCTTCGTCCTTTCCGTTTACCGATCCATGTTCCGGCTGTTTTGGCTGTTTTGACTTTGTTGGCCAGCCCGCTCCAGGCCGAGTCCATCATCGACTTCGACGCCGCGGATATCACAAATGCCGTCAACCAGTTCAGCGGCTTCACCTTCAATGCAAGCAGTCCGACCATCGATGCGACGAGCAGTTCTGGATACTCCGGACAGCCCGTCTATTGCGCTTTCCAAGCCGAAGGAGACAGTTTCCTTGCCGGAAGCCCGGCATCCGGTTCCGGACTGAAATTACGCTGGAACGCAGGCAACGGCACGGCGGGCGAAACCAGTTCGGGTCTGTTTCTTTTTAAGAAAGACGACTTCCTGAATGACCTAAACTCCGGTGTCGTCTCGATGGATGCGGCCAACGATAGCGTCCAATTGACAACCGGGTGGATCAACGAGGGCACACTTGGCGAGAATGAGCCGATCGCCAGCGCCAGCGTTCGCTTTGTGCTAAAAGACAGCTTGGGATACCACATCTCGGATCCTCAAGCGTTGACTTCAAGCGGTCAGATGACGATGGAGGCCACCGAGCTGACCTACTTCAGCTACGCCCCCTTCGTTCAGGCCAGCGATGCGGCAGGCACACTCGGCTCTGCCTCATCGCCGAGCTTTGATAACATCGAGTTTGCCGGTTTTCGCTTGGACGTCATCCGCGGTAGCCAGACCAGCCTCGGAGTCAATGTGGGGCTAATAGACTTTAAGGTCGCGGCGCGGCACCAACCGATCGCCCTCTCCTTAGACCCCGACACTCGCTACCAAACGATGGAAGGCTTCGGCGCATCGGGTGCATGGTATGAGAACAACCTGCGCACCCATGATCAAAGAGATGCGTTGATCGAGTTATTATTTGTGGCGCTCGACCTCGACATTTACCGCTTGCGCAATGTCTTCGATCAAGGCATCCCCGAAACTTTCAGTCACTACATAAACAAGATCGATCGTGACGCCGAGATCATCGCCTTAGCCGAAGCCGCCCGACAGCGCCCTTTGAAGATTCTGATGTCCGGTTGGTCTCCGCCCGCTTATCTGAAAAGCAACGCAGAGACGGGGAACGGTGGCACCTTGGCCAAGGATGCCAACGGCGACTATCGCTACGAGGATTATGCCCAATGGTGGGACGACAGTCTCCAATACTACGCCAGCGCGGGCATCGGGATCGAGCCGGACTATGTCAGCATGCAAAACGAGCCCAACTGGACTGCCACTCACGACAGCAACCTGCTGGACCTCAGCGAATCCGCGACGAGAGCGTCTTATGATTTGGCGTTCGGAGCCGTTTGGACAAAATTCAACACTCGCATGGGGGCGGCCATGCCCAAGATGCTGGGGCCGGAAACGATTGCCCTACGAAAAGCTGATGAGTACATCGATAGTCTCAGCTCGGTCAACCGTAGCCGAATGTACGGCTATGCCCACCATCTCTACCAGGATGATGTCTACGCCAATCCGGATGTCCTATTGTCCGACATGGCGGCCTTTCAGGCGGGGTATGGGGACAAGCCGATTTTTCAATCGGAATATGCCCAACTGGATGATCATCAACCCACCCCATGGGTGCGCAGCTATAATCTGGCCAAGCTTATGCACAACTCTTTGGCGGTCGAGGGGGTCTCCGCTTACTTCTACTGGGCGCTTTTTTGGAATGGTGAGCAAGGCCTGGTCACAGTGCCCGGAGAGAGTAGTGCCGCCTACACGATCCATCCCGAATACTATGCCTTTAAACATTACTCCGCTTTCATCCGGGAAAACTGGCAACGCATCGAGAGCCACAGTTCGAAAAGCGAACTCAGCCAGACTGCTTTCATTAATCCCGACGGCGATCAAATCAGCATGATCCTGCTCAACCCACTGGCACACTCCGTTGAATTCACCCCCCAGTTCAATGGATACCAAGTCGTTTCGAGCCGAGCCCACCGATCCTCACAAACGGAAAACTGCCTCAATCTCGGCGATTTAACTCCCGGCGCACCCGTCCTACTTCCCGCCAATTCGATCACCACGCTCTCACTCGATATCGAAGTCGGCAACGCCGCCCCCGTCCTCTCTCTGGAGACTCCGGAAGAGCTCACCCTCCCCGCCGACGTCGGGCTCATTCTAGAAGCCAGCGTGAGCGACGACGCCCTGCCGGACACCTCAGCGCCCACGACCGTCTGGTCTGTGCTCAGTGCGCCAGCTGGCGGCAGCGCCCATTTCGATGACGCCACGCAAACCACGACCGGGGTGAGCTTCGATCTAGCGGGCGAGTATGTGCTCCAACTCAGCGCCGACGACTCGGAACAAACCAGCAGCCGATCTATTGTCGTGCACTACGCCACCGGCGACCAAGGAGCCAGCTTCACGTCGCAGGACATCGGCTCCGTCGGCCTGGCTGGCTCGGTCAACGCCAGCGGCCAAGCCATCACTCTCGCAGGCTCCGGTGGTGACATCTGGAACTCCGCCGACGAGTTCCATTTCTACCACAGCCCCTTGGAGGGCGACGGCAGTCTCACCGCAAGAATCGTCAGCCAGGAAAATACCAACCCTTGGGCCAAGGCCGGGCTGATGATCCGCGACTCCCTGAACGCAAACTCCACCCACGGATTCATCGCCGTGACGCCTGCCAACGGCCTCGCGCTACAAAGCAGACTGACCACCGGTGCGGGCAGCAATAACAGCTCGGGCGGCGGTTTCATCCTACCTCTCTGGCTGAAAATCGAACGCAGCGGCACCCTCATCACCGTCTCTCATTCAAGCGACGGCACGAATTGGACTGCGGCCGGCACACTGAACCCGAACATGAGTGGTGCCGATTACATCGGCTTCGCCGTCACCAGCCATGACAATGGCCAGATTAGCGAAGTCGTCTTCGACAATTTTGAGAGCCTTTCACAATATACAGGCGCTTCCATCTCCTTGCCGCCCCATGCCAACCTCACGGTCGGAGGCACGCATCCGCTCAGCGCCACGGTCAGCGATCCAAACCAGCCCACGGAGCAACTGACCTACCAATGGTTGCAGAGCGCGGGGTCGGAAGCCTTGCCCCCGACGCCGGGCACCAGCCTAGAGAGTTCAGTCACCCCCCAGACCGCGGGCGAGTACACCTTTCGGTTGATCGTTGACGACGGCGAAATCAAGACCTTTGCCGAACAAGCACTGACCGTGCAGACCGAACTGACCGCATGGCAGATCGAACAGTTTGGCGATGACAACGCCCCCGAGGCGGCGCTCCTCGCAGACCCCAACCACAATGGACTCGTCAACCTACTGGAATTCGCCTTCGGGGGTGACCCACTATCCACTGCACCGGGGATTGCCCCCTTGCTGCCCGAACAGCACATCCTTCCAATCGACGGCCAGGACTACTTGAGCCTAACGTTCCGCCGGCGTGGTGACAGCGGCAGCGGCACCACCGCCAGCGGCTACACGGTGGACGGAATCATC
>JACKQG010005180.1_pt1 | contig 14554 bp, 15 predicted proteins | sample 8237621 | NCBI WGS metagenome assembly JACKQG01 (sample SAMN15677084, study PRJNA649215) | marine metagenome | biome: marine; feature: Black Sea; material: saline water; isolation source: suspended particulate matter (SPM) from the Black Sea western gyre | collected 2013-06-09/2013-06-10 | depth...
ACAGAGTTTATTATAAACTCTTAAGGAGGTCACCTTTTATATGATTATCAGGCTTTCCTTATTGGCGTTATTCAATTCAATAACGCCAACAAGGAAAGCCCAAAAAGAACGGAATTCGAAGATTGGGAATCCCTGTATTCGGTCGATTCTTAAAATCTACCCTACTTTTATTATTTCCAAAAAATCAACAGGGTTTACAATCTTTATATCCCGGAAAGGATTTAAGACAAGCAAATCTTGATCTCCGGTAATTATAAAATCCGCATTGCCAGCAACTGCTAATTCTAAAATCATGTTATCTTTAGGGTCTCGGCAGGCAGATATTTTTTCTTCGGGATTTATTAAATGTACATCATCTAAAAATTTGTTTAAAAATAATTTGCGTTCTTCATGGGTAAGATACAGATCAAATTTTTTTCGGTAAATAACTTCTTTGATTTCAGAGTAAGTTTCAAAAGAAGCAAGAACTGTGTGCTTTTGGAAAACAATTTCTAATACTCTGGCTGATGTTGAAAATTTTGAAAAAGAAGCACTGAGTAGGATATTTGTGTCTAAAATGATTTTCACAACTAATAATTTAGATTACAGATTCTATGCCAAGAGCATCAGCTAAAATTTCATCAGTCATACCTTTTTTTTCAGCCCTATCTCTAATTTTCGAGACCACTTTTAAAAAAGAGGTGTATTCTTTTTGAGGCTGGACTTTAATAATGTATAGCTCATCAGGAAGAACATTTAATTTTTTCCGCAAACCAGTCGGAAACTCCCGACCTTTAATGTTTTCCAAAACAGTTGCAGGCATTTTTTTAGTCTCCATAAATTATTACAATTACATATATAAGTTAAAACAAACTGTCATAGAAAGCAAATCATTAATCAACATGCTAATACATTTTCGTCATGACAATTCCAGGGACAGTGACAATTCCGGGTCTCGTCCCTCGGTTGTTTTTGTTTATCGCTTAAAAGATAGTCAAACATAAAAAACACTCCTTTTGGCTTTAAAAATCTTTATGGTTTTTGTTATAAAGGTTTTAAAATATTTTTTTTGGATTGGTTCTGGCAACTTTTCTGTGCCTGCCATAAAGCAGATCATCCATAAAAAGGGCTATTTTCTGGTTCACAAAGTTTCTGGAGATATAAAACCGAACGATTTTGTGAATTAATGTGTCTGGTTTGGTATATGGGCAGACACAAATACATAGCCCGCAGTCAGAGCCTATCGTTTTCCAATAGGAGAAGCACTTTTCCTGTTGTATGGACCAGTGCCGCAAATTGCGGCTGCAAGGTTCGTCCCCGTGGGTTATGGAGCCTGCCGGGCAATTGTCTGCACATTTTTTACAGATTTTACAAAATTCTTCCATAAAAATGGGCTTTGGGCACTGAGAATCAGGCAGTTCAAGATCAGTTGTCACAATGGTAAGTCTGACACAGGGACCATGAACCCTGTGCATAAAAATTCCCATCCGCCCCAGTTCACCAAGGCCTGATTCCACGGCCAGGGGAACACAGAGGACATCATAGTTTGCATCATTATGGGCTCTTGCCTTGTACCCGAAATTCCTGATATACCCGGCCAGGATATTGGATATTTTTGCAGCTTCCACATATTTTTGTGCAGATTCCTGTAGTACACTGCTTGTGGGGCCTTTTTTAATCATTTCCACTCGCATGGGGACCACAATGGCAATGGCTGTTTTATGGGTCTGATCCGTCTTGTCACCCCAGTTTGCAGCATGTCGGCCTTTATGGCTGTAAAAATGATGGGGTAAAAGGCGGCAAAAGGCCACATCACAGGCACCATAAAATTTGGACATGTCTATTATAGTCTTACCAAATTGAACAGGATCAATGGATGTTTTTTGTTCAGCCACTTTCCCATTTGACAAAGGGATAGACCTTTCAAGATATTCAAAGGCCGCTTCATAGCAGGGGGTTGTGTAAAAATCATGATAGACCTGTTCTTTTTCGCCAAATTCAGGTTTCTGGTGAATCTGCTGGTCTGTTGATCTGTTTTCAGGGTAAATGCTATAATATGTTTCCAACAATTCTGGGTGATGCTGGAGATTATTCCGGGCAAACATATTATCCCTTTCATCATATTGTTCTGCTTTTGAGGTGTCTCTTCTGTCTGATTTGCCGGGAAAGAATTTAATTAAAGAGACAATGCCAAAAAGGCCCAGCAAAGATACAACTAAGATGTTAAGGGTTTGAAAAGTATCCAGAGTCGTGAGAAACCAAATCCAGAAAATTATGTTTAATACAAAAAAAATCAATGATAGGAGACCTGCCCTGATCTCTTTTTCCCGGAAAGAAGACAGGCTTAAAACCAGCAGGAAAACAGATGTTCCGGTTAAGATTGTCCAGTTGATAGATGTCAGTATGCAGGCCATGGGGTTTCTCCGTAAAAAATTTATTATTTGTGCAGGGTGTTGTGTTGTATCTTGCCCCCTATCATTATCATTTCAATGGGTGTCAATCCGGCAAGATAACAGAGATCTGCCGGTGTATCAATATCCCAGACCACAAGGTCGGCATCCTTGCCTTTTTCAATGCTGCCTTTTGATAGTTCAAGGCCAAGGGCTTTTGCGCCGTTGATGGTGGCCCCGAGCAATGCCTGTTCACAGGTCAGGTCAAAGAGCATGCAGGCCATGTTGAGAATGAGTGTCATGGAATGAACCGGGCTTGAGCCCGGGTTCAGGTCTGTCGAAACTGCTATTGGAATCTTAAGGTCTTTTAAAATTTGAACGGGCGGTTTTTTGGTTTCCTTTAAAAAATAGAAAGCTCCTGGTAAAAGAACGGCTGTAACGTTGTGCTCAGCCATTTTCTTTGCTCCGGACAGGGACAGATATTCAAGATGATCACAGGACAAGGCAGAAAACTGGGCAGCCATAGCTGCTCCATTGGAATCAGATAATTGCTCTGCATGAAGTTTGACCTTAAGCCCCAGGTCTGTTGCTGTTTGAAGCACCTTGCGTGTCTGGGAAAGATTAAAGGCAATGCGCTCGCAAAACACATCCACGGCCGTTGCAATTGCCTGGTCTTTCACAGCAGGCAGCATGGTTTTTGTAACAAGATCAATATAGCCGTCTGAGTCGTCGGCAAATTCCTGGGGCAGGGCATGGGCTCCCAAAAATGTCGCTTCTATGTGCAAAGGAAAGGTTTTATCCAATTGACCGATGACCTTGAGCATTTTCAGTTCGGTTTCAAGTTTGAGGCCATAGCCTGATTTGATTTCAAGCGTTGTGATTCCCTGGCTTAATAATGCGGCTACCCGTTTTGAAGCCAGGGTGAATAATTCATCCTTTGACGCGTTGCGGGTGGATTGCACAGTGGAAAAGATGCCGCCGCCTTTTTTTGAGATCTCTTCATAGGTTGCACCAGAAAGCCGCATTTCAAACTCATTGGATCTTGATCCTCCCCAGACAAGATGGGTATGGCAGTCCACAAATCCCGGGAGAATCCAGCCGTTTCTGCAATCAATAAGCTTTTGACAGGAGGTTCTCAGGTGATCTGGCAGATCTTTTTGCCTTCCAATCCAGGAAATGGTTTTGCCCGTGACAGCCAGAGCTGCCTTTTCAATAATAGACAGGGCATTGCCTGTCATGGTGGCAAGATGGCAATTGATAAACAGGGTGTCGATTTTATCAGGTTCCAGTGGTGTCATGTATTCTAAGCCTCCATATTTGTGAATTGCTTTATTTGTCTTGATTTTAATGCATATTGATCATGGGAAGTTTTACACCTTTTTTGTTGGACACATCAATAGCCGTTTCATAGCCGGCATCCGCATGTCTGATGATCCCTGTGCCAGGATCATTTCGAAGAACAGTGGTTACGCGGTTTTCAGCTTCAGGTGTGCCGTCAGCCACAGTGACCTGGCCTGCATGAAGGGCATATCCAATACCCACCCCGCCTCCATCATGGAAGGAGACCCACGTGGCACCGGAAGCAACATTTGTCATGCAGTTTAACAGGGCCCAGTCTGCAACAGCATCTGAGCCGTCTTTCATGGCTTCCGTCTCCCTGTAGGGGGATGCAACTGATCCGCAGTCCAGGTGATCCCTGCCAATAACTATGGGGGCCTTTACTCGGCCATCCCTGACAAGGTCATTGAATAGTTTGCCGGCTTTTTCCCTTTCACCATACCCAAGCCAGCAGATTCGTGAGGGAAGTCCCATATGTTCGACTTTTTCCCCGGCCATTTTCAGCCAGTTAACCATTTTGGTTTTTTCAGGGAAAAGCTTTAAAAGTTCCCGGTCAGTTACCCTTATATCTTCGGGGTCCCCTGAAAGAGCAGCCCATCTAAAGGGTCCTTCACCCTGGCAGAAAAGTTCCCTGATATAAGCTGGAACAAATCCTGGATAATCCATGGCATTGTCAACACCTCGTTTCATGGCCTGGGCCCTTAAATTGTTTCCATAATCAAAGGCAATGGCACCTTTTTTCTGCATTTCAAGGATGGCTCTTACATGGTCTGCCATGGAGTTTAAGGCCATGTCTATATATTTTGCAGGATCACTTTTTCTAAGAATTTTTGCCTCTTCCATGGACAGGCCCTGGGGAAAGTATCCATTGAGCTCATCATGAGCACTGGTCTGGTCCGTGATTACATCTGGAATAAATCCCTTTTGTATCATGGCTGGCAGTATGTCCACTATATTTGCACAAAGGCCTATGGAAAGAGGGGTTCCATCTTTGGCAGCTTTTTTTGCCTTTGAAATTGCATCATCAAGGTCTGATGCTTCAATATCCAGGTACCTTTTTTCAAGCCTTTTTTTAATGCGGACAGGATCAATCTCAATACAGAGGGCGACTCCATTGGCCATGGTAACGGAAAGGGGCTGTGCACCGCCCATGCCGCCAAGTCCTGCCGTTACAATTATTTTGCCCTTAAGATCAGAGTTGTAATGTTTTTGTCCAAGGGAAGCAAAGGTTTCATAGGTGCCCTGCAGGATTCCCTGGGTGCCGATATATATCCAGGACCCTGCAGTCATCTGGCCATACATCATAAGTCCTTTTTTATCCAGATCATGGAAGGTGTCCCAGTTGGCCCATTTGGGGACAATATTGGAGTTGGCAATCAATACTCTGGGTGCGCTTTCATGGGTTTTCAGCACACCCACAGGCTTTCCAGACTGAACCAGCAGGGTTTCATCATTTTCAAGATCCAAAAGAGTTTTGACAATAGCGTCAAAGCACGGCCAGTTTCTGGCAGCTTTTCCAAGACCGCCATAGACAATGAGTTCATCTGGATTTTCACCATTGTCAGGATCAAGATTATTGCACAGCATGCGCAGGGCAGCCTCCTGATACCAGCCCTTGCAGTGAAGGTCAGTGCCTCTGGGTGCTCTCACAGGACGGGCAACTCCACATCCGATATTTAGATCCTTTAAAAGTTTTTCTCTATTATTCATTGATTTTCCTCCTGGTATGGTTGACTTTTGTTTTTGAATTAGATACTACTTGTCTATACAAGTATAGATATGATGTCAAGTTGTTTTTAATTGAAGTAATTGGAAAAAAAATACATGATCAGATCAGATCAACCCTTTGCGTTATATGAAAAAATTAAACAAAGTGTTCTCAGGGATATTGAATCGGGAAAGTTGAACCCTGATGATAAAGTGCTGTCGGAAACTAAGCTTGCAAAAAATTTTAATGCATCACGAATGACGGCAAATCGTGCATTAAAAGAACTGACAGAAGAAGGAAGGATTGTCAGAATCCAGGGTATTGGAACCTTTGTGGCCCGGCCCAAACCTGATGCAGCTTTGCTTGAAATCAAAAGCATTGCAAAGGAGATAGCCGGCTGGGGTGGAATACATTCATCTGAAATCTTAGTACTAAAAAAAGAAAAAATTACCGAGATAATAGGACAGAAAATGAATCTTAAGCTTGATGATACAATTTTTCATTCCATTATTGTTCACAAGGATAGAGAAGTACCGGTCCAGTATTCTGAACGGTTTATCAATCCAGAAGTGGCCCCCCATTATCTAAAGCAGGATTTTAAAAAGATTACGCCAAGCGATTATCTTCTGTCCGTGGCACCGGTCCAGGAAGCCGAGCACATTATTGAAGCTGTAAATATTAATAGCCAGATTCAAAAATTATTGAAAATTAAACCGGATGAACCCTGCCTGTCGCTTAAAAGGCGCACCTGGTCTTTTGACATGGTTGCGACTTACAGCATCATCATCTCTCCGGGATCAAGATATAAACTGGTTGGAAAATTTATGAGAGGATAAAAAATGAAAGATCAAATTGTTTTAAATGGAAAAGATTTTCTTCTGGAAGATCTGATTCAAATAGCAAGAAATAATATCGGCATTAAAATATCCCCCAACTCTGAATCCAGAATCAATAAGGCCCGGAACCTGATTGACAGGTGGGTGAAAGATGGAGAAAGGATTTATGGTGTCACCACCGGGTTTGGGGCCTTGTCCGACGTAAATATTTCCTATGCAGACACGAAAAAACTTCAAAAAAATATCCTGTTCAGTCATTCAGCCGGAATCGGCAGGCATGTAGACGATGATGTGGTCAGGGCCATGATAGCCTTGCGGGTGAACGATTTTTGCCGGGGTAATTCAGGGCTGAGACTTGAAACCATTGAAAAACTTGCCCAGCTTTTAAATGCCGGTATTGTGCCTTTGGTGCCGGAAAAAGGATCTGTTGGAGCAAGCGGTGACCTTGTGCCCATGGCCCACCTTTCCCTTGTGTTGATAGGAGAAGGAGAGGCTTTTGTTGACGGAAAGAGAATGTCCGGTGCAAAGGCTTTAGAGAAAAAAACCATTAAACCCCTTGTTCTTGATGCAGGAGAGGGACTCGCTCTTATTAACGGCACACAATTCATGATTGCCCTGGGGTGCCTGGCTCTTCATGATGCCTTAAATCTTTGCAAGCATGCAGATATCGCAGCCAGTATGAGCCTTGAAACCCTAATGGGCACAAGATCTGCCTTTGATCCAAGGATTCACAATGCAAGACCTCACACAGGCCAGATTAAAGCTGCTGATAACATGCTCAGGATTACGGACAATTCAGACATAATCTCCTCCCATGGAGACTGCTCAAGGGTTCAGGATGCCTATACCTTAAGGTGCTCCCCCCAGGTCCATGGCGCTTCCTGGGATGCCTTTGCCTATGTGGATAATGTGATCCGTGTGGAGATGAATTCATCAACTGAAAATCCTCTGATTTTTCCGGAATCTGAAGAATTTCTTTCCGGCGGCAATTTTCACGGCCAGCCTCTGGCCCTGGCCTGCGACTTTTTAGGTATTGCCATAGCAGAACTTGCCAATATCTCGGAACGGCGGATAGAAAGACTTGTGAATCCCCAACTCTCAGGACTTCCCGCATTTCTCGTGGAAGACGGGGGGCTCAACTCCGGGTTCATGATTGCCCAGTATGCAGCAGCCTCCCTTGTTTCTGAAAACAAGGTCCTTGCCCATCCAGCATCAGTTGATTCCATTCCCACTTCGGCAAACAAGGAAGACCATGTCTCAATGGGGTCTATTGCTGCCAGAAAATGCCGGGATATTTTGGCCAACACGGAAGAGGTCATTGCCATTGAATTATTGTGCGCAGCCCAGGGAATAGATCTTTTCACAAATATTAAAGCAGGTGATGGTACCATGGCAGCCTATGAAGTTATCAGAAGCCGTGTTGATTACATGAAAGAAGACAGGATCCTTTCAATAGACATTGCAAAAGTAAAGGCTTTGCTCAAGGATGGCAGTATTGTAAAGGCTGTGGAAAATAAAGTCGGCAAGCTGTATTAGCATTAGACACTGATCTTGACAAGCTTGAGATCTCCCCACAAACCAATATTTTCCCCTTTAATGATCACAATTCCCTGGATGCCTGGTATGGCTTTGCCGATGTCAATGGCTTGTTTAATATCAGAAGCAGCCTTAATCAGATTGCCAAGGGCCGTGGCAACAGCGTCTGCCAGTGGACATGACTCAGACAGCACTGTGGCAGCATCTGCCGTGCCAAAGCTTTTTGAATGACCCAGAGTCCCGGAAGAGGTGCATATCCCATAGGGTTTGTCCCTTTTTTTGATCAGGATTCCCGTGGTCATACTGAAAGGTGTGTTCTCAGCATAAATACTTAAAATGGTTTCAGAATCAGATTTAATAAAAATATCGCCCCCGTTTTCTACAAGAACTTCTCGGGTATGTTCCAAAAGGGATATTCCAGTATATTCTGCTACAGCGCCTGCTACGGCTGCCATGGGGCCGACATTGGCTAATTTTGCAGCCCCAATCATGATCCTGATGATTTTTGGAGCCAGGCCTGAATCTGGTATGGGGGTAAGACAGGTTGCAAATTCAGGAAAGAGCCGGATATAGGTCTCAATAGAGTTCCGGCAGGTTAATACAGATTGTATGGCCTTTTGGGTCAGGTCGGTTTGGGCCTGGATATTCAGGTTTGTCTCTTTTACAGTGATATCAAAAGAGACAAGGCCTTTTTTTTGATGCTGCTTTCTATATGTGCGATTCTCAAACATTTTCAATGGAAGCAGGTTTTAAATGAACGGGTGCCTGGCGGATAAAATAAGAGTCTGTCATGCCCGAGATATAATCCCTGACGATTTCAGGGTTTGAATGATCCTCTTTGTATTCATGTGCCATACCATTTAAAAAATCCGTAAAAATGATGGATTGCTCATTTCCTTTTTCCAGGGCTGTCAGGTATTTTTCAAACAGAAAATCAAAAATATCCTCAATGGAAGACAAATGTTTTTTAATAATCGGGTTTTTATAAATATGCTGGTAATTAAATGCCTTAAGTTTTTTTAAAGCAGACGATACCTTTTCGGAAAAACCGATGAAAGGCTGATCCAGGCTGTTTGAGATCAGATCTGTAACAAGATTGAATACAATGGTACCGTTTGTCAGGCCAAGTATTTGTTTGCAGATATCGGGTATGGCCTGCCTTTCCACCAGACCCAGGCGGATGGCATCTTCCAGATCCCGGCCAATATAAGAGATGGTATCTGCCATTCTAACCACACAGCCCTCCATGGTCATGGGGATTTCATTGCAGATCTTTTGTTTTTTCATGGTTTCCATGAGTTGATCAAAATCTGTAAATGATCTGTTTTTTTGAGGAATAAGTTTTTTTGGGTGGGCTTCACCATTATGACAGATAATGGCATCCATGGTTTGAAGGCTTAAGTTCCAGCCTTTGCCATTTTTCTCAATCCTGTCTAGAAACTGGATGCTTTGAAGATTATGATGGAAAAATCCAGCACCATGTCCATGAGTCAGCTTTGAAAGAAACCGCTCACCATCATGTCCGAACGGGGTATGCCCGATATCGTGTCCAAGGCTTGCTGCTTCAATAAGATCTTCATTTAATCCCAGATATCGGCCAATGGTTCGGCCCACCTTTGAGACCATCTGGACATGGATCACCCTGTGGGTAAGGTGATCGTTATTGATCAGGGAAAAGACCTGGGTTTTATCAATATACCTTGTAAAGGCAAGGGAGTTTAAAATCCGGTCTGAATCAGCAGAAAAGGCTTGGCGGTATTCGTTTTCAAAGAATTTTTCTTTGTGACGTCGCATAGCAGTATGACTGAAACAGGCCAGTGCACAAAGATTTCCTTTCTCCCTTGAATTCAGAAGATCTTTTAATTCCCTGGCTTTTTCAAAATTGTCATTCAATAGTGTATTTAAACTCTATTTTTGGTCTTAAGTCCTTTTAACCAAGCTCAACTCTTCAAATTTACTATAGTTGAGTTATAACTATTCAGCTCTTATGCTTGAAACCGCCCTGTCCGATGGATATTTTTGTTCGATGCTAAACGCTTAACCTCCTGCAAATATCCATCAGACAGGGCTTTGAGATAACTTCTTTTAACGGGCTAAACAATTACGTTGAGCTTATAATTGTTTAAGGATGTTTTCCACTATAATATCAAATGCTTTTGTAAATTGCGTTTCTTTTTCCTGGAACATCATGGGAACACCATTGTCCCCTGAGACAACCACCTGAGTTTCAAAGGGAAGAGATCCTAAAAATTCAAGACCTGAGGATTTTGCAGTCTTTATACCGCCGCCTGAGCTGAACAGGTCAATGGGCTCATTGCAGTGAGGGCATTTAAATCCTGCCATGTTTTCCACAATCCCAAGGGTCTTTAAGTGAACTGTTTTGCAAAAGGAGATGGATTTTCTTATATCTGCCAAAGCCACTTCCTGGGGAGTGGTAACAATGACACCCAAAGCTTCCGGAATCATCTGTACAACGGTTAAGGGTTCGTCACCCGTTCCAGGAGGCGCATCAATAATAAGAAAGTCAAGCTCTCCCCAGTCCACGGAACTGACAAATTGTTTGATCATACCTGTTTTGGCAGGGCCTCGCCAGATAATGGCCTGGTCCTTGTCCTGCATCAATGCCTGGACAGAAACAACCTTAAGGTTTCCATTTACCTGTTTAGGGATAAGAAGCTGGTTTGGAGAAATATCCAAAAGTTCTGTCAGTCCCAGCATCTGGGCAATGGAGGGTCCGTGGACATCAACATCCATCAGACCTGTTTTATATCCTTTTTTAGAAAGGCAGGCTGCAAGATTGGCAGATACACTGCTTTTGCCAACTCCGCCCTTACCACTTAAGACAAAAATTTTGTGTTTTATTTTTGCAAGGGAGGTTTTAATTGCCTGGTCTTCTGTTTTCTGTCTGGCTTCCATATCCTGGCCACCACCCTGTGACGGGCAAGTGCTTGTTTTTTTTGCTTTGGCTACACTATCGTGAATCATTTTTTTTAAACATCTCCTTTGAGAAATATCGTTAATAAATCACATCTATAATGCTCACTATCCAGGTTCTGTCAACTGGAATATAGACTCTTTTATGGAGGGATTTGGCTGAAAGCTTGTAATGTCCAGGGTCAGTTTTTGGTTATCCATATCTTTGATTTCTATTTTTATTGGAATGTCACCAAAATCATATGTTTTATATTGTGTTATCATTATTTCATACAAGAGTTTTCCAGATAAGTCCCTGGATTTGAGACCATATATTTTCCCTTTTTCATTAAGATGCAGAGACTGTGTCTCCTCCTTCCATTTTTGTTTTAATATGATACTGGATAAGGATGAGTCTGATGGTAAAAAAGAGGCATTGTCAAAGTTCTTTACTGGTAAGCGCCCCAGTAAAACTGATATCATTTCAGACATTTTTATTGGGACCTGGATATAGTCTTTCATGTCAGGGTCTTTTGAGTTATACGAGTATTTGGAATGTTCCCCCGTATGGGAAAAGAAAGTGATTTTTTCTCCCGTTGCAATAATAGTTTCTACTGGAAGGCCGGATATTAGAAGTGTGATCCTGATTTTATTGGGGAAGACAGCAGCCCACGCAATTTTGAATCTATCTGTCTTTGTTTTTGTTTTAACCAGTGCCCAGCCTGTTCCCTTGCTTGCAATAATATGTTGATTAAATGATTTTGCCTGGTTTGCAAACAAAAGTGCTTTTTTATCAAGTAAGGGATTGGTTGCAGGTTTGTGCAGTGAACAACCCGAAAATATCAAGATAAAGACAATACTATAAATTAAGTTGTATAATGAGTTCTGGTTAATCATTTAACTTTTTTTGAACAGCCTCAATTTTTTTCTTAAGTTCAAGGACCTTTTTTTTGTCTTCATCTTTGGCATTGGCTATTGCTTTTGAATAGGTATCCAATGCTTTCTTAAACTGATTCGCCATTTGATAAGCATCACCAAGATGGTCTGATATGATGGTTTCAAAAGAGGTTAGTTCGGCTGCTTTTTCAAGGTATTTCACAGCTTTTTCATACTCCCCCCTCTTGTAATAGACCCAGCCCAGGCTGTCCGTGATATACCCGTCATCGGGTTTAATTTCGTGTGCTCTTTTGATAAGCAAAAGAGCCTCATCTAATTTTATTCCAAGGTCTGCATAGGAATACCCAAGGTAGTTCAAGGCACTGGCATCCTTTGGATCAATTTCAATAACCTTTTTCATGCTGCTGATGCAGTCTTCTTTAAAGCCTGCCTTATCCTGTACTGCGCCCAGCCTGAACAGCAATGATGTGTTTTCAGGAGAATTTTCAAGCCCCTTTTTTAAAAGGCTGATGGCTTTTTCATAGGTTTCATCTTTTTCATAAAACGAGGCAAGATAAATGACAATATCGATATCTTTTGGAAGTTCTTTATACTTGTCTTCAAGGTAATTTATAGCTACCTGGTTTTTTCCTGATTTTTGGTAGAGAAAGGCTATATTCAGGATGGTTTTTTTATATTGAGAATGACCTGGTTTGATTTTCAGATAATGGAAAACAGCGTTTTTGGAATCTTCAATCTCTTCATAGGCCATGCCCGTAAAAAAGTTCAGGGTTTGATTTTCCGGATCACCTTTAAGCATCTGGGAAAAAATAATAACGCTATCCTCATATTTTTTGCCGGAAATATATTCGTTCACAGCCATCATAACAATCCTGGACTCACTTTCAACGCTCTGGCCAAGTTCAGTGAACAGGTTGGCTGCAGCCTCCTTGTTATTGTTTTTATAATAGTGCAGAGCCATTCCTAATTGAGCCCGGTAATTGTCCGGCTCTATTTCAAGTATTTCCTTGTAGGTTTCTAATATTGTCCGGTTGTTTTCAAGGGTGTTTTGAATACTGAAAATTTTTATTAATTGAAATCTGGGCTCCACAAGGTCCGGCTCTATCTCAATGGTTTTTAAATATTGAATTTTTGCAAGTTCATATTGTTTTTCAGCAAGATAGACCTCGCCAAGATAAAACCAGGCAACATAGTAGTCAGGAAATTGACCAACCATTTTTTTTAACAATACCAATGCTTCAGGATTATTGTTTTTGTCTATATATATTTTGGCAAGACGGAGAAATGTTTCTTTGTTATCTGGATCCAGCTTCAGGATTTTGTTTAAAATTTCAACCAGTTCTTTTTCATCCATGGCATCTTTTTTAAGTTGGACAAAAAAAAGTAATCCATCCACATTGTCAGGGTTTTGTCGAACCAGTTTTTCTGCGAGCTCCAATGCTTTTTTTTCATTATTTTGGTTCATGTATAGCTGGCTTAGATCCCTGGTTAATATGAATGAATCCGGATCATTAACCATCGACTTTTCCAGAGATACTATGGCTTTTTTATAGTCTTTGTTTTTAATGTGAATCCGAGATTCAAGATAATAATAATTTGCAGAAAGATTATGTTCTTCTTTCCTGTTTTCTTTTTGAATAATTTGAGAGTCAGAAAGTTTTTTATTCTGTTTAAGCTCTGTGCAGCCGGCTATAAAAAAACTTAAGATAAAAATAAGAAGAACATAAACAAGACTTTTTTTCATAATCTGCTTTACCTTACTATAAAAATAAATTGCAATTCACTGGCTGTGATCGTACATATCAAAATCAGGCATGTCTTTTTTGAAGTAGGCTTTCATTTTTTTTAAAATATTATTTTCAATCTGTCTTACCCTTTCGCGTGATATTGAGTATGCTTCGCCTATTTCTTGAAGTGTTTGAGGACTGTCAGAGAAAATTCTTCTGTCAAAGATATTTAATTCTCTTGCATTAAGAGTTTTTTTAAATTTATTAACTTTTCTATGCAGGATACTTTCAATCTCTTTTTTGGCCATCCGATCTTCAGTTGAATCAGTTTCAACATTTATAAATTCAATTCTTTCTGTATTTGAGTCATTCTTTAATGGTTCATCAAGACTCAAGTCCCAGTTAGCCAATCTCTGATCCATGTCAACCACTTCTTTTTCAGATACTCCGAGCTGCTCTGACAATAGTTTGGGCTTTGGATCAAAACCCTGTTCAATCAGTCTTTGTTTTTCTTTTTTCAACCTGAAAAACAGTTTGCGTTGCCCCTGAGTTGTTCCAATCTTTACCATTCGCCAATTATCCATTATAAATTTAAGAATATAGGCTTTTATCCAGAAGGATGCATAATATGAGAATTTGACATTTTTATAGGGGTTGAATTTTTTGACAGCCTTCACAAGCCCGATATTTCCTTCCTGGATTAAATCCGAAAGGTTCTGCACCCAGATTCTATGGAATTCAAGGGCAATTTTAACGACCAGGCGCAGATTTGAAGTGGTCATGATATAGGCTGCTTCCTGGTCTTCTTCTTCCTGAATGCGTTTTCCAAGTTCAATTTCCTGATCTCTTGTCAAAAGCTTGTACCGGCTTATTTCATTAAGATAGCTTTGAATGGGGTCTGATTTTACAAGCGCTTTTGAACTTGAAGTTTTTGCTTTTTTTACAGGGATCAAAAAATCTTCCTTGGTCAGCCTCTTCTCGCTTTGATTATTCAGTTCCGTTGTTTTTTCCATTAATTATACCCTAAGATAGTTTTCATAAAAAATTAGTATATCATTATACTATGATCGATAAAAGCAATATATTTTGCACAAAAAAAATAATCATCCACTTTTTTATGGACAATTGGGGATTAATTTGATAGAAAATTGCCTTGTTTGCGCCTGTAGCTCAGCTGGATAGAGCAACGGACTTCTAATCCGTAGGTCGCAGGTTCGAATCCTGCCAGGC
>JACKQG010005181.1_pt1 | contig 14552 bp, 11 predicted proteins | sample 8237621 | NCBI WGS metagenome assembly JACKQG01 (sample SAMN15677084, study PRJNA649215) | marine metagenome | biome: marine; feature: Black Sea; material: saline water; isolation source: suspended particulate matter (SPM) from the Black Sea western gyre | collected 2013-06-09/2013-06-10 | depth...
GGGTCATGTCGGGCTGGGTGGGTGTGGGCTGCCCGAACCGTCAATTGAAGGCTGGCCTTGCATCCGGCCCCAGCCGCCGTTATGGTTGGCGGGCATGGTGAATTGGTCAATGTCTTGGTGGCAAGCCTTGCAATCGTCAGTCGGTGCAAGACCATCACTGTGCTCGTGGCAGTTGATGCATTGATCCATCGAAATATGCCAATCCCAGTCGACTTGATCAGCCTGATCAACGCCGATGTGGCAATCCAAGCAGTCGGTGCCAGCTTCTAGGTGAGTTTGGTGAGAGAAATTCGAGTCGATAGCTGCTCGAGTGACTGTAGACCAGGTGGCTTCTACGTCACTAGGCAATACAAAGCCGACGAGTTGAGCCTCAAGCGGCTTGTCTTTTTGGGTTGCCTCTTCATGGCAAGCCCAGCACATATCCAAGGTAGGCATACCAGCCATTGGGCCGTCTTCGGCATCCATGTGGCATTCGATGCAATCGAGCGCGACTTCATCATCGACGTGTACGTCGTGGGGGAAACTTGCGACCCGGCCTTCGACTACCGGAGGGGCGCTGGGCATCAAGAATGCACATGCCGTTAGCACTAATGTTGCGGCGAAGGCGGCAAGGAGCTGCTTAGGGTTCATGCTCATCTTAAAACTCCAAGGTAAAGGCGACTTGCAACAGAAGGTCAGTGCCAAACTGGGACTTATCCCTGGCAATGCGGAGGCGTAGGGCTGTGCTTTCCGAAATCGGATAGCTCATCCGACCGTAGATTTGCCGGTCATCCAGGTATTCACGTCCAGTGAACACGTCGAAGCGGTACATGGAGAATTCGCTTCCGACTTCAAACCGTTCGCCGCGATAAGGCTCGTAAGCTGCGAAAGCGCCACCGGCGACGATGTCGGCGTCATCTGAGTACCAGAGGTCGGCACGAACTCCAGCTTCTACATCAGAGCGGATGACATTCTGGCCGGTTAGAGTTGCAAACCAACGGCTGTATTCGCGGTTGAAGACACCAATGTCTGCCTCCTCAAGAACCTGCCGTCCTTGGTAGCCAATTCCCAAATCAACATCATCAGTGAGGCTGCGATGGAATTCTAAGCCTCCACTCCAATAAGGGGCTATGTCGGAGAAGGTGACGGCGAATGGGGAAAGGTCGGTGGAAACAACTTCGCCGTAATCATTTTGACGGCGAATGTGGAGGCGCGACCACCAACCTCGCTCTGGATAATTGAGATAGACGGAAAGTTCGGCGCGGCGGGGTTCTCCATCTAACCAGGAGGCTGATCCACGCAGCATGGTGTGTTGATCACGATTCCAGTCGGCCGAGAATATGCTGAGGTCATTGCGGACCGTAATACTGGGATCTGCTGGGGGATTTTGATCCCTGAAAAACATCTGGTCATAGCCCAGGCTTAGATTGCGCTCAATTCTCCATTTCAGGCCGGCACCAAGTAGAAGGTCGCCTGAGCGGGAAGACTCATAAAACCGTACAGGTATACCAGCGTAGGCTACGCCACTTAAGGAGTTGAGTGGGCTGAATTCGACGCGCGCGCCATCGAAATAGAGGGCATTTTCTTTGTGAATCTCCTGGCGTCCGATTCTTACCATCAGGTCCTCGGACATCACTGGGGCTTCCACGTAGGCTCCGTAAAGGAACGCCCGGGTTGCGTGATCGCGAGTATCAGGTAGGCCATAAAAGGAATCGCCAGCGTCTTCAAGCCCGTTCAAATCATGGTTGACGAAACCTTCCAAGTGGAAACGGAAAATTTCGCTTTGGTCCTTATCTATTGCCGTCGCATCCATGTAGCCAGAAAGCAGTGCTTGGCTGTCGCTCTGATTAGAGCCGTTTTCGCTGCGATAACGCCAGCTAGCATCAAGTCGGCCAGCTATATCCCAAGTGGAACTGGATTGTGCGCTCAAGGGGGCAGTGAGCGCTGCTTGGAGGAACCAAGGGGTGAGAAGAACCGTTATTGGCTTGAGACTCTTCATTAGGCAATGTGGCGGGGCACCGCCGTAATCCAAGATGAATGGATTTTCAGAGATGATGTAAACCCCATTGGGCGCAGGACAATCCCCGTATCTGGATTAAAAAAGTTTGGCTATTCCTTCAGGGCGGGAGCGCTGCTTTTCCGGTTCCCATATTCTGTCAATGAAGCGAACGGAACCGGCTTGAGAGAGGATTTTTTGGGCACCGCTTGAAACGATGTAAGATATTTAATTATAATTGGTTATGGTGGGTTATCAGTGGAGTTTTATGGTTCCGGGAGGAAGGATGGACGCTGTGCCATCCGCCCAAACGAGATGTTGTCTCAATAACAATAGTTACAAGGTTTCATCGCTTGATCGCTCGGTTTTTTTGGCCTGCATTTATTCCCAGCTGGAGAGTCAATTTTGAGGCCGATCAGTTGCCCCATCGCACGCTATTCTTGTCGCAAGTAACTGAAACCATTGAAGTGCCGTGGATGCTCAGGAAGTGCGGAGCCCAACCATGCGATTGGCTTTATTTTTGGACGCGCGGAAGGCAACTTTCGTGTCCAACCTGAACCCAGAGGCCTCAAAACTTTCCACGGTGCGCAACGAGGCAGAAATTTTTGCGCCGGTCTCAGGTTTTCAGATTAGTTACTCCACATAAGGAAGGGGGTAAGGTGTACCACTTCCATTTTTCACCCAAGAAAGCATGGCAAAATCCCCCCAAATAGCCTACTGCGCCGCATTAGTGCTCGCATCTTGCCAATCCGGCCCTCAACTCAGTGACAGCTGGTCCACGTTAGAGGTCAGCAGCCAGTTTGACGTCGAATATGTCGGGGAATTGCGGGCTCAGCCTGCGGCTCGGATGATGTCGGTGGAGCCGCCGAAAGGGCTTGGCCTTGGCCACCCGAGCGGAATCTTGGATGCGGGCATGGCTAAGCCACCGCAGCAGTGGGCGGTGCATCTGGAGTTGGTGCAAATGTCCATTCAGGCGCTGAACAAACTACTGCCGGGAGCATTCCCGGGCGGTGGACCCGTTCAAGGAGGCAAGGTCAAGCAGGCCGAATTTCGCCAGGCGCTTGAAGCAATGACTTTGGCGCAAGATGGCATTCAGCTCAGTTCGCCGTCGGTGCTGTGCAACGGTGGCGAGCACGCGTGGGTGACGATGCTGCAGCAATCGGCGTTTTTGAATGGTTTCGAATACAAGCGCGGTTTGGGATCGCTAGTCGTGGATCCGGAGGTCGGTGTTTTTCATAGTGGCCTTGCCGTCGGCCTGTTGCCGGATCAGTCGGCGATTGCCGGTGAGGCGTCGTTGGAGTTCGACATCACGATGACGGATTTGCTGAAAATGAATGAAATCAGCGCGTCCTTCCCGGACCAGGCTGGACCGCTCGGAATCCAGGTCCCGGTGTATAGCCAGCAGGTGCTCAAAGGCAGCGTCAATTTGGCCGCGGATGAGGTCGCGTATTTGCCGTATCTGTACACCAACGAGGGCGAAATGATGATGGTATTCCTGCACGTGGAATCCGTCGGCGGGGTTCAGATCGGGCTTTAATTCGGCCGGTAAAGACGTCGGCCGACGTCAACCGGATCGCTACAATTTCGCCCCATGAAGGTGCTAGGCATTCGTTTTTGCGCGATCACGCCCGCGGCCGATCAACTGGTCGAATTCCTCGGTCTGGGTCTGGGCTTCCAGTGTGTGGCCAAAAACCTCAAATCCGACGACCCGGATTCGCCAAAGGGTGGCTTGTTTCCCGCTGGTGACAGCCGCATCGAAGTGTGGCCTGAAGGCGAAGGCATGCCGCCCGGAATCATGCTGCAAGTTCTCGTTGACGACGCCGACGAATACGCTGCGATTGCCCGTCAAAATGGCTTGCAACCGCGAGGGCCTATGCTCTCTCAGGGCGAGAGAATTTATTCGCTGCTCGCTCCGGGTGGCCTGGCGATGACCTTTCAGTCTGCGGTTTCGTCGGTAGATTCGGCCGATTCTTCCACTTGAATTTCATCCGTCCAAGCGTCCAGGTTTTGCAACCAAACATCCGCTTTGGCTGAACCGAAATAATAACCCCAATTGGCGTATTCATCGCCGCTGAATCGCGCCCAGCAGCCGCCTTCCACTTGCCATAATTCGGCGACGATTGCGGCGCCGTCGAATGAGGTCCAAGTAATGGTGCGAGTGGCGGCGGATTGGTAGCGTTCGGCCGACGCCAACTCGACGTTTTCGAAGTTAGTGAAACTGAGTGACGAAGTGATGGCAGTAAACGCGTTTACTGGCTTCCATTCACGCCCTTCGGGAACAGTGGCGTCGCAGGAAAAATCAGTTTCGGCGTCTGGGCGAAGAATAGTTGTGGGCAAATCGCCAGTGATGGCAACAGAAGCGACATCGGCAGCGGCCATGGAGACGACATTGGTATCCATCCAGCGCTTGGCGTCCTCCACTGGGCGCAATTGACCGGCTGCGGCCCAACACTGATCGTCACCATCCAGACGCACATAAACCCCTTGCGACGGTTGCCATTTACCGCGACCTATCCAAAGCGCCAATTCGGGCTCGGTGCCGTCGGTCCACAACTTCAACAAGGTCGACGGCTGCGGCGCGCCATAAGCGCGCGGGTCTTCCGCTGCTTCCACCACTGCTGCAAGTCCCAATTCAGCATGCCGACTTGGACTCGAAGTTTTCTTTTGCGCGTCCTTTAAGCTTGCAACTTGCAGCAAAAATTCACGCACACTATCGAAGCGCAGCGCATAGCCACCATAATCGGTTGCGGTCCAGCTACTGCCGTCGCTTTGTAGCCGTACCACGGCATCGCCTTTCATGAACTCAATGCGTCGCACGTCATTCAACTTGCCGCGCAATTCGGGCAAAAACCAACCCTCGCGATCGGACTCGACGGTATTGCCGGAGGTGCCACCAAAATTTTGGTAAGCAAACCAACCTCCGCCCAACGTGAGCGCAGCCACCAAAGCTGTTACTGCAAATTTATTCGCCATCATTCCATCTCCACTAAGCAGCCCGACGCCGTGTATTGCGCCGCAGGGTCCAAATCAAAGCCAGTACCGCCACCAACAACGGCGTACCAGCCACATTCCACAACATCAAGCGGTTACCCAACTTTTCGATGTCCTTGCTCAAGCCATGGCGAACCTCGCGTAACTCGGTGCGCGCCGACACCATTTTGTCTTGGAAAGAGGCCAATTCTTTTTCTTGTTCCGGCGACAAAATCATCATGCTCTCGCCGCTTTTTTCACGCTGCAATTCGTTGATGCGCATTTGGCTTTCTTGAATTTGCGCCTGCAGTTCTTGCTCGCGTTGCAAGTATTTTTCCTCAGCCTGCTGACGAATTTCGTTGACCAAATCAAAGGGGCGTTGGGCGTTGCCGCGACCGCGCAAACTCATCAACGCCTGCGATCCGGCCAGAGTTTCAAGCGCGTTTAAGGCAAAGCTACCGTTGTCGGCAATCATGCGCCAACCTAATGAAATCGGTCCCATGGTTTCTTCCATGATCCAATTCCGGTCAGCAAGTAGGTCGGCATCGGCGACTAAGAAAATGCCGCCGGCCTCGCCAGTTTCTTCGCTGTAAGCTGATTTCAAAGTGCCGCTGAGTTGAGCAGCCAATATGTAGGTATCACCGGTTGGGGTAAAGCCTTGCAGCAACGTCGCCGGGTCGCGCAGCATGGCCATTTGGGCGGTAGCCAGCGGCGCAGCTTGATCGGAAGATTGAATCAACGGCTGCAGTTTGCTGGTAGCACCTTCAGCGCTGTGAAAACTACCCACCGTTGCCAAGTTCAATTGATCCAAAGTACCGGTGATGGGACTGTCTGCATCTAAGCCCTCGGCGGTCATACCCAACCACGCAATGAAATCGGTGGTGCCCAACGTTCCGCCGCTGCGCACGCGTTGCGCCCATTGACGATCACCGATGAATTGAGTGGAGTCCCATTCCACGCCCCAGGCCGATAACAATGGTCCCAAATCACTAGGCACTGGCGACGGCGGAGCTTGCTGCGCATACGGGTTTCCCTCAGGGCGCGCCGCCGGATCACTTTCACAATGCGGATCAAGGAAGGCCAAGATATTGCCACCGCCGATTGCATAGGCGTCGATGGAATTGAGCATTTCTTCGGTTAATGCTTTGGGGTGCAGCAGCATCAACACTTGCAAGTCCGACGGTAATTCGGTGGCGTCGGGTTGGATGATTTCGACTTCAAACTGCTGCTGCATTTGAGTAACAATTTGCCAAGCAGGGACCATTTGCCCGCTTTGCTGGTCGAACGACGCGCTGATGGCCAAGCTGGAGAGCAAGCCTACCTTGGGTTTGTTTGTGGCTCCAAGCGTGTGGATCATACGCGTGACGTCGTACTCCAAAAATGCCTCTTTGGATGGATCGAAAAACGCAATGACTTCAGTTTCATCGACCGAGTTAGTACCGACCAAACCCAAGGTCAGCGAGGTCCCAGCACCGTCGACTTGCAGCGAGGCCAATCGATGCGAGGTCGCGGCGTCTTCGGCTTCGGAAAACGGTTCTGGGTCCAGAATATTTAGCTCTAGCATGCCGCCGCTCATTTGCACCAGCTCTTGTAAAAACTCGCGCACGCGCTGGGCGTAAGTGCGGATTTGCGGGATGTCCGCGCCAGCACTTTCGGACCAATACAGATCCAGTTGAATGGTCTCGTCCAAGCTTGAGACGATTTCCTTGGTGCCCGATGACAGCGTGTAAAGCCCTTCGGCGGTCATGTCCAAACGGCAGCCGCGCAAGCCCAACGACAACACCAGGCTGGCGCCGATCAAAGTCAGCAAGCTAAGCCCAGTGCCGGTTAATGCAGTTGATTTTTTATCCATGGTTTTGCCTCCTTCGCTTTACGCGGCTTTTTTCCAGTCCAAAATTAAAGCGTTGATGTACAAAAACACGCCGGTGACTAGCGCGAAATAAAGCACGTCGCGCAGATCGATGACGCCTTTAGATAGAGCTTCGTAGTGAGTCAAAAAACTCAAAGAGGCAATCGCCTCGATGGCAAACGCTGGCAGCCAACCGCCGAAAAAATCCAGCACTAAAGGGAAGCCGCTAAACAACATGCCGAAGCAAACTACTACACACAAGACGAACGCAATGACCTGGTTTTTGGTCAAGGCCGACAGTGCCGAGCCGATCGCCAGAAATGCTCCAGCCATCAACAATGAGCCGAGGTACGACGTAATGATCACGCCGTGGTCGGGATTGCCGAGATAGCTCACCGTCAGCCAAATCGGGAAGGTCATCGCCAATGCGACGGCCAAAAACGCCCACGCCGCGAGGAATTTGCCCAGAACTAAATCGCGCATGTTGACCGGCAAGGTCATCAGCAATTCCACTGTGCCCAGGCGTCGCTCTTCGGCCCACAAGCGCATGGCGACGGCCGGTACCAAGAACAAGTACAGCCACGGATGGAAGTTGAAGAAGGGCCGTAGGTCGGCTTGGCCGCGGTCGAACAGTCCACCTAATTGAAATGTGAAAATCCCGCACATGAACAGGAAGATGACCAGGAAAACCGCCGCCAATGGGGTGTTGAAGTAACTCGCAAATTCGCGTTTAAAGATGATGCGGATCGCTTTCATTTTAGACCTCCCTGCATTTGCAAATCGGTGCTGGTGATGTCGCGGAACACCCATTCCAAGCGGTTACTGGTGACGTCGGCAGGAGCTTTGGCGTCGAGTTGTTGCGGGGTGCCATCGAATTCAACGCGGCCGCGGTTGATGATGACCGCGCGATCGCAAACGGCTTCGACCTCTTCCAAAATGTGGGTCGATAATACGATGGTTTTTTTTTGGCCGAGTTCCCGAATCAGCATGCGTACCTCGTGCTTTTGATTGGGATCCAAGCCGTCGGTAGGTTCATCCAAAATTAGCAGCGGCGGATCGTGCAACAGCGCGGCAGCCAAGCCGACGCGTCGTTTGAAGCCTTTGGACAAGGTTTCAATGGTCTGGTGGGCGACGGGCTCCAAATGCAGCAGCGAAAATCCGCGCTCCAGCGCCGATTTATGGGTGGCGCCGGTCAGCTCACGAATGCTCGCCAGAAAGCTCAAATATTCCATCACCGTCATGTCCGGATAGGCCGGTGCGCCCTCCGGCAAATAGCCGATATGACGCTTTGCCGCCAGTGGTTTGGCCAGCAAATCATCGCCACAAATTTCCACGCTGCCGGCGTCTGGCTCCAGGAATCCTGTCACTAGCTTCATGGTGGTGGATTTACCGGCTCCGTTCGGGCCGAGGAAACCGAGGACCTGTCCAGCCGGCACGACCAAATCGACGCCGTCCACTGCACGAATGTCTCCGAAGCTTTTACGCAGTCCGAGTGCTTTCAGGTTGTTGCTCATGGGCAGTTTGGGGTAAAGGACGGGATTCTAAAAAACTCCCACCGATTTTGGCAAGGGGATTTGGATTGCTGGAGGATTTGGTGTAAGAATGCGCAGGTCGGCGGTGTTTCTAAACGATGGAGCAAAATGGACATGAAACTGATTTGGCCGAGCTGCTTAAGCATTCTGGCTGGGTACAGAGCTTAGCCTATGCTTGCGTGGGAGATCATGCTTTGGCGGAAGATGTCTCCCAAGAGGTTTTAATCAAGGCTCTGGCGCAGCCACAGAGGTCTGGTGCCACGCTAAGGAAGTGGTTGGCAGTAGTGACGCGCAATGTCGCCAGCAATGAAATTCGTCGGCTAGTCCGGCGTCAGGCGCGCGAGGAGAAGGCTGCGCATTTAGCCAGCTCCATGGAATCGCAAGTGCAGCAGCAAATGATCGCAGCTCATTTGGAAGTGGCTACCGCTGTGGGGGCGTTATCTCCGCCGAACCGGCAGCTGATTTTGTGGCATTTCTACCAGGAGCAATCCTTTAAGCAAATTGCGGCTCAGCTGGGCATTAGTACCAATAACGTGCATGTACGGATGCACCGGGCATTGAAGGAGCTGCGAATATTGCTGCGCCGACAAAACGGCGATTGGCGTTCCAGTTGCTTGTTAGTGCTGCCATCGGTATTTCGAAAAAAGCCCATTGCAAGTTTCTTGGCACCAAATGTAATGGCACTCCAGTCGATCGGACGGATGGCGGTATTGGTTTGTAGCCTTATTGCCGTGATTACATGCATCACGTGGATTTCGTTCGATTGGAATAGAGAACCGATTTTGACCGAAGCCGCCATAGCGGAGCATCCAATATTGTCTACTCTTGAAGGTGAGTCGACCGAGCAAGATCGAATGGAATTTGCAGCTACGGCGCGGAAGCCCATCACCGTTGCGGGGGAAGAATCGAACAATACTTCCTTGGCTATGGAATCATGCAACGGGCGTGTCTACAGAGACGGAATCCCTGTGCATGGAGCGCAAATAAAAATTTGGCAGAAAGGTGCATTTTTGACAACACAAAGCGATGGAGATGGACTCTTTGCAATTGACTTAATTGCGGATGAATTTGCCAGTGTTACGGCAATGGCTGCGGGCCGATCCGAGTGGGTAGGTTGGTATCCGGACGATCATGGTCCACTAGTCCTGCATTTAACCAAGGCGCCTGAGGAAGGGGATTTTGCACATGTTTATGACGCAATAACTGGCGCACCTTTAGCCAATGCAAATGCTCAAGTGTTCATCAATTGGAGTGGAGATAATTATCTAGGATCACTTTGCGAAAACGCATTGGAGTTGATTGCCGAAGGGACTACCAACTCAAATGGTGCCATAAGAATTCCCGAGAAGTACCACGGAATGAGATTCGCCACTTCGGCCCAGGCGGAAGGTTACGCCCGTAATTTGGCAATTGATGGATCTGTCAAGCTTTACCCTGGCGCATCCCTTCCTGTGCAATTAGTAGACCCAAGAGGCGCTCCAATGGCAAATTTGGATGTGCGCTTGGGGTATTTGGTACAACAAATTGATCGTACAGATGAACACGGTTTTCTTCCAACCGTCACAGAGTGGAATGCCACCTTCGATTGCGCCGACGTACTGGCATTGCCTGCTTGCGTATTTCTCCACTTGCCAGATGGCCGAGTTTGGTACCGTCAATCTTGGTTTGAAAATGTTGATGATGTCAGGGTTTTATCCGACCGCATTCAATACATCGTGGACACCACGCCAATTCAAGTTGAATTGGGAAATGTAAATGTGCCTACCGGATCGTGGGTAGAAGCGAAATGCATGGGTACCAGATTTCCAGCTCTGCTTCCCAAGGATCCAGATGAGATTTGGCAAAGATTGGAATTCGGCGAAATCACAGAATTGAGCCATGGATGGTTGGTTGAAGATGCCGTAGTTGTTTCCCGTATCATGCCTGGCGGCGCGCACTTGGGAAAACACAAAGTTGTGGACGGAAAGGCTATCGTTGACGGTGAGCTAGTTCCTTTACGGGTTCGACTTGAAGGCATTCCTGGTATAGAGATTCGAGATTTGGTTTTGATGCTTGCCAATAACAAAGTTGAGAATCAACAACTAAGCATCCCAATGATTGCTGGAGTCGCGGAATCGACGGTCCCTAAGTTCCAATTCCTCGCTTGGATTGTTGACCGTGGAATTGGTGAGGAAATATTGGTCCAAGGGAAACGCGGGAGACTTGAACGGAATTTTCAATTGGCCAGCCATGGCGGAAAAATTGACCACACTGTCACCGCCGTTGAGTTGGAAATGCGGGAAGTATTGATTCGCGTGGATGGGTTTCCAGTCATTGGCGGCCGTGTCAATTTCCAGTCGATTAATTTTAGCGGTTTAACGTCGGTGCCATTTGACTCCAACGGTCAGCCAAGAATCCAAAATGTATTTCTGCAAGTGCCAGCAAATTTGCACCACCGCGCTGGGGGGCCAATTCTTACTAGCTTGAGATTTTCTCCTGCAAGCCAGCTACCTGGGGCAATGAGTACCGAGCAGAGCGGTGCCGTCGTTTGGGATTTGCAACTAGCTTCAGTGATTTTGATTGTCCCGCCTTTAACCGGCCCATCTTGGAGTCGAAATCTTTCCATCGAAGACCCAGGAGTAGGCTTGAGATTGCAATGGCCGCCTTTAAACCGTGACCGATGGAGCAAAAACTTTGAAATTTCGGAAGGAAGTAACTGGATTGAGTTCCGCCTTCCTGCGGGGCCATATCGATTCAAAGTGGGCCGCGAAGTCAATTATGGTGGGGGCGAACCCATCTTGGTCCAGGCCGCTGCCGTAACCTCGCTGCAGCCTGACTAAGGCCCGGTTATTTGGGTCCATCGCAACGCTAAAATTGCGCCACCCATGGCCGCAGGTTCCAAGAAGATCATTTACGCCGCACTTGCCGGCAATGCGCTGATTTCGATCACGAAATTCATCGCATCGGCCATCACCGGCAGCTCGGCGATGATGTCGGAGGGTATACACTCGTTGGTGGACACCGGAAACCAGGTCCTGCTATTGTATGGCCTGAAGCGCGCCAAGCGTCCTGCAGACAAGAACTTCCCGTTCGGCCATGGCAAGGAGATCTACTTCTGGAGCTTTGTCGTCGCCATCCTGATTTTTGCGGTTGGCTCCGGCATTTCGATCTACGAGGGCATCTTGCACGTGGTCTACCCCGTGCCGGTGGAACGCCCGATAATCAACTACATCGTGCTCGGTTTAGCGATGATTTTTGAAGGCTGGGCGTGGTGGATGGCCCTGAAGGAGTTCCGCCGGCTGAAGGGGAATACTGGCTATTTTAAGGCGGTTAAGGAAGGTAAGGACCCGACCGTGTTCGTGGTGCTGTTCGAGGATTCGGCTGCCCTGCTGGGTCTGGCCGTCGCCGCGTTGGGCCTAGCCCTAGGCCAAATTACTGGGTTGGCAGTTTTCGATGGCATCGCGTCAATTTTGATCGGCTGCATCCTTGGCGGCACTGCGGTTTGGCTGGCTTATGAAACCAAGGGTCTGCTGATTGGCGAAGCGGCATCGCCCGAGGTGGTGGACGCCATCGGCGAAATGGCGGGGCGTTTGGTCACCGTCGAAACCGTCAACGAAGTCCTGACCCTGCACATGGGACCGGATTACGTGCTGGTGAACGTCAGCCTAGATTTCGTAGACGAGGCCAGCGCTGCCGACATTGAACACGCGGTGGAATGCTTGGACCGTGGAATTCGAAGTCGCTTTCCGCTGGTACGTCGAATTTTTATCGAGGCTGAATCTCCGGAACATGCAGGTGAAGCGCCACCGATTGAGTCCTAGATTTGGGAAATGGGCAGAGGATTAGTCACCTCGCCCTACTTTCGGAATGAATAGTTTTGTTGAGATAAGCTCATTCATTCTCTCGACACAGCGACTTGAGCATTGGCAGTGCGTTGCCAAATTGCTAACATTGAGAGCCTGATAGCTTGAATTCATGCTTGTTAACTTCATCCTCTACTCAGTATTAGTTTTTCAAAGTTCAGATCAGACCCTGTTTAAAGAAACCTGGGAGGACGGCACCGCGCGCCTGGAATATGAGGTCCAGCAAGAACCAGGAAAGGATCCTGTGCGTCATGGGGACTATAAGCGCTGGTATCAAAACGGAGAACTCGAGGAAAAGGGAAAATATCGCCATGGTATGAAGTCTGGAACTTGGTTTTTTTATTACCAAAATGGCAATGTGAAGTCTTCCGGCAAGTACAACAAGGATATTCAAAAAGGAACTTGGAAGTTTTTTTACCCTACAAAGCAACTAAAGGCAGAGGGGGAAATTGTAGACGGACAGCGACATGGCCGATGGCAAGAATGGCTAGAGGATGGAACTGAAAACCCTTTGCTTTCTGGTGATTATCAATTTCATCGCGCAAGTTATCCAAGCGGCAAGGCGCGCGCTGCAGGGACCCTTTTGGACTCCATTCAACAAGGGAAGTGGGGTTACTGGTGGGAGGACGGATCCCGCCAGATTGAGTGCGAATACCTGCGTGGAAGGATGCACGGAGAATGGAAGTTCTGGCACCAGGATGGAACACCCGATTACGAAATGCTGGCAGGCACATACGTCAACGGGAGGCGCTTGGCAACCTCCGGCGACGTCGAAATTTCTACCGCTGAACCACAAGAAAAAGAGTGGCGGAGCATGGATGCAACTGCCAGCAGTGCCGCCGAAACCCTAATTGCTCGCGGCAAAAGTGCAGTACCAGACATAATCGCCAGAATGCAGCAGCTTGATTTGAAAGTGCCGCGCTTTGCCAAAGAAGGCTACCTGGCTCACGTCATACTTCAGCGGATTTTCCACGGAACCGTGCACCTTTGGTCGGACGGTGTATCTGAGCAAAGTGTCAAGAACAACCAAATGGTGGTACGACGTTGGACCAGCCTTTGGAAATTGACTAAAGACGACGGCTTCTTTTGGCAAGTCACCTTGCCGGCTAATCCTCGAGTTTCCCAAGCCTTTTTATTAGAGCCGCCACTCCCTTTGAATGCAGCGGCGAAACCACCGGAGACATTCGCAAGTCGTTTCGAAAAGCGCAAAAATGATGAAGCTCAAGAATCGATTCGAGCTGGCTTGGAATGGTTGCGGGCTAATCAAGCCAAATCCGGAGCATGGGGCAGTGCCTCATTCGAACATAGAGAAAACGAAGTGGATAGGAATTTGATTGCCGATAAAGGCAAATCCTATTACGACGTCGGTGTAACCAGTTTGGCATTGCTTGCTTTTATGGCAGAGGGTAATTCCATGAGCGAAGGCTTTGATCGCGACGTCGTCCGTAGTGGTATTTTTTGGCTTTTGCAGCAGCAGGGACCGGCTGGACTTTTTGATCGAGGAATTGCTCCAATTGGAAAATCCGAAAAGGGGGGTGGCGATTGGAAGGTATACCATTGCCAAACCTGTGGCGGCCTCGGGGCAAAGGCATGCTCAATTTGTAATGAGGTCGGAAGGCTTGCAAATGGTGCCAGTTGTGATAACTGTTTGCTGGATTCTCCATCTTGTGGCCATTGCACTGGCACCGGTTTGATATGGAAACGGGTGGCGGTTGCTAAAGACGACAGTGTTTTTATTGAAACGCAGGCGGTGAAATTTACCTCACGTGTGAATGATCTTTATAATCAAACTTTGGCAACCATGGCATTATGCGAAGCGCTGTCCACTAGTTCCGATCCGCGGCTTCGAAGCGGTGCAGAAAAAGCGATTCAAGTTTTGATAAAAGCACAAAATCCATACAGTGCGTGGGGAACTTCGCTAGAGCCGGATGGAAAAAACCACACAGCCATTTCTGCCTGGATTGGGTGCACGCTGGTGACCGCCAGGAATGTTGGAATTGAAATACCTGATTCCCACTTCGCCGGAACCTTGGATTGGCTGAAAACAATGACCGACCATAAAACTGGGCGGACCGGATTTAGCCTTGGGGATGGTGGAGGACCAGGCGGTAGATCCATGAGGATCAGTGGGACGCATGAACGCTATCCCGTTGAAAAAGGTGAAGCGTTAACAGCCGGATCTCTTTGGTATAAGCTCTACTCCGAAAACTTTCCAAAAGTTAAGAAAGACCACGCCGACTATGAAATCTGGACGAGACAGGCCAGCCTAGTCTTTTCAACGCCACCGCTGTGGGATGATGAAGGAGGCAGCATTGACCTTTTTTACTGGTACTTCGGTAGCCTTGCCATGAACGCGTGGGGTGGGAGTGCATGGAAGGGGTGGG
>JACKQG010005182.1_pt1 | contig 14549 bp, 15 predicted proteins | sample 8237621 | NCBI WGS metagenome assembly JACKQG01 (sample SAMN15677084, study PRJNA649215) | marine metagenome | biome: marine; feature: Black Sea; material: saline water; isolation source: suspended particulate matter (SPM) from the Black Sea western gyre | collected 2013-06-09/2013-06-10 | depth...
CCGTAGGTGCGCGGGAAAGCAGCGAGAAAACTAGCCGGGGTGACGGCGGCAACCAACGGGCCGACGCCGGTAGCGATCAAAGTGGCGACTGCACCGTCACAATTGCAATTATTGGCGTCGTGGCCTTCGATGGTGCCGGTCAATACTGAAGTAGTACCGCTGGCTGTCACCGCCAGTTGATAGCCGACGCTAAAACCTTCGGCGTAATTGCGGGCCAGATTCAAATCCACCACGACTTCACCGACGGCAGATACGCGCACTCCGTTTCCAGATTCGGAAGCACCGATAAAGTGGTTATCCGTGATTTCCAAAGTGTGAGTTAAACCTGCGCCGCCAGTTGCCACCCAAGTCAGGGCGTCGACCGCCATGTTAATCGCAGTATTGCGCAAAAACCGCAACTGCGCTTCGTCGCCCGCTGCTTCATGATTCAAAGCCTTTTGACCGCCCAGAAATACACAATCTGCAATCAATAAATCAGCCGGGTTGCCAGATACTTCGATGATGTTTACCTCGCCGTCGAAACGTAAAAATTGAATCACCGTCGGGTCGGCGTTACTGGCCACAACCAATAGCGGCACAAATACATTGGCTCCATCCAGAGTTGCGGTGCCGGTGCCGGTGATCGGACCAATCAGACTCACTCCATCTTTGACCACCACCGGAAAAGCTTCGCCGTTAAAAGAGTCGTAGGTTCCCGCGCCGACCTGAATCTGTTCGCCCGAGCCCGCAGCTTGCATCGCGCGGGTCACTGATCGCCAAGGGTTGCTGGCTGACCCGTCGCCTAGACTGTCGTCGCCAAACGGCGACACGAAATATTCTTGTCCGAATGCTCCCGGTGCTGCAAAAAGCACAACGAGAGTACAAATGGTGAGCAGCTTCATGGCTAGGCTTGGTCGGAGGGGAGCATTGGGGGGAGGTAAAGAATCAACCCGACTCAGCCTAAATCATAGTAGGCAAGCTAGCTATGGCGATGACTTTCTAGTCATCCGTCGCGAGTACCGCCAAAAATGCCTTTTGCGGCACTTCGACGTTGCCAATCGACTTCATACGCTTTTTGCCCTCTTTTTGCTTTTCTAGCAGCTTGCGTTTTCGCGTGATGTCACCGCCGTAGCACTTCGCCGTCACGTTCTTCGACAGGGCGCGAATATTTTCGCGCGCCATGATTTTGCCGCCCACTGCGGCCTGCAGAGGGATTTGAAATTGGTGACGCGGGATCTCTTTGAGCAGTTTTTGCAAGACTGCGCGGCCGCGACGCTGGCTGGAGTCGGCATGGCAAATGAGCGACAGTGCGTCGGCTTCAATGCCGTTGACCAGAATCCGAAGCTTGACCAAATTGCCAACTTCAAAGTGCGGCTCGTCGAAGTTCATCGTGCCGTAGCCTTTGGTGCCGGATTTCAGTCGGTCGTAGAAATCGTAAATGATCTCTGACAGCGGCATATCCCAGGTCAACATCACGCGCGATGCTGACAGGTGCTCCTGACGCATGAAAACTCCGCGGCGTTCAGTGCACAATTTCATGATCGGGCCGATGGATTCCGTCGGCACCAGAATATGCACGGTGACGACCGGCTCGCGGATTTCGGTAAACATCACCGGGTCGGGTAGTTCGCCGGGCGAGTGAATGACTTTGATGGTGCCGTCATTCATGATCACTTCGTACGGCACCGTTGGCGCGGTTTGCACGATATCAATTCCACCTTCGCGTTCCAGCCGCTCTTGCACGATTTCCATGTGCAGCAAACCCAGGAAACCACAGCGGAATCCGAAACCGAGGGCGTCACTGGATTCCGGGTCAAAAATGATGCTGGAGTCGTTCAGCTTGAGTGCTTTCAGCGCGGCACGCAGGTTTTCAAAATCGCCGCTGTTGGTGGGGTAGATGCCACACCAAACCATAGGCTGCGGTTCACGGTAGCCTACTAGCAATTCAGCCCGTTGGCCTTTCATCACCGTCACAGTGTCGCCGACGCGCACATCTTCCAGCCGCTTGATGTTGGAAATCAAATAACCAACCTCGCCGACGCACAGATGTTGGTGTGGAACCGGCTTGGGCATGAATTTTCCGATTTCGATGGCTTCGTAATCGGCCTCGGCGCCAATCATGTGAATCCAATCGCCTTTATTCAATTTGCCGTCGACCATGCGCAAATAAACCACAATGCCACGGTATTCGTCGTACTTGGCGTCGAAAATCAACGCACGCAGCGGCTTATTCGGATCCCCTTCCGGTGGACCAATTTGCTCGACTATTGCTTCCAAAACGTCGGTAATTCCAGCGCCGGTTTTGGCCGAGCATTCTATTGCTGAATCGCGGTCGAGCAGCAGGGTGTTTTCCAGCTCGTCCTTGATTTCATCCGGCCGCGCGTGCGGCAAATCCATCTTGTTGAATACTGGGATCACCACCATATCTTGATCCATGGCAAGCATCGCATTAGCGACGGTTTGGGCCTGGATGCCTTGCGCTGCGTCAATCAACAACAGCGCGCCTTCACACGCTTGCAGAGATTTTTCAACCTCGTAAGCGAAGTCGACGTGACCCGGCGTATCGATCAAATTCAGCAGATACTCTTCGCCGTTGATGACATGGGTTAACGAAACGGCGGCAGCTTTAATGGTGATTCCCCGTTCCCGCTCCAGGTCCATCGAATCAAGCATTTGCGCCTGCTTTTTACGCATGTCCACCGCGCCTGTGATTTCCAGGAAGCGGTCAGCGAGCGTCGATTTGCCGTGGTCGATGTGCGCAATGATCGAAAAATTACGGATGCGCTCTGGAGGAAAGTTTTTAGTCATCGGTGGCTTGCGGCTGATCCAACAGGGATTTTATAGCCTGACGCAGTTTGCTGACGGCGATTCCGCGGTGGCTGACCTTTGCTTTTTGCTGCATGCTGAGTTGGGCAAAACAAACGCCGCTGAGCGGATGGAAAAAAAGCGGGTCATAGCCAAAGCCATCTTCGCCCTGAGGGGTGCGCAGGATTTGCCCGCGCACTTGGCCTTCGGCTTCAATCAGGATCTTACCGCGATGGGCGACGGCAATGACGCAATGAAAAGCGGCGCCGCGCTGCTCATTGTCGACGTGGTTCAGGCGCTTGAGCAACAAAGCGTTATTCGCCTCGTCATCGCCATGAATGCCGGCGAAGCGGGCCGAATGAACGCCCGGGGCTCCATCGAGGTAATCCACACTTAGGCCAGAGTCGTCGGCAAGAGCCCAGACATCGGGGCCTAGAAATTCTGCGGCAAAATCCGCGAATTCCAGCGCTTTTTTACGCGCGTTGGCGCTGAAAGTGTCGCCGTCTTCCACCACGTCGGGCAACTGAGCGTTGACGTCGGCGGGGGCGAATATTTCCACCGGCAGATCACTGCACAGAGCGCGCAATTCGTGCAGTTTTTTGGCGTTGCCGGATGCGACCAGGATGCGTTGCATGATTAAGCTGTTGCTTCAGCGGCAACGGCCCGCTTCTGTAAATCGGTCAATTCAACCGCACCCTTCAGACCCAAATCGACCATTTTGTGGAAGGATTCGCGACTAAATGGATCTCCTTCCGCGGTGCCCTGCACCTCGATGATCTTGCCGCCAGCGGTGGCAATAATGTTCATATCGACGTCGGCCGCAAAGTCTTCTTTGTAGTTCAAATCCAGCACTTCAATGCCATGAACCACGCCGACGGATACCGCTGCCGCCCAATCGCGGATCGGCCAATGCAGCAGCTTTTCGCGCGCCGCCAAGGTTTGCACTGCGTCGTGCAGCGCGATCATGGCGCCAGTGATGGAGGCACAACGAGTGCCGCCATCCGCTTGCAAGACGTCGCAATCCACCGCGAGGGTGAAATCCGGGAAAGCGCGCAAATCGACAACTGCGCGCAATGCGCGGCCGATTAAGCGCTGAATTTCCACGCTGCGACCGTCTCTATTCGTGAACTCGCGGCGCTTACGGCCTTTGACCGATCCCGGCAGCATCGAATACTCCGCGGTCAGCCACCCTTCGCCGCTGCCGCGCTTCCAGGACGGCACCCCTTGGGTGACCGAAACCGTGCACAGCACGCGGGTATGACCGACCTCGATCAGCACCGCACCCTCGGCAGTATCAATGAAATTGCGGGTGATGCGGGTAGGGCGAAGTTCGTCGTCTTTGCGGCCGTCGAAACGAGTCATGGTTATGGTTGGGGCGCGGGCAGGGCTTCGAGTGCTGGGATCCAACCCAGCGGGCGCGTCTTTGTGGAACCTTTCAAGCCCCAGGTCAGGCCGCGCTGAACCGAGAATTCTACCAAAGGACCGCCATCTCCGGTGGCCGGGTCCAAAACTCCGAGCGGTGCCCAGCGCTTCAGCAGCGGCAGAAAACTTTGTTCGAGCTGCAGGTGGCCGTTGGCCCGCGCCCAGCCCAGCCGTTTTTCCAAAGCCCACAGCCAAGCGGCCAAAAATCGGCTGCGGTCGACGTCCCTTTTATGGCTGACATCGCCTGTATGGCTGACATCGCCTGTATGGTCGATGACGGCAGTGGTGGGATAGGGGGCTGCGTCGGCGGGCGGGGCCACCAGAAAATTCATGCCTAAGCTCAGGATCGCAAAGGGTTGCCCGCGGCGCTCGCTCACTTCGACCAATACGCCACCGACTTTGGCACCCGCGAGCAATATGTCATTTGGCCACTTCAGGGCCACCGCCGGACCGGGCGCAGCGACTTGGGGCATGGCGCGGGCCGCTGCAAGAAGCGGATGAATAGCGTCAGCGACCGCACAGGCGGCGTGCAAGCCTAGGGTTTCCGGTGGCTGCACCGGCTCTAACAGCAAACTGGCCGCGATATTGCAGCGCGGCGGGCCGGACCACCAGTCTGGCCGACGTCGCCCTTTGCCGAATATTTGGCTTTCGGCGAGCATGAGCATGCTGGGGGGGGATTGAGGGCTGGCTGCCCCATCCTCTTCCACGCGCTGGCGCAGCAACTGATGGGTGCTGTGGCATTGCTCCAGCACAACGATCTCCCGAGCCAGCACGCGGTTGGCTGGCAGGCTGCTCAATAGCCGGTCCAGGGAGTATGCCTGATCAGATTTAGAAGCTATCGGCCGACCCCTTCAATCGTTCGCGCAGGCGGCGAATTACGTTGCCATGGATTTGGCAGACCCGCGATTCCGTCAACGCCATGCGTTCGCCGATTTCCCGCAGATTCAGCCCATCGATGTAATACATATACAGTATCGATCTTTCTTTTTCGCTCAGCGAGCGCGTGATGACCGCCATCAGGTCACGCCGATTGACCAAATCGAAGGGATTGTCTTCGACTGATTCGCTCAGAGTATCGATGGTGGAACGCCGTTCCGATGAATCTGGCCGCCTATCACTGAGGTTCAGCATCGAGCGAGCGTGAGCCTTATTCAGGTATTTGACTTCTAAATCCAGGTGTTCGGCCATTTCCGCATCGGTAGGTTCGCGGCCTTCTTCAGACATAAATTTCTGACGAACGCGCTCGGCTTTATTTGAGCGGGTGCGGGCTAGGCGCGGAACCCAGTCCTGGGTACGCAACGCATCCAAAATGGCACCACGGATACGGGTACTGCAATAAGTTTTGAACTTAATGCCGCGTTCCGGATCAAATTTTTCGATCGCGTCCATTAGGCCAAAATTGCCTTCTTGACTCAAATCATCAACGTCGACTGACTTTGGAAGCGACGCCGCCATACGTTCGGCGGTGTAGCGAACCAAAGCCTGGTAGCGGCGAATCAGTTCTTTTTTGATCTCGGCACAACCGTTCTGCTTGAACTCTTTCCAGAGATCTTCGGTGTCCTTTTCGGCTGGCGGATTGGCGTTGCCCTTTTCTGGCATCGGCTCATTCTAATCCGACGCCCATCAGATCAATCATCGAAACACAGCAAGTTATGGATTTCGAATCCGTGCAGCTTGGCGCGACCCTTCAAAGCTGCTAATTCGACCACAAAACAAGCGGCGACGACTTCGGCTCCGGTTTTGCGCACCAAATTGACAGCGGCATTTGCGGTTCCACCGGTTGCGAGCAGGTCATCCACCAAAACGACGCGGTCATTGGGGCCACAGGCGTCGGTGTGAATTTGCAACTCGTCCCGACCATATTCCAGTTGATAGGACTCCGAATAGGTCTTCCAAGGCAGCTTGCCCGGCTTGCGTACTGGGATAAAACCACCCTTCAAACGCTCGCACAGTCCGCCCGCGAAAATGAAACCGCGCGATTCGATGGCTGCGAAATGGGTAGGCCGCAGGTGCTCAACTTTGGCGGCCAACTCATCGATGGCAGCGGTGAACAGTTCGACATCATTGAGCAATGGGGTGATGTCTTTGAATAAAATACCCGGCTTCGGAAAGTCAGGTACGTCGCGAATTGCGGACAGGTAATCGGTCATTACATTTCCTCCGGAGTCGGTACGCCGAGCAGCATGAGGCCGTGTGCAAGGGTGTTGCGCAGGCCATCGATGGCGGCCAAACGGGCATTTTCTAGTACCGGATCGTCATTTCCTAGCACGCGCTTTTCGCGGTAAAACGAATTGCCAGCTGCGGCAATTTTGAGCAGCGTTTGGGCAAGCAGCATTGGCTCGCGCTTTTCTGCCGCTTCACGCACCGCCGCCGGGAAGCGGCCGAGGGCTACCCAAAGGTCGCGCGCATCGGCTAACAAGGCTGGGTCGACGTCGGTAATTTGGCGATCCGCTTTGCGCAAAATGGAGCAGCAGCGAGCGTGGGTGTATTGTAAATAAGGGCCGGTGTCGCCTTCAAACGAAAGCACCTCGTTCCAATTAAACACCACATCTTTTTGGCGTTGGTGCTTGAGATCGTGGAAAACTACTGCGCCAATGCCGACTTGCTCGGCGACCCAATCCTTATCGACATGATCCGGGTTTTTCGCTTCGACGATTTCCCGCGCCAATTCAACTGCACGATCCAGGACGTCTTGCAGACTTAAAACCCGACCTTCTCGCGTCGATAACTTGCCTTCGGTGAAACGCACCAAGCCGAATGGAATGTGTTCAATGCGATTCCACCAATCGGTGCCGCATCGTTTGAGTACCGCCTTAAATTGTTTGAAGTGCAGCGATTGCTCGGCACCGACCACGTATAAGCAACGATCGAAATGGAATTCGTCCCAGCGTGATTTTGCCGCGGCGAGATCGCGCGTGGCGTACAGCGTGGTGCCGCGTGAAGTCTTGACCAAACAAGGTGTGGAAATCCCTTCACTTTCCAGGTCCACGATGATCGCGCCGTCGTTCCATTCGAGCACGCCTGCGGCATCTAGCCATTGCACCAAATCTTCGAGTTTGTCTTCATACCATGACTCGCCGCGGATCAGGTCGAAGCGTGCATCCAAACGCTCGAAGGTGGTTTTGAATTCACCCAGGGACAGCTCGGTGAAGTGCTTCCAATCGCGTCGGGCATCGTTTTCTTCGCCGGATTCCAAAGCTAAAAACTCATCTTTGGCTGCGGCGTCCAAGCTCGGGTCTGTTTTTTCCTCGGCGTGGTAGCGCACGTAAAGCTCAAGTAAATGAGCAATCGGTTCAGCTTCTAATTTTTCATCCGACCCCCAACGCCGCCAAGCTGCGAGCAACTTGCCAAACTGCGAACCCCAGTCGCCGATGTGATTAATGCGCACCACATCGTGGCCGAGGAATTCAAAAATGCGAGCCAGCGCCGCGCCAATTACGGTGGTGCGCAAATGGCCAATGTGCATCGGCTTGGCAATGTTGGGTGAAGAGTACTCCACCAAGGTGCGTTCCGAACTTAGGCCTTTGCCGAAATCCTCGCGCCGCGCGTCGGCCGCCATTTGAGTGGCGAGTGCCAAATCATCAATGCGGAAATTGAGGAATGGGCCAATATTGCTGGCGGTGACGTCGGCGATGTTTAGGTCACTGACCAAGCGCCCGGCCAGTTCGGCGGGATTGCATTTTTGCACCTTGGCGAAACGGAAACACGGCATGGCAAATTCGCCATGTTCTTCGTTTCGCGGCCGCTCCAGCTGGATTTGATCGGCTGGCAGTTGCAAAGCGGCGGCCACCGCATCGGTAACGCGTTGGGCAAAAATGGCCAAGCCGTGTGGAGTGGATTCCGACATGATCAGGTTACTGGCTGGGTGTGGGGCAGGGTCGTGCCGATCGGCTGGCAATAGTGGGCGGGGTGGGGGCCGACGGGCTGCTAAAGGTTAAAGCTGAGTGCCATACAACGGGGCAAGGATTTGGGCGACGTCATAACCCAGCGCTGCGCTGATTTGCACGGCATGCTGGTCGGCCAATTCGGCGTGGCGATCCAGCCAGGCCGACGCACCATAGCGCTTGCGCAAATCTTCATGGCGAAACGCCAGGGGCACGATTTGCACGCCGGCAACGCTGGAATCAGCCAGTGAAATCACACTGTCGGCGAGTTGCCATTGCGGTGGATCCAAACAAGCTAGCACCTGCTCCAAAAACTCACCGGGGATTTTGCTTTGCAGCAATTCCTCACGGCTGCGGCCCTTGAGCCAATGCATGATGCAGCCACGGCCAGTAGCAGCGTGGCCCAATTTTTCCATGAGTTGAAAGCCTTCCCAACCATGCAAATAGCCGTGATTCACACTGCGGCCAATGTCATGCACCAACGATTGCGCTTCAATGGCGTCGGCGTCCACGTCACTCCCGACCTCAATCAGTGCGTCGGCAATGCACCGCGCGACGCGGGCAACTTGGCGGCAATGAATCGGCCAAGTTTCGCCTGCGGGTGAATGTGCTTGCAGCAATTCCAGTGCTGCGGCGGGATTCATATTCGGTTGGCGGCGCGAACCAGTGTGCGCTGCAGGGCGGGGAAGGGGACCAACTCTAATGCTTGCGCCAACGGCAACCAGCGCGCTTCAGTGTGCTCGGCCGAAATTTGCAACTGATCTGGATCGACGGGTTGCGCGCAGAGGAAATAAATCACTCGTTTCCAGACGTCGGCTTTGGGTTGGTACAGTGAGGTGTCGGCGAAATCGGGGAACAAATCGGTCGGGTTGAGTTGATAGCCAGTTTCTTCCACGGTCTCGCGGATGGCGCCTTGGAGCAGATCTTCGCCTGGCTCCAAATGGCCTTTACTCAGGCCCCAGCTTTGATGGCGGGCGTTGCGTAGCAGCAGGAAATGCGGTTCGTCTTGACCTTGGCACCACAAGACCACGCCCGCTGCAAGCACGGGATCGGAAACTGTGGCGGCTGAGGAAGTGCGCGGGGGAGACATGAGCCGATAGTTTACGAACCCAATGCGCCGCGGCCCCGCTCGCGATTAGAATTCGCGGCGATGGCACCCTCAACCGCCTCCGCTGCTACCCATACTGCTCAAGTCGTCGCCAGCCGACGTTGTGGTCCAGACGCGTTTGTGATGGAGTTGGAGGTCGATCGCGATCTGCCGGATTGCCGCCCTGGAGTTTTTGCGATGCTTTCCCCGGCCGACGGTAGCGGTCCGGTCTTGCCCCGGCCGTTCAGCCTGTATGACCTGTTGACGCCGACCCGGCTGAGCTTTTTGATCCAGGAGCTGGGCACCGGCACGCGGGCGTTGGGCAAAATGAGCGCGGGGGCTGAAATCGAAATGACCTTCCCATTGGGCAATGGCTTCACTTTGCCCGCAGCCGAGCGGCCGGTGGTTTTGCTGGCTGGCGGAGTCGGTTCTGCGCCGTTTTTGCACTATGCCCGCCAGCGCGTGGCCGCTGGAGCGGGGGACCGCACTTGCTACTTCATGGGCGGGCGCACCAAGGATCGCCTTTACGATCATCAAGCATTCCTGGACTGCGACATCACCACCCAGCTTTCCACCGATGACGGTAGCTACGGCTTCCATGGCAATGTCATCGCCAGCCTGGATTCCCAGCGCCTTGCCGGCAAAATCCCCGCCGACGCCCTGTATTGCGCTTGCGGCCCGGCCGGTTTGCTGCACGGGTTCGCCGATTACTCGCGCGAGCACAAACTCGACGCGCAGATCAGTTTGGAAACCTACATGGGCTGCGGCTTCGGCGTTTGCAATGCCTGTCCCGTGCCCACCCAACCCGACGGCCCGCTTGGCGCCTGGCCGTGGGCCCGCACCTGTCAGGATGGTCCAGTTTTCCCGTTGACGTCGATTGTGTTTTAATCATGGAATGTTGGTCCATTCTGCTTGAGAAGGAATACCTCAACTTCTCCATCGCCCACTTCCTGATTTTCCCGGACGGAAGTCAGGAGCGCTTACACGGCCACAATTACCGGATTCGCGCTGAAATTCACTGCGCGTTGAGCGAATTTGGCTTGGTGATTGACTTCAACAAGATCAAGCCCATCCTGCGCCAAATTTGCGACGAAATGGATCAGCATTTCGTCATTCCGGGTGAACATAGAGTTTTGACCTACAACGAGCGCCCGGACGGAGTGATGGAAGTGAAGTATTTGGAGAGCTATTACGCCGCGCCGGTCGGCGATTGCATCGTGCTGCCGCTGAACAACATTTCCGTCGAAAATCTCAGCTGTTGGCTCGCGAATGAACTGCTAAATCGCATTGCCGAGCAGCTCCCCGACGTCAAAGTTCTAGAGCTGACTTTGTCGACGGAAGAATCGCCGGGCCAGCGCGGCGTTTATCGCTATCGAGCTGATTAGGGCCTAGTCCAGTTGCCTATTTAGGCCTTTAGAAACCCTGGTAGGCCTGCACAGCCCTGCTAGACTATGCGCCCTGTCCAGGCATGACCGCTGGTTTGCATGGACAAAATCGGTTCGGGGCGTGGCGCAGCCTGGATAGCGCGCTGCAATGGGGTTGCAGAGGTCGGAAGTTCAAATCTTCTCGCCCCGACCATTCCTAACGGAATGTGGTCAACGAACTTACGGATGTTTGCTGACTGATGCGTAGTGTAACTCAACACTAAAAAGCGTGGACAAATCCACGTTTTTGCTACCCTAAACGCATCACATGGCACGGAAAATCAAGCCCGCTCCCACTCTCAAGCGGCACAAAAGAAGCAAAAATGGCTACGCTCGATTCAACGGGCGGCAGTTTTGGTTCGGCCCTTTTGATGACCCGGAATCGCATTCCAGATTCGCGGCTTTTAAGGCGCGATGGGAGGCGAACGGACGGGAAGTCCCAACGGATCCAGACCGCTCCGCTGACTTCTCGGTAGCGGATCTCATTGCGCTGTACCTGCAGCATGCAGAGGTCTACTACCGCCGAGCAGACGGAAGTCAGACTCAGGAGGTACCGAACATCCGCTACTCGGTGCGACCTTTACTAGAACTCTATGGCTCGCTTCCAGCGAGTGCTTTTGATCTCCGAGGTTTGAAGGTTGTGCGGGAAACCATGATTGCATCTGGGTTGGCCAGGACTACGGTCAACATCCGGGTCGGTCGAATCGTTCGCATCTTTGGGTGGGGGGCGGAGGAAGAGTTTGTCCCTTCGGAGACCTTCGGCGTACTGCGGGCACTTCGTCCTCTGAGACGTGGAAGGAGTCTTGCAACGGAAACAAAACCAATCCGCGCCGTGCCGTGGAAGGATGTCAAGGCGACGCTGGAGCACCTGACCTCTACTGTTCGCGACATGGTCCTGGTCCTCTGGTACACCGGGATGCGTCCAGGGGAAGTGAGGCAGATTTCTTCGGGCGCGATCGACCAGACCGAAAGTATCTGGCACTATCGACCAACGCTTCATAAGACTCAGCATCATGGTCGAGTCCGATCGATCGCAATCGGTCCACGCGCGCAGGAAGTACTCCGGCCTTATTTGTCTTGTTCGCCGAAGCTGGATCCAGAAGCGCCGCTGTTTTCCCCTAAAGCATCGATGGCGGATCGTCACGCAAAGGCTGCGTCAAAGAGACGAACGCCGCGTCCCTCGAATCCGTTGCCTCCTAAGAAGAAGGATAGTGCGGCGAATGGGCAGCCCGGGCTAGCCTACGGCAAGGATAGCTTCGCACGGGCCATTGCGCGTGCGAGTCGGCTCGCGGGTGTCCCTCACTGGACTCCCAACCAACTTCGGCACGCGGCTGCTACCCGAATAAGGAAGGAGCTGGGAATTGATTCTGCACGTGCAGTTCTTGGGCACACCTCTTCGGAGACAACTGAGGTATACGCCGAGTTGGATCTGAAGAAGGCTGAAGAGGCGATGAAACGTCTTGGCTAGTTGGCTTCGTTGAGGCCGTGTCGACGTAGGATCTCTTCGGTCCATGGTTTCCTGGTGGTGTTCGAGTTCCCTCGTGATGTTCGCCTTCGTCGGGAGGGTTCCCTGGCAACCCCACTCTGCTGGGCGGCTTCTACCGCTTCGAAGAACAAAATCAGCCAGGACTCAGTCGTGCACTTGGTGTTTCCAACAGTAACGACCTTCAGTTTGATGCCGTGCAGGCCGCGTTGTGCCCAGCGAAAAATAGTACTGCGATGAGTGCACTTTGGCAGTCTGTCGGAGACGTCTTTCAATGGAATTAAGTCCGATAGACGAGGTGAACCCTCAGATGACGGCTGCTTGTCTCTCGGATCATCTTCCACTATCGTCTCCTCACTCCTTATCTTCGAAGGACTCCAAGAGTTCGCTGACCGTAGAGGATTCCAACGCATTATTACGTTGGTGATTCTCAATCAACCTCCTGGCGTTGCCTCCGGTAGCGTCAGCCATGGCGGCTTCGATGGCGACCATGAAGTCCTGCGCGTTGCTGACTTTTGCGAAGTCGATGAAGCGACCGCCCGTGACCTTGGCGATGGATCGATATTGATGTTCGGCTGCAGGACAGTAACCGCATCGGACCATGTAGCAACGCACGCCAGCGGCCTTTAGGCATTCAAGAATCTTTTGATGGCTCATCCCGAGCTGGCAATGGTCGAGGCGGTCTCCCTCTGAGTACGGCATCCCATGCGCAGTCTTGTACCCATGAGAAGGCTGGTCACCTGCGTGAACAATTACGCGGGTCGTTGCGGACCAGGGCATGGAGGTGGCATGGAACATTGCAGCACCCATGGCCTCTACCGTTGTTTGGTTTCCCTCGGGAACTCCGCGCGTCTCGAGGAATTCTTGCAGAGATTGAATGCGAGAGCGGCCGACGAAACGGCCCTGGTGCGAGGCGCCTTCACCGTAGAAGTCGAACGGGTTGATGCAGTCGTGGTCGCGGTAGAAGGCGCAGCTCAATCCAGCACCGCGATGCTTCTGGGACATGCGCTCAAGGAGATTCCTCGCATGAGACGTCATTGCATCGAGATAGCCGGTCATGGAGGCCGTGGCGTCAATGAGCGTTAACAACTGGACGTTTTTGCCGACTCTCTGTATTTGTCGAGCTTGCTTGGGGCTTGTGAGCTGCGAGATTAGCCCCTTGGAGCGTGTTGAGATTTTGTTCATGTTGCTTCCTTCTTTTTGGTGGCTTCGTAGACCAAGTTGGCTTTCGCAGTGATTGCATCGCAGAGGGCAATGAGCCATGGAATCCTCCAGTGGGTGACCTTGTCGGGGTGGAACCCTTTGACCATTCTTCGGTAAGCCGACTTGATGTCTTCCGATGGAGACGCCGCAGAGTCGACTCCAAAGAACTCGTGCGGGTCCTCGGGGATTTGGACTTTCACCGAGAAGTCGTCATCCACTTCCCCAAGAATGGAGAGGGAGCGATCGAGCGAACGGAGGAGGTCCTTGATGCGTTCGTGACCGGCCTCGCCCTCCTGGATGAACTCGCCGTACTTGGCCACGGCGGGTTGAATGGAGTCCATGAGCTGGTAGAACTCCTCTCGTCCCTCTTCGAGGGTGGACTGGTAGGTCCGAACCTGTTCAACGAGGTCGTTATGTTCGCTTTCGTCAAGCGCTGCATTGAGGGTGCGGATTTCCTTTTCCTTTTCGGCAAGCTCGACTTGCAAGGACGCGACGGTTTTCTCCAAGTTCTGAGTCACAGAAGTGGCATTGCGGCATTCCTGTTGAGAAGACTTGAGATCCTCGGTCAAATACGTTGCGCGGTCCATCTGGTGATAGATGTCGCTCTCGAGTTTGAGGCACTGGGCTCGCCACACGAAGCCAAGTGCAACCATCGCTGCCAAGATTCCAGAAATCACAGGAGTGAACATCTCCGCAACTTCCACTCCAGGCACCGCCAGTAGGATTCGCTCCAAAGCGTAGGCGGACAGGCTGGAGACCGTCAGTACCAAGACAGCTTTGGCCGCAGTTCGAATCGCTTGATCGAGCTTGCTCACTTTGCTGTTCTTTGCCATGGTTCTAGGGAAGCCGGAAGCCTCCCTGCTTCCGATTTTTCTTGCCTTGAATTCCTGCGCGTCCGGGCTCGCCAAGCGGCCTTAGTCCCAGGCGTTTGAAGTCAGCCGGTCCCAAGGTGTATGCGATGTCCTCTCGGTCCAGAGCGCGCGGAGTGAACCCGGACTTCTTTGGAGGTGGGCCGAGATTGAGCTTGATGAAGTCTCCTGGAACATGTGTCCGCCAACCTCGCACTGCCGGAGTCATGGCGACAGCGGTGTAGCCGCCGTCGAGTGACGCCATGGGGAATCCCTGGTAGTCGTAGGGGTAGACGTTGTAGTTCTCACGGATGTCCTTGTGCTCGCTGTGCGTTGTCCGCTTCCCGTCACTGCTCCAGCCGGGCTTGGTTACCGCGTACTCGTATTTACCGACGCATCCCCCCCGCCATTCCC
>JACKQG010005183.1_pt1 | contig 14548 bp, 20 predicted proteins | sample 8237621 | NCBI WGS metagenome assembly JACKQG01 (sample SAMN15677084, study PRJNA649215) | marine metagenome | biome: marine; feature: Black Sea; material: saline water; isolation source: suspended particulate matter (SPM) from the Black Sea western gyre | collected 2013-06-09/2013-06-10 | depth...
GGTGGCGGAAAAAGGGGAGGCGGGAACCACAGAGAAAAAAGGTTGCGGAAAGAGACACGCGACCGACTGAGATCCCCCGACACCACTGAAACGCCTCGGCCCCCCCCCCCCGATACCAGACCCGACACGAACGACCCCGTCGAGCAGGAGGTAGACAAGATCAGAGGCGGAAGAAGTGCCGAGTGGAAAGTAAGGCTCCAGACGGATACAACCGAATACGAGGTTAAGGTCTGGAACCTCGCCACCGAGAACTGGTCCATAGACTACAGCTATCTCAGGGGACTCGGGAAGCTCATCGGGGCAAACGATCACTATCACATATTCAGCGCCATCAAGTATGTTACGGCTCCCACCGGAAAGAGGATGACAGGAGGATGGATGGATCTGATCATCTCGTTCAAGTCCAACGCTCCACCGAACCTGAGGAACAGGAAGATACAGGTCCTGGTCCTCCCCCGAGAAGTCGAACAGGTCACCACGCATGTACGGTTGATCGCGTCCTCGGACCAGACCATGGATCTGCCTACTTTCCGTGAGATCCTCGATGGGGTGTTGAATGACCCCAGCCAGGTGGCGAGCTTCTTCGTCTATGGGCCAATCGACTGAAAATGCCGAAAACTTTGGTCAGGAGCTCACGAGGCATAAAATCTTCAGATCGCGCGCGTTTGTACCCATTTGAGGGTTTCAACTTCTCGGATATGGTGTTTGATGGTTGGTTTAAGGGTCGTAATTACAGCCGTTATTTTTCGTATTGCGTAAACTTTCAGGTTAGATAAATACAGTACCCAATCTTTTCATTTGGTCTGCTGAACATTATTTTCGGTACGGACAGAGAGTTTCGTTGCAGGCTTTACGATCGCATTCTTGATTGTTTCATGGATTGATCCACAGCGCATGCATCTTGTTTCGATGTTGATTCTACCGTTCGTGACCGTACCCCAGATGTTAGTATTAGAGGAACCGCAATACTCGCATTTTTCATTTAAGGTTAAATCTACAAGGTCCATTAATTAGAAACTCCAATACGTTGGTTGTTTAAGTTACTATCCAGATTTTAATAATGTTGTGTAGGAAACGGTGTGTTTATCTCGCGCGCGAGGGAGCAGGTGATGTTTTTACTTGTATGCTCGGAAGAGGGCGCGGTTTCCAATTGTCGAAATTAGCTCTGTTTTTTTGAAGCCACAGAGGTTACATCTATCCTGGATTTCCTCGATGCTGAACAGGTATCTACTTTGATTGTGCCCTTCGTCTGGGGGAAGTTTCTTCACGCGCCCTCCATCTAGTAAAATGTGTCCCTCAATTATTAGCAGGCCGCCCAATCTGAGTTTTGCATATATTTTGTTTAATGCCTGAATGGGGTCGTGGAGATGGTAGTAATTACCCATCCAGTTTATCATGTCAAATTTCATTTTAATGCAGTCTAAATCGTGAGCGTCTAGTATCATATAATCAACTTTTGAGTTGAGTAGCCGTTTGCCCACTTTGAAGCCTTTTGCATTGTTAGGGTTGAATTCCAGGGCTAATACTTGTTTCGCTCCTCTTCTCTCTGCTTCAAAGCTGTAATATCCGTCCCAGGCGCCGATATCGAGCACCGTTTTCCCGGTTAGGTCGTGGGGAAACGCCATGGTTTTCCATACGAGTGTCCGCTCTGCGGTCTCGCCGAGGGTTATCGTGTCGCCGAACCTGATGCTGTGCCACCAAAAGGGCACGGTCTTCACCATGTCGAGTACTGTTTGATTATCGAAGATGGGTGTAAACGGTTTTTGAACGCGTTGCTTTAGTTTTAGAGCGTGTTTACCTCGACCCCTCAACATCTCGTAGAGAAAACACAGGAATGGCGTCAGTTTCTGGGGAATGATCTGCTTGATTTGTTCTCTTTTTTCTTTACTTATTTTTGGTAATATTGGTCTTGTTTCCAATATTTTATTGTCTCTCATAAATACTACTCGGCACAAGCAGCATCCTGCTTTCTAAATGTCTTGTATATTTCCCTTTTTAAGGTATAGATAATCTCATGTACAAACCTTGAATTTCATCTGGATGATATTCGCGAATAATATCTGCTGATAATTTTGGAATAGACTCACCTGGTGTTATCACATCTGGCCTTGGCCTGATCACGTTGTGTTTAGTTTATGCTTTTTTTTCCACTGCGAGCGCGGTTTAAGGGTCGTACTTACGGCCTTTATAAATATGGTAAAAAGAGAAGACCTGGGGGGTTTATCCGCGCGTGTGGAGTTGCGGTTCAAGTCGCGCGCGTTCGTTGAAGCTATTATTGGGTTATTCTTTTCGTTTGGGGTATGTTGTCGTGGTGTTTGTCGAAGCTGTATATCTCGTGTATCTGGTGTTCGGTCATGGTGAGGTGGGCTAGTGCGTCGTTTATTCCGGTGTTGAGGGTTTCTGAGAGTTGGAGGGCTCCCTTGTATTGTCTGTCTGTTGTGGGGGTGATGGTGAGGTTTTTGTTGGAGGTGATTGCTATCAGGATCTGCCTTGAGGTTGTGAGGGTTGTTCTGGATTCGAGGATGTTCGCGACCTCGGAGAGGTGGACCACGGTGGTGGTGGCCTTCTCTCCTTGCTCTATTCGTTTAAGGATGGCTTTCGCTGCTTCTTTGATCTCTTGTTCGTGTTTGGCCAGTTTTCGGGTGGGTTTGAGGATGGCGTGGATGAAGACGTTGGAGTCTATGAACCTCATTCTCGGGACTTCTCCGGGTGAAGGAGTTCTCGTTTGATGGCGTGCCAGTCGCTGAGGTCGTTCTCGAGGTCTACTTCTACGGAGTCGAAGAAGGTGGATATTTTTTCTGTTTTCTTCGGTTTTATGATGAGGTCTTCTCCGTGGCGGACAATTATTACGTCCTCTGTTTGTTCTAGGTGTTCTCTTCGCCAGTCTGCGGGGAGGGATATTCTCCCTTGGGAGTCGATGCTTCTTTCTTCCACTTGCATTGGTTTTCCCCATTTCTTTTTGAGTTTCCCATGATTTAAACGATTCCCCTGCGAGCGGGGTCATTAATGGCGATGTTGGACGTAAGTTCTGATCAGCGCCGTAGACTGCCGCGGCGCGTGCTGTTAGGGGGGTGTCCACTCGTCTCTTAGAGTGCTGAATAGGATGGAGTCTCTCCAGGTGCCCATTGTGAATACGTTTTTCCTGAGAACTCCTTCGCAGGTGAAACCGTGCGCGGATGAATAGAAAGTTAAGGCACGAGAGCAGCTCTCTTTGTGGGTTGTGGGATGTATTCTAAGGATAAACCCAAGGGCTTCCCTGTAGTAGCTAGGGAGAAAATTGACTCTTTCACCGAGGAAGATTGGAAAATCTCAGAGAAGAAGATGTCCAATACTGAATCATCAATAAAGTTTGTGGTTAGGCAACAAATATTTGAGCTTGCACTGGATCCTGTTGATAATAAACTCAGGGCGCATGTTAGGACAGAATGGAGTTGCGTGCGTTCGTAGGGGATCGGGTTTCTAAGTGTTGGTTGTGGGAGGTTGTTTGTTTTCTGCTGGGTCATTTGGGATTAGATGTCTTCGCCAACGTGTTTCACTCGATTAACTTATATTTTTCGAGTTTTATTGTGTTTATTCGGTGAGTCGAGTTAATTTCGGAAAGTCGAGTGGGATCTAAAGGTGAGCTCTTCCCCCCCAAGGGAATGAGGGAACGCCTGGGGCTTAACCCTCGCACCCGGGTTATCTACCGAGAGGAAGAGGGCAGGCTGATTGTTGAGCCAATACTAAATCTCGAGGATACGCTCGCTGTACCTCCCGAGTTCGAGATCACACTCGAGGAGTTTCACGCCTCGAGGAGGGAGTTATCTGAGAGGATGAAGTCTTGAGGATCACTCTTGACACGACCTATCTCCTCCCTGTGATCGGCGTGGCGATTAAAGGGCTCCCGCATGGCGCCCTCCTCAACATTCTGCAAGCGGGTCACGAGATTTCTATAAGCGGTATCAGTGTCTTCGAGCTCGCTGCCAAGGCGGGTAAACTCATATCGGCTGAGAGTCTTACAGCTGAAAAAGCGTCGAGAGGGATCACTGCGTTGATCCATGACGAGAGGATTGAGAGAATTCCAGTTCATCACACCCCGCTCCTGACCACCGCCTTTAGATTGAGGGGGATGATGAACGATTTCATAGACTGCTCCATTTTGGCTACGGCATTGCATAATTCGGATATCCTCGTGACGGAGGACGGGATTATCCACGACCTCAGCGATAGACCGGAGTATCAGGTTCTGATGCAGAGTCTTAACTCTGGTTTCCTGATCAGAAGGATTAGCGAAGTTCTTTAGCCAGGTTAAGCGCGCGTTTAAGGGTCGTAATTACGGCCCTTATTAATATGGTAAAAACGAGGCGATCATTCGGTTTAGCGATTGGTCATGGTTAGCTCGGTGTTTACGTCGATCTGGAGCCGTTGGGGGTGGCTTCGACGACTTCGAGATAGTAGGCGCGCGCGATCGGATGTAACGGTTATCACTTAATGTTGGATAGATATTTTGCTCTCGACTTTCTCGAATTTATTTAGGAGTTAAGAAACGAAAAAACGAGCGCGCAAGCTTATGTTTCTTTCTCTGAGAACATGTAGCTACTGGCTTCGACGGTCCAATCTTGGAAAACATCATGTTTGGAGACATTACTTGAATTTCGCATGAGTGGTTTTAGTTTGTATTATTTTACGCATTTTTCGAAGACGGATAGGAGAAAGTTGAAAAGGGGTGTAAGGGGTCCCATGGTGGAGAACATTCGTCGCAGGTTTTGCAGGTCGACGATTGTCAATGTTTTCAGCAGCAGAATCATGGCGAGGTAGATAATGGCGTAGGCTGCTCCTCCTAGGAATAGCTGTGGCCATTCTTGGAGTTCTAACGAGGGTAAAATGTAGTATAGGGGTGTGAAGGCTATGGCGGATGACAGGTAGATCTTGGCTGATGCTCCCCAGTCTAGCGAGAATCCGTAGTTTCGGTTTATCCAGAACAGGAGGTACAGTAGCCCGGTTATGGTGGCGGTTATCATTGTGATCAGGAGCCCCGTGACGCCCATCCGGGGGATGAGATAGAGGCTCAAAGGCAGCCCAACGAGGAAGACTAGTACGCTGCTGATGAAAGGCGGTCTCGTGTTCCCTTGGCTGTTGAGGAGGCTGCCGTTTATCTGGTGGCCGATTCCGATCAATAAGAAGGGGACGCATACGAGCTTGAGGTAGTTGGATGTTTGGTCATAGGTGCTCCCGTAGATGATTTGCACGATTGGGTCGGATAGGAGTATCAGAACAGATGTGATGGGAACTGTGATTAATGCCGAGTATTTTACTGCGTTCCGATATACCGCTGCCAGTTGCCCTTTGTCGCTTTGAGGTATTTTTGAGAATAGAGGGAATAGAACAGTGACGATCGGTATCGTGAAGAAAGAGATTAACACAGGGAAATTAGTTGCGGCCTGGTAATTACCTACTTCGGAGGGAGTAACATTTAGCGCCATCAGGAAGTTGTAGATATGCATGATTGAGCCGCCGATGATTATGGATAGGAAGAGTGGTGCTCCGTACGAGAGCAATGTTTTAGATGCTTCGACGAATTTGATGGAGGATTCTCTACCCATTCCCTGTTTTAAATATGTGAGTTGTACGATGACGACGCCAACAACACCGGCTACAAGAATTGCGGCCGTATGCCCTGTGACCGCTCCAAGGGCCCCGTATCCAAGATAGACCAATACGGGGGAGAGAAAACTCTTCGTTATTGATTGAACTACTACCAGGAGGCTCACCAGATTCATTCGCTCGTATCCGACGAAGATCGATCTAGCGGTGTTGAACAGAGACTGGGCGATGAGGTTAATTGAGGATACCTGGATCAGTACTTGTATTTCGGGTTGATGGAAGACCTGTTTGGCCAGATAACCTGAGGAGAGGTATATGAGTGCTGTGAGGATTGAGCTGGCTAGAATGTTGATCGTTAGGCCCGCCTTGAGAAAGGAGTTTGCTTCCAAAATTCTGCCTTCTGAACGGTATTGTGCCAAGTATTTTATGAGGGCCCCATTTATTCCGAGGTCGATGAATAGGCCTGCTATGGATATGGGGACCATTGCGATGGTGATTTGTCCGTAGTTGGTGGATCCGAGGAATCTTGCTACGATGATTATTGCTATTGCGGTGATTAGTGTGGAGGAGACCTGACCGATCATCAGGATCAGGCTGCCTTTGGCTGATTGCTGGATGTAATCGGTTATTTTGTCGGACAGAAAGGTTCCCTCGAATCGCGGTGCTTTTCTTGAATGAGTTGCCCCGGGCTATATATGAGTGCCTCGGATGTTGTGGTTGGCGTGTGTTCATTTTTTTTTTGGGGGGAGGGGGGTCCTTTCATCATCATCAGTGGGCTATGGGGATGTTGGCGAGGGGTTTCCGATGTGCCGTTGTTCGATGGCTTTTACCTTGATTTCATCGGCTCTTCTTTTTGATCCTCTGTTTCTTTCCACTCCCATTTCAGGGGGTTTTCCGCTTTTAGGAAGGAGTAAGCTGTGAAGTGTTTCGTGTTATCTGTCCAGATCGTGTCCACTGTTCCTCTGGCGGTGTATGCGAGTATGCAGTCGAATATGTCGCCGCCTTTGACTTGCCGGTCCTCGGCGGTGTTCAGGGCTTCTCTGTAGGCCTCCTCGGTCGGTAGCAGGACCTTGATATCGACGCATTCCTCGTATAGTCTGCTCAGCTTTGCGGCTTGGGCGGGGGCGATTGGCCGCTCGACGCGTTTCCCCGTGACGACGGAGTAGAACTCGGCGAGGTTTTGATATGCTAGGTGTGCATCGATGTTGCCGTTTATCGCGGCTTTCATGATGAGGGAGGCCACGGGGTTGTGGGGGCTGAGGCGGTCGTGGGCGTAGCATAGGATCATGGTGTCTATGAGTATCTTCTTTCTCGGGTGGGTGCTCTCCGGGAGTTCTATGCCGTCAACGGATGTTTTCATATATCTCCCTTCGTGTCAGTGCGTCGGGCACGCCTATCTCAGGAGGGGTTTCCAGGGCGTCCATGAGCTCCTCCTCGGGGAGTTTCCTCTGCAGTTCGACCTTGAAGCTTCTCCGGTCTATTATGGACACGTTGAGTTTTTCTCCGGGCTTTAGGCCCAGTTTTTCTCGTATCTCCGCCGGGATGTAGAGCTTTTTTTCGTGGTATGTTGTCTCGGTCAACCCACTACACCGATTACCCAAATGGTGACGTGGTCATATATATTTTTACCCATCTGTTTGGTTGGGTGGAATAGACTCAGAGAATCTCCGTGAGAGGATTTGAACACGAAGGAACCAGTCTCCATAGTCTCGGTTTTTCATGTATTCTGATCTTCGTGGCCTCTCTTTGATCTCCTCCTCTTGTATGGTTGAGTGCAACTGTGGTTTTTTCTCCGGGGGTTGGTTTGTGGCCTTTGGGGGGGTTATGCTCTGCGGTGTTGTTGGCGGGGGTGTTCACTGGGTGTGATGATCGCCTTTGGCCCCAGATGGATCTCGGAGCTATAGTGATTCCGTGAGGGTTGATGCCTCGATTCCCAGTTGATGGGCTTTCTCGATTAGGCGCTTGTCCTCGGATGTGAGGGGGAGGCTTAGTTCTCGGGCGTGGTGTAGGTACGAAGCGTCGTAGAAGGTGGTGTTTGTATCTTCTGCTAGCTTGAGTATTTCGGCTTCCTTTCCTTTCGCGTGGTGGATCTGGAGGGTGTCGAGGACGTCTGCGATGATCCCGATGAGTCTGAGGGACTCTTCTCTGTTGATGGTCTTGTGGAGGCTGCGTTGTTTCCAGACGATGTTTCCGAGCTCGTATCGGGCCAGTTCCAGTGTGTGGCTGCCGGCGGTCCTGTCTATGGCGTTCTCCTTTATGGCCTTGAAGATGGCGGAGGAGTCGAGGAGGCTGGTCATCTCTTATCCCGGTCAGTCCTGATGGTGGATACGACGTCGGCCATGTCTATTCTGGCGAGGGCGTCGCTGAGGGTCTGGATCTCGGTTTTGATCTCTGCTATTTCTCTTTTCCTTATCTCTTGTTCCAGGGTCTTTCTGAGGAGTTTGGAGGGTTTGATGCCGTATTTTTTCAGTTTCTGTTTCATTTCTGCGGGGACTTTTACGGATACTGTCTCGTATTTGGCCATTGTCGTTCTTTTGGTATACATATTAGGTGGATAAAAAAGGTTTACCTGTTTGGTGTGATGAATGGGGGTTTTGATGTAGGGGTTTTTTGGTTTGTTGTGTGTGGTGCTTTGGGTGTGGGGGGGGTCGTGTTCGTGGTCGGGGATTGTGGCGTTCTGGCCTGGGGGGCTGTATGTGATGGGTCGTATGCAGTCGATGTGTGTCCCCGCGCGGGTGGGGAGGGAATCGATGAAGGGGATCGGGTTCAGTTGAGCTCTTCCCTGGTCGTGGTTTCCACGTATTTGCTGGCTGCGGTGTGAAGTTTTCTATCGTCTGTGATGAGCACTACTTCATTCTTCTTGGCAGTGTGGATGTATGAGGCATCGTAGTAGGTTAGCCCCTCTTCGACGACTATGTTGAGGATGGACGATGCGTCTTCGACGGGTAGTTCTCTCATCTGCCCATACACCTCTGTGAGGGCCGCCAGGGCTTCGCCGCCCTCCTCCGGCGTCAAGGCTTTGTGGAGGTGGACCTGTTTCCAGATGGCGTTCCCCAGCTCGTAGAAGGCCAGGTTCAGGGTGCAGCCGTCCAGCAGTCTCTCTATTTTTCGTTCGGTGCATAGGTTTATTATCGATGAGGGGTCGAAGAGGGGCTTCATCTCTCGTCTCGGCTTTTCCTGATGGATTTCACCCAGTCTTTTCTGTCGACTTTGGATAGTATTACGCTGGCGTTCTCGATCGTCTCCTGGAGCTTCTCGCGCGTCCTCTCCCCGACCTCCCTCTCTAGGGCTCTCCTTATGGCCTCCGAGGGTTTTACGCCTAGTTCGGTGAGTTTCTTTCTGAGTTCTACGTCGATCTTTGCGGATACGGTCACTGTCTTTGTTATTTATACCACCATTTTATTACTATAAAATCGTAAAATAATAAGGTATTACATTTTATTGTAGTTCAGAAGGATAGCATCATTCGCGTTTGAAGTTAGGTTCAAGTTGGAGGGCGTTCACTTGTTCAATTCATTGGAAGATGTTTATCGTCTGGTGCATGCTATCGTGGTGTTATTGGAAGCGATCCTAGATTGCTGAGGAAAGGGTTATAAAAGGTTGACTTCTTCTGCTTTGAACAGTTTTACCTGTGCGCCGTAGTGTTTCGCCAGTTTTACTGCGGTGATTGCTCCTCTTTTGCTGTCGGTTGTGAAGACGCTGTACTGGATAAGCGTCCCTGCTCCGACTAGCCTGGATTCTTTTTAGGTTGGTCCAGAATTTGGTGCTGGGTTTTATGCCTTTAAAGTCATAGAGTATGAGCCAGAATCCTGTTTCGTCGTCGGTTTCTGTTTCTTCGTAGTATTGTTTGGCGAGGCTGATTCGGGGCATTTCCTTTCTATATGGTGTGTATTGACTACCCTTATAAATATGTGAATCTTTTGGGGAGAGGCATATGATGTATCGTGTATACAATAGATACGTTAATGCATGAGCGCATCTTCGTGGATTAAGGGATAGACTTGAAGGATAAGCCAAGGGGAATACCTATTGTGGCTAGGGAGAAAATTGACCCTTTCACGGAGGAGGACTGGAAGTTCTCTATCGATATACTTGAAGAAATGGTCAATATGGTGTCTATTAGAGAAGTTGTGTTTAGTTCAGCGACATGTAAGGATTGTACTTGATCTAAGGTTTACAGTCCAGTACCTGTGTTTGACCAGTATCATGTTTCTCGTATACGTAGGGGAAAGGATTTCCATTGGTTGGTTGTGGGAGACTGTTTTTGGAGAGTCATCTGCGCGCGAGCGGTCTGATCGTGTTAGTATTTATGAATCTAGGGATACATCGCATGCGGAATAGGTTAATTTCGAATAACTTGCGCCTGCTTCTAACTGATTCGCTCTATCGAGATGTCCAGGCCATCGAATTCCGGGTCTTGACCAACCAGCAGAGTTGCATTCTTCACTTTCGCTGTAGCGACCGCGAAGGCATCCGCGAGGGAGAGGGCATGCTTTCCTTTCGTCTTCGCCGCTTCCCTCCAGAGTTCATTGTCTTTGACTGGGACGATCTCCACGCCATATCCTCTGAGGTTCCTTTCCTTCTCCTCGGCTATCTCTGGGTTCTTACGATACAGTATGTAATATAGTTCCGTTAGGTTCACGATGTTCAGATAGCTCTTTATCTCCCCTTTCATCGTCTCGACAAGTCGCCTTTCCACATTCTTTCCTGCCGGTTCTCCCAGGTAGAAGGCTAAGAGTGTCTCGGTGTCGAAGACGATGTTCATTTCTCAGCCGCCTTCAGCAGCTCCTTCTCCCTCATTAGGTCCCGGGATCTGGCCTCATCCAGGACCTCTCTTGCACTCCTCTCCTCAAATAGGTCCTTCAGGGAGCCGAATTCGTCTTCGGGTCGGGGCAGGGGCTTGAATAGGATGCCCTCATCGGTTTCCATTACGAGAACCTTGTTGCCGACCTTGAACTTCTCCCTTAAGTCTTTGGGGATGGTCGCCTGCCCCTTCTTAGTAACACTTACGATTCTGGTCATAATGTCGACCTTGTTAATACCACTTTTATTGGCATTACTTTAATCTTACCCCTTCGCGGATGGTTCAGACTTGCGTGGGAGATTATGTTTCTACTGGATGTACCCTGGTCTCATAGAGTCTTTTGATCTCCACTTTTTCTGAGTTTGTTTTAATCTTAAGAGGATTTTGATTTACCTCTGTTTCACAGCTTCTAATCCCCCTCGGGAAAACTTGTAGCGCGAACTATCCCACAAAGAAACGTGTCCACATTCAGAACCTACATGCTCAAACAAAATCCTACGAAAACGTCAAGAAAAAACGCGACAGACTCGCCCAAGTCGACGCCCTCATAGACTGGAAGGCCTTCAGACCCATAATAACTCCAATGTACCACAACAAGACCCTACGAGGAGGCAGACCCAACATTGACCTGGTGGTAATAGTGAAGCTCCCCGTCCTCCAGCAGGGGTAAGGCCTCAGCGACCCCGAGCTGGAACGGCAGGTGGCGGACCGCCTCAGCTTCCAGCGTTTCTCGGCTTCCCGGAGAAGGCCCCCGACTACTCCACGGTCTGGCATTTCAGGAAACGCCTCGCCGAATCAGGCCAGGACAGGCTGGTGTGGGAGGAGCTGCAGAGGCAACTGGACGCGAAAGGCCTAAAGGTCAAGAAGGGCGTTATCCGAGACGCATCGTTCATCACATCTGATCCCCGTCATGCCCCCGCGGATAAGCCTAGGGGTGGTGAGGCCCAGACTAGGAGGAGCCGAGATGGCAGCTGGGCTAAGAAGGGAGGCAAGTCATACTATGGGTTCAAGCTGCATACCAAGTCGGACGTCGACCATGGCCTCATCAGGGATCTGGAGACGACTCCGGCGAATGCCCATGACAGCTGGGTGGACCTAGGTCGGGAGGGTGAAGGGGTGTAATGGGATAAGGAATACTTTGGAGCTGAGCCTCGGGGCTATGATGGCACGAAGAGGCGTGGGGTCAGGGGGCATTCGCTGGGCATCCGGGACAAATTGAGGAACAGGAGGATAAACAGGAAGCGGGCTCCCGGGGAGAGGCCGTTCGCGGTGATCAAGCGGGTGTTCGGCTTGGGCCATGTTCTGGTGACGGCGTTGCTCCGGGTTCATGTGAAGATGGGTTTCGCCTGTTTCTGCTTCAACCTGTTTCAGCTGGGCACCTTGGCGTCGAGGTCGTAGCGTGGGCCCTCGGTCTCCCGGGGGAGGAGGAGTGGGAATTAATAGTTCGGGGTTGAAAGGTGGTTGTGAGGCTTCGGAGGAGGGTTCACAGGTGGGTAGGGAGGGATCGAGGGCAGGGTTCGAAAGTGGATTGAGGTTGTTCTATTCTCAGTTCAGCGCTGATTCACATCTGCTAGGAGAGAACAAAGTAAATCGGAATCTTCATATATTTTTACATCGGCTACAGTCTTGTTGCGCAACATTTCTGTTGCGGGGTTACCTTTCTCTCATGATGGAGGAATGTTTATATTCTAATTCGCTACAATTTTGTTGCGCAACATTTCTGTAGCTGATGTGTGGAAGATGGAAAAAATAGAACATCCGTTGAAAGGTTGGCTTAAAGGTTTTGATTTAGATGACGCACGTTTTATGGCAGTAACTGGTTTATCACGGTTCTACCAGGAAGTATCCTGTAAGTATCTCGAAGGTTTCTTTGCCGGAAAAGGTATGGCGACGGTTCATCTCTTTAGCTATTATTCGACTGAGGGAAAGTTACCACAGCCCGTTCATTTGAATGGACAGAAGATCTCTACTTTGGAAGAACTGTTGAATGGTGATCAGATAGCGGTTTTCTTTCATGATATTGAGGATCTGGGTAGTGTACGGGGTTTCACCTCATTAGTTAGAGCTATTCTGGAAAGATCTTCAAATCCATCGACAGTGATATTTACTATGAGACCCGCCACGGCGTATAGAGTATATGGAAGTGGACGCTCTCCGCTTTTCGGTAGAGTCACTATGCTGGAAGAGCCTCTTGTTCAGGAGCTTGGGATAGATGATCAGTACGCAGGAAGTGGGGGTTATCTAGATCTTTATAGAGCCTTGATCTTAGACGAGAGAAAGGTAACAGATGGGATTGGCAGCTTGTTATTATCAGAAAGTTCGATTTTATTTAATGTTCTCGATCGTTTCTGGAAATATCTATTAACTGATAGTAGGAGAGCGGGCTTATGTAAAGTAGTTGCTTCGTGTTTAGCGGCACACAATGAACCGCTCAGGGTTCCTTTAATCGCTGAAAAATGCAGAGTCTCACAGAACACTGTAAGGGTTCTAGTCTATTCGGCGAATAAAACCGGGTTAATGAGGATAGGAGGCAGTAAAGCAGAACGAGTGGTTGAGTTATATCCTCCTCGATTACATCGATGGATTAGGAATAACGTCCCATTCAGTCCAATAGTATTGAGGGCGAATGATGGCTGAGCGACTTGGAGAGGTCTATCCGATAAGCTCAGTGACAGCGGAAAGAGCCGAAAAATACCAATTCTTTCTACAATCACGGCAAGATTTCTTTACGCAAGCTTGGGAAGAAGGATTCTTTGATGAAAATACCGTCACGATGTTGTTGTCTCCGAGGATGTTTGGGAAAACATCTTTCCTGAATATGCTCCCAATTTATTTACAGGGCCATCGAGACACGCAGATCTACTCATTCAACTGTCTAAGGTCTAGAGAGGTTGAGGGGGCTCATAGAACTATCGAAGCGATGTTGGAGAATAGAATCGATGATGGAATAATTGTTCTTGACGAGATAAATTATATCGTGAGAAGAAAGAGGGTTTGGGAGAAACAAGTAGAACTTGCTGAAAAGATATGGGAATTAAAAGGTCTCAAACATTCTATAATCTTGACGAGTTCAGAAACATCCTCCAGAGAGTTGGAAACGGCCTACGAAGCTCTACATCCTAAACTTCTGCGTCTCCCAGCTCTCACTAAGGCTCAGACGGAAACCATCGTTTCCGGTGTTAATGGGGTCTTGGGTAAGAGAGTTGATTCGGAACTGATTGATCTAGTTTGGGAAATTAGTGGTGGTATCCCCCCATACATTAGGTCAGTTCTATCAGAGGTCTACAGGCTTGAGGATGGAGAGTTGCCGGATGATATTGCTCGGAGATGTATGTGGCGTATCCTCGATGAGCCTTATGCGTTGAATAGTGCTATCGAGACGTTGACTAATTGCCCTATTGAACATTCTAGGACGACTGAAGCGAGCCTGATTCTTATGGCGGATCAGTTTTGTTCTCAGTGCCCCATTGGGTGTCGAAAGTCATTGGGTGTGAAACCAATCGTTGAGACTGATCTGGTTTCTAAGTACGGCCTCAGTCTCGATGATTGTATCCTCTCTCCTCCAATGGCCTTCTATTTCAATGATTATTTGGGTAGAAAACAATTCAGTGAATTCTCTGAGAATATAGTAAGAAGAGAAAGAGAGATTCGGGAGTATAGCTCATTTTATGGAAAAAGGGAGCTTTTACATGATGCGAGGATTCTTCTCGAAATAGCATACCATGATTCTCAGGTTCTATATGAAGGCCCTAGTTTAGAAAAACTAGAGAATCTCCTTCGATCTGTTCAGTTGTCGTTTTTAAATGAGTTGCCAAAGGTGAATGTTTTATCCAGATTCATAAATGAATTTAATGAAGTATGTGGAGAGACGATTCAAGGAGATTTAGGTATTGATTTCGAAGCACAGGATTTAAAATTGTCTTCTAATGTCGTCCCTATCAACGCTTATATCCAATGTAAAAATTGGAAAAGTAAGATTAACTTGGAGAATGTGGATATTTTTCACAAGTTCGAAATTGTATTGAGGAATGCTAAGCAGATCCATGCAGCAATATTGATATCAACATCAAAGATAGATAAAAAGATGATAAAAGAAGCATTGGAATTAACTACGCGAAATAATAGTGTATTTTGCTGCTGGGGCGAATTAGAAATATCTAC
>JACKQG010005184.1_pt1 | contig 14546 bp, 13 predicted proteins | sample 8237621 | NCBI WGS metagenome assembly JACKQG01 (sample SAMN15677084, study PRJNA649215) | marine metagenome | biome: marine; feature: Black Sea; material: saline water; isolation source: suspended particulate matter (SPM) from the Black Sea western gyre | collected 2013-06-09/2013-06-10 | depth...
GGTGTATCTAAGCGCACGATTCAAGAATGGGAGCAAGGCCGAAGAAAACCTACCGGTGCTGCTAAATCTTTGCTTACAGTCGCAGAAAAACGTCCCTTTGTGTTGCGTGAGATTTTTCTAATATAGCGCGAACTCATGTTTTTTAGATGTTTGAAGCATAATTGGCTGAACACGGGCCATGGCAAGCATCTGAGCATTTTTGGGCCATCAGACTTGAGAACGCGTTCCCAAAGCCACTCGACGCGTTCGTCCCGGTCCAGCTTTTCGGGGACCGGATTCAGCCGCTGGCCCCATTTCCACAACGCATTGCTGGCGGCGACCATTTCCTTCGCCCGCAAACGAGTAATTTCGTCGCTGGGACTGTCTTTCCACAGCAGCTCGATATTTCGCGTCAGCTCCAGCAGATCGGCGATGCGACCGTCGCCATTGATGCGACCGATGACAGGCAATAGCGAAGTCATCGGATTGGCGGCCAGTTCTGCCTGCCAAGTTGTGGTGCGCGGCACGGTTAGGACGACGGCAACCGTATCGAGTGGAGTGAAGTAGCTGCCGAACGGGGTTTCCACTCTCCCCGCCCCAACTGCTGGTCTATCAATGACTTCCACACGAATGCCATCCTTGGTCATAGCCAAAGTGGCGCGACTCTGAACTGCCACTTGGGGCGTAGGCGCGGCCTGTGGGAGGGCCGCAGCAGTTAGGAAAAAACTGGCGAGGGAGATAATCATCGCGATGGTCCAGCCTAGCCTATGGCGGCAATTCGGTCACTTGGAGTTTTTGGCTGAGGCGGTGGCTCCAAGCGCCATTGCGTAGCCAAATGCCAGGACAAAGCAGGTCATGGCTACCTGAAAATGCAAAATCCCCTCCTCCTGATCCTCTAACGAAGAAGTCCAAATAAAGGAAACCATGCCGATCATGAAACCAACGCAGGAAAATACGCACGTCGGGTAGGCAATCTTGCGAACTAAATGATGGAAACGGTCTTCAGTCATAGTTTTTGTGTAAAGGTAGGAGTCAAGTTAAGGGGAATTGACCGGCCCGTGACCGTCTATTTGTCAAAATCGCTTCAGCGCCGATCCGTTGAGCGGCGTAGATCCAGCAGGTGAGCAAAAAGAACACGTCGCTCGCGGTTGACCCGGCCGACCTCATAGAGGGAGTAATTCAGGGTAAAGCGGAGGCCCAAGACTCTTGGTTTCGGACTGAGTATCCTGCGGTTTACCGGCTTTGCTTGGGGTTTTTGGCCAATCACGCGGCGGCGGATGATCTTGCTCAAGACGCCATGCTTCATTTGATGGACCGACTCGATCGCTGGGATGCTGCCCGCCCTTACCAGGCATGGCGCACGACGGTGGTTCTGAATTTGTGCCGCGACCAACTGCGCAAGCAGGGGCGTCGGCAGCGGGCGGAAGGTCATTTGCGATTGGTGGAGCAGCAGACGCAGTTACCGAATCCTCATGATTCAGCGGCGGGCAAGGAGATTCGCGACGTCATCACGCGAGCGCTTTCTCAGTTGTCGCCGCGGGAACGTGAAGCTTTTGTGCTGCGTGACTTGGAACAACAAGCTACCGACGTCGTCGCGGCGGCAATGGAAGTGACTCCGGCAACGGTGCGCTCCTTGCTGACCCTTGCGCGTCGGCGGTTGCGTGGAATTTTGGCACCAGCGTTGGCAATGGGACCGCGCGCAGCAGGAGGGTCCGATGGCTGAATTTGATCCGCTCGATCCACTGCGCGATGCATGGCAACAGGTGGAGGCACCGCAAACCGATCGCGAACTTTGCGATGAGGATGCGACCACGCTAGAAGCTGTGCAGTGGATGGCGAGTGCTTGGCAACAAATTCCCATTCCTGAATTCCGTTCTGAGCAGAAGCCTAAAGCGAAGTCATTAGTTTGGCGACGTTTGGCTTTGGCTGCAGCGGCGCTTTTGATTGCAACTTTGAGTTGGCCGGAGGCGGAAATTGCCGACAACCAAACTAAAGAAATCGTCGCGCCGCCTCTACCAGCAACGCCAACGGCAGCGCCTGCGCGTTTGATCGCAAATGATGAAGAAAAAATTGAAATCCTCTCCGGCAAGGTGAGGTTGACCATGTTGCGAGGTCCAGTCGCCTCGCCCGAAACCGACTCAACTGATTACTAAAATGAAAACTGCCTTACTGTTACTTTCTTTGCTGTTTGCGACTGCGCCTGCTGGCTTCGCCGCCGATCAGCGCAACGCGCCTGGCCGTAGCCAACAAGAGCCGCTGGATGAAACCGAGTTCACTTTGCATCGATTTACGCCTCAGCACGTGGACACTATGGCCCTGTTGCGCACTTTAGGTTCGCTTTACGGTCGCCAGCTCTCATTCGGGGATCGTAGCGTTCAAAACCTCACGATGTTGAATGAAGATTTGCTGATCTACGAAACTGCAGCGCAAATGGAGCGCATTAACTTGGCAATACTGCAACTTGATCGAGCGGTGGAAACGCCTGTTGAAGTCAAAGAACCGATTAAAAAGCCGTCGGTAAGCGCCGACGTCATGGAGCTGTCTAGCTTTACGCCACGCTACTTCGCAGTGCATGACTTCTACGGTCTGGCCGACGATCTTTATGGCCGCAATATCCGCGTTGACGACGACCTTCATGAAAACATGCGCATGTTGTCAAATAACAGCATTGTGCTTTACGAGGAAAAAAGCAAAATGGCGGGCTTGGTTCACAATTTGGAAATCTTGGATAAAAGCCATGCTCCGAAAGAAGGAGAAGTCCAATACTTAGTGGTGAAGGAGTACCATCCTAAAAACCTATCCGCGAACGGACTGTTGCGAGGCATGCAGTCGTTCCAAGCGACTGTAAGCGACCCAACCAGTCAACTCGGTGCCCGCGCGAACAACATTACTTTGGTTTCTGAAAGCGGCGTTTTGATTTTGCGCGATACGCAAGAGCGCGTCGATGCAATCTGGGCTGCCCTTGAGAGCTTGGATAAGCCCGCGCCGCAAGTGATGTTTACTTGTTATGTTGTGCAAGGAACGACGGAAGAAAATGTAATTGGTGTAGATGCTGAATTACATCAACAGCTGATGCAGGTATTGCCTTACAAAAACTTTGAACTTAAGTCCATCGGCTTAATGCGTGGCGCGGCGGTTCCTGGGGCGAAGTTGCAGTTGGATATGGAAAGCTTTGATGCTGCTTTGCAATACAAACTGCGCATGCAGGTCGGCGCCTATGACGTAAAAGGTGGTGCGCTGAATCTAGAAGAATGCCGCTTTAGCACCTTCCATCAGCAACAAGGCAACCGCGATTTGTTCTCCACATCGACCACGGTTTACCGCGACGAATACGCCGTGCTGGGAGTGACCGGGGCTGTCCCGCTGTTCCTTGTTGTGCAAATTCACCCGGTGAAGGCTAGCAAGTAAAAATCAATGCCGACGTTATGATGCCTATGTGTTTGGTTCTACCTGCATAACTCTTTTCCTGGTGTCGCTTGCTCAACCGCAGCAAGCGACGCCGACTGAATTGCTGGAACAAATCCGCGCCGCCGGGAGTAAGGCCCCAACGGCGCTTTTTGATTCTCTGGCCAAGCAGCGCACGCCTGAAGCATGGAAGGCCTTTCAAAGCGCTTTGGGTTCGATGCGAAACGCCGACACGATTTGCCGCGCCTTTGCGTCCATGAAGTTCTTCCACGGCGCCGACGACGTACAAGAATCGGTAGTGGAATATTTAGCTGAAGCCGCGTTGGAGTCCAATGAAAAAGTTGCGCTGCATGCGGTTTTGCGATTGGGAGAATTGTGGCCTGTTTGCCAGGACCAACTCGTCGACCTGGCCTTGAAACACGCCACCGCCGACGGCCGCTCCGTCGCGATGATGTGTTTGGTGGAACACGGTTCTCCATTTACTTCCAAGCAGATTTCAATCCTATCCAAAAGCAAAGAAGTTGGGATTCGTTATGAGGCTAAGTTGGCGACTCTGTTCGCCCCCGCTGACGACGTCGCCATCGCCAAGACGGTTACAAAGTTTGCAGCTTCAAGTGACGTCGCGGAGCGTTTGGCGGCAGTGGAATTTTTACGCATAGCGAGCACGCCTAAGCGCTTTGAGCTTTTGCGCGAAAGATTGAATGACAAAGATCCACGTGTCAACCGCAAATGTTTAGACGTGCTCGAACATACTCGCGCCGCGGCGGCCGTCGGAATTTTGATTGATCGGCTTGAAGTGGCAGACGTCGGCGAGGCGCATCGGACCGCTGAAGCGCTGCGACGCTTAACCGAAATGTCTTTTGGCACCGATCCACGAGGCTGGAGACGCTGGTGGAAGATCGAAGCAGATCAATTCCAATTCAATGGCGAACGCGACATCAGCATTTCCCTGGTCGACGCTGACCCCAACGGCACCGCCAGTTTTTATGGCATGGCGATTACTGCGCAGCATTTGGTTTTTGCCATCGATACCAGTGACTCGATGAAAGCTGACGCCGGTGGCACCGATGGATTGACACGCTTGGAAGTCGCCAGAAAACAAGTCAGTCAAGCCATCAAAGATCTGCCTAAAAATTCCAGTTTCAACATCGTGAATTTTGGCAAGAGCGCATGGAGTTGGAACGGCAAGTTAGTCGCCGCCAAAGCTAAAAGCAAAACCAAAGCGTTCGGGCACGTGAAAGGTCTGAAGATGAGTTGGGGAACTGAAGCCTACCAAGCTTTACGCGAAGCTTTTGTCGACCCACGCGCCGACACCATCCTGCTTCTCACCGACGGCGACCCGCAACTCAGCCTGATGCAAGACCGCGCAGTCATGCGACGCATCATCATTCAATGGAACCGCACCCGCCACACCGCGATCGATTGCATCACCATCGGCACAGACCGTGGCTGGCTACGCAAAATCGCAATGGCTACTGGTGGCCGCTATAAGCAGGTTTAATTTACTACTTTTTGCCACCCTTCGATCCGCCACTCTTCTTGCCCTTCGCTGGTGGTCGTTTTTCAGTTTGGGTAGGGTGTAACGGATTCAGAAATTGATCACGACCCGGACCACGAATATTGTCCCAACTAGTATCCGGGATATGACAAGTCTCGCATTCAAGCGGGAAGCCTAATTGAGAGTGATTTGGATCTGTGGTGCCAAGATAATCCTGCAAATGGCATTGCACACAACCATCCACTACACCGACGTGGTGAAAGTCGGCCGGCGGGAAGTCGCTGAATTGATGGTGGCATAATTCACAGGTAGTGGGATAGCCCCACAACTGATGGTTAGGATCTTGGGTGCCAAGAAAATCCTGCAAGTGGCAGTCGGAGCAACTATCCACAATTCCAGGATGATCAAAATCGACATTGCTCCATACGTTTGTGTCATGGCACTCTTCACAGCTTTTTGAATAACCCCAAAGCTGGTGGTTAGGATTTTGAGTGGCCTGATAGTCGTCGATATGGCAATCGGCACACGCTTCGGCGGTGAGCCACGAGTGATCAAAACCAGCTGGTGCCCAGGCCTGAATATCGTGACAGCGCTCGCAATTCATTGGTAGATTGAGCGCGATGTGGTCGGGGTCGGTCGGAAGGGAAAAGACATCCAGGTGGCAGGTTGAACATTCCGTCGGCACGGCATCAAATACCTCATTTGAATGACAACCAATGCATGCGGTGTTGTGACCACCGCTCAACGGGAAAAAGTCGTGCACAAAACCTTCCTGCGCCCAGGTTGTGGCGCGGTGGCAGCGATCACAGCTTTGGATCCAACCTTCGTTGACGTGATTCGGCTCTAGCGCCGCCGCCAAATCGGCCTGATGGCAACTAGCGCACTCGGTGGGCAAGGGATCAAACTGGCCAGATCCTATTCCAGGGTGACAGCGATCACAGGTCGCTGCAGCATGAGCTCCAAACAAGGGGAAACGGGTGCGAGAATGCTCTGCCAACTGGCCACTTGGATGCCAATCGGTTTCATTATGACAATCCAAACAACGGTTTTGCAGTCGCCCTTGGTGGACGTCGGAATGGCAACCGGCGCAACCTTGATTGGAAAAATATTCGACCGGGCCGCGGTCGTTATGACAGCGCAAACATTGCGCCTCGGCGTGCGCGCCCACTAAGCGAAAACCGGTTTCTTTTTCGTGGTCATAGCTAAAATCACCGCGCATGGTTTGCCAATTTTCGGCGCTATGGCAAAGCGCACAATCAGCTGGAAAAGTGGAGTGTGGAACTACCGGGCCGCGACCGTCCCACCAATCTTCGACGTTGGCGGAAATCGTGTTGACGCAGGCAAGCATGGTGAAACAGCCGGAGATGCAAACCGCGGCTAGTAGACGCAACATGATTGTGGCTTTAGATTTCATTTTGGACGACGTCAAAAGGTGCGTTGCAGGTAAAGGCCGAGGGAATAGCTGTCTTGTTCGTCGCCGAAGCGGCGGCCAAGGTCAACTGTGGAACTCCATTTCGACTGGCTCCAATAATCCCATGCCAGTCGCACGTCGTGTTGGGTGAGGCTGCCTTCATCATCCAGCGGCCGATAGCGAGCGCTGTCCCACCACAACCGCAACGAGCCTTGGGTCAGCGGAATGACCTGACCTAAGCGAATGCCTCCGGCTTGATGGTCGCTGGCTTCGAGAAAGTAAAATGCCAGCCAACTACTAGTGCCCTCACCAAAAGTCGACGCCAAGTCAAACCGAATATCCGCGCCGACGCCATCGCGACTTTCAGATTTCCAAACGTCGGCACTGCCGCGAATTCTTAAGCGCGAACTGAGGCGTTGCCAATGGCTGGCGTCGACGCGGCTAGTGCGGGCGTCGCTGTAGTCTTCGTTGCTGAATAAACCGCCTTGAAATCGTAGTAGTTCAGGGAAACGCCAGTGGCGCAAACTCAGTGTGGATCCGTGCTGTTGCTGGTGCCAATTTAAAACGCTGGTCCAAGTCGACATCTCGGCGCCGCTGCCTTTTTGCTGATCGCTCGAACCGTAAAAATCAATCCACGCTGAATTGTGCCAGGTAAATTTTGAACCGGCGTAATAATCGGCGCGTAGCACCGCCAGGTCGCGATCTGGGGCACCACGATGCCAGCTCTTTTGCAAACCGGCGCCCCAACTGAGTTGCTGTTGTTCGCCGATAAAGCCACGGTAGCCAGCTGAGACTTGAAAATCTTTGCCCGTTGCATAATCCTGCCCTGGTTCCGGCATAAAACCAATGCTGGCCCCGACGCGATCGCCGTCGTGCAAACGATAGGTCATTTCGATGCCGTCGATGACACCGAATTCAGGGAATTCCGCCCCTAAAAAGCGTCCGGCTTGCCAGCGCATTGGCTGCTCACGGCCACCGCCGCGACTGTAAGCCAAACGCTCCAAACGAAAAAAGGTGTCGCGCTCGTAAGGCCCGCCTGCACCTGCGCCGGGGCCGCTATCTTCGGCGTTGTAGGCGCGCGCATCAAGGTCGAAGTCGATCATCAATTGACCGTCATGGCCGAATGGATTGACGCCGTTCAAGCTTGCGCCGAAACGCGCAAAGGTTGAGCTGCTGGAGCGTGGGTCGCGCTCGTGAATGGTGTCAATAATCGAATAAACCCGACCGCCCCACTCCACTGGAGCACTCTTTTTTTCATAAGGAATGTCCTGGAGTAACGGTCGATTTGGATCCCAATCCTTTTCCCCTGACGTCCAAGTTGGTGGCGCGCTCGGTAAACCGCGATTCGGGTCGCGCAGATTTGCGGATGGCGCGGTGGGCAGCGGGCGACGAGCAAGGGTGATGTCGGCAGAAGTTCCTATCAACACGCCTGCAGCGCTACCGCTCAGGGAAACCCATGCGGTTCGCTGTTGCACCGACTTCACTACTCCACGTAAATCGGCGCCGCCCAACGGGTGGAACCAAACGCTGTCGCCAGGCTCTAAACCTGATTCTTTGCCTAGGTCAATCTGCACCAGCGAGTCGCGCACATAAATCACTCGTGCTTGCTCTACTTGCAATTGTGCCGACGACGTCGCCGTCAGAGCAGCCACGCACAGCAACAGGATGCTGATTCGTGTATGCATCATCGCGGCGTCGACCCTGAGGGATCGGGAATGACTGAGTGGCAATCTTGACAGGCAGTTCCGAGCGGTTTGTAACGCACAATGCTTGCGCCAGTAGCGGTCGGGCTAGTGGCGTGGCAAGCGTCGCAAGCCAGTTTGTTGTGAGTTGGATCTAAAGCAAAGCGACTGTGTTTGTCGTGATCAAATTGGGCAATGTCAAAGTTTTGCGTTTCGCTGTCATGGCAGCGCAAGCAGTCATTTTGCCCCTGCTGTAAAAACTGACCGGCGTGTGGATCGCTATGGCAATCGATGCATGCACTGCCGACAGCTCGCGATAGACGTCGGCCAAGTTCGTTCGCTTTGGGTAAAGGAGTGTGGCAACTCGCGCACGCCGCTTTGGCATGGGCGCCGTTAAGTTCGAACGCGGTCCATGAGCCATGATCAAATGCTCGCTTCGACGCCATTTTGAAAGTATCGGAATCGTGGCAGCGTTCGCAGCCGCGACGTCCCTGCACTTGCCGTGGAAAGTGCGCTTTGTCGAAATCCCCTTGATGAGGATCAGCGTGGCAGGTATTGCACTGTGCCGGATCACCAGGAAAAAGATTGGCAACTTTACCTAAGCGTTTTTGATCCGGCCCAAAGCCGTGGCAACTCGCGCATTCTGCTTGTAGGTGAGCGCCCTGTAATGCAAAACCAGTCCACTTGGCGTGATCGAAATCGGCTGGTCGCAGGTCTTTGAAATTAGTGGTTTGGTGACAACGATCGCACCCAATTCGATTGCCGACGCTTCGATTATCAAAGCCGCCTTCATGCACGTCCTGGTGACAGCCGTCGCAAGCTGCGGGCTGGCCCGGGTTCAGTTGATGCACCCAACCCAAAGTTCGGCCATTGGCATCGGCGACCTTGGTACGCTGATGGCATTCTTCACAACTCAAATTGGCGTGGCCATTTTGCAATGCAAAACCTGTCCACTTGGCGTGATCGAAATCTGGGCTTTGATCGCGGAAGTCTGTAGTGGAATGGCACTGAGCACAACTCCCTTGTTCATTTACCGGCAGTGCCTGTAGTCGCGAATGAAAAATGCTGACGCCAGCGGCTAGGATCGGATCGAAATGGTTGGCGTCGGGAATATGGGCGTCATCATGGCATTCTTCACATTTCTGAGGAGTTCCGAAAAATTGGCGCGACGCTTGGTCGTTATCATCTTGAAGGATGTGGCATGCATTGCATTCAATATCCGCGTGACTGCCTGTTAATTCAAAGCTGTCACGGTTGTGATGCTTTAAGCCAAACTCGTGCGGGGCGAACTCATGCTTACTATGGCAAGCCAAGCATCCTTGTTGCAGAAACGGCGGATGATCGAATTGTCCAGCATGTGGATCTTGATGGCATTCTTTACACGCCTCCTCAGTACGTCCTGGATAGCGGGCGGCAAAATCATCTGCATTCTGGCGCTGTTGGTGACACTCTTCACAACTTAGTTTGTTGTGCGGTGCCGACAAGGAAAAACCACTCGCCGCATGCCACGAATCTTGCCATTCAACCTCGTCGCCAAAAAATTCCGCATGCTCCGCGGAATGGCAAAGCACGCAACCATCCTCAGCGCCAGTGGCAGCAGGATTGTCTTGAGCAGATAGGAATTTTTCGTTGTGCGGACTTTGATGGCATGCCGCGCAGGTACGCCAAATTTGCGCAGCGTCGACGTCGCTTAGAGCGGTTACGGAATACGGCGTTTCTTCCGCATGGCAATCGGTGCATTGCAAGCCGGAATGGGAACCATGCAACGGCACTTGCGCATCGTGTGGGAACTGGCTGAGGTCGTCGAATTTATGTTCTTGGCCGTGGCAAGCTTCACAACTACGCTTCATTTCTCCGTTATGCGGATCATCGTGACACGAGGTACACGTCTGAATTTGATCCAAAAAGCGCGAATCGCCGGCCGCAATTTTTTCTGCAGTGGCATAAGGATGGCAATCTTCACAGGTCAGTTCCCCATGTCGACCATTCAAATCAAACTGTACGGTTTGATGGCTGAACTCACTAGCCTTGGCGTCGGTGGCTTGCTGAAACCCGAAGGCGAGCACTGCATCGGAGTCATGGGTGAGGTGTTCGGGATGACAACTAGCACAGGCTAACTGTTGGGCGGCAGTCAAATTTCCATGTAGAGCGGCGCCTGTTTGGATGTGTTCGGCAACGACTTCATGGCACTGCAAACAGTTGCTCGCCAACTGCGCAGGTTTTCCGGCGTGGCAGGCGTCGCAACCGTCCTTCCCTTGCAGCTCTGCCACGGCTCGGTGGCTGGCGATCAGTGGTCCAGGGTTGATGCGCTGCGCGTCCGCTATTGCAAAAGCAATGACTGCGATCAACGGCAAAAATGCCAAACACAGGCGCAAGTAAAGGTTCATCCGCTTGCCCCCAAGTCGGCATAGTTCAAGGAAACCACCACATGGGCGATCAAAAGCAGCACCACCAATAAGCCCACCCAGCGGTGGAAAAAGCGCCAACTAGCCAGCAGAGTTCGCAGGCTTTCAAAATGGGAAGCAATCAACGCATCGCGGTGTGCTTTGCGGGCCACCTTCAACACTTGATTTAAGGTCGGTGCGTCCAGTTTCATGCTGCGGCCGACTTGGATTAGCTCTTGCATGGTTTTTCGTAGATCAAGTTGCGCGCGAACTAAACCCAATATGCTCCCCAATACGCCGCTCTTCCAGCGCGTGCGATCAATCAACGCCGCCATTTGCCGACGCGCCTCTTCGCCGAAATCTCGATGTACTTCGCCCCAAGCCTTGGTATCTTCCATCAGCTGTAGTTGCGCGCTTTCTAAGGCCTGCTCGCGACCATTTGCCGCCCGCGGAACAAAGGAGTAGAAGTAGCGCCCTAGACCTCCAGTTGATACAAGCACCATGATGCCGAGCAAGGTATGACCGCCCAAGTGATTGCTAAAGCTGAAAGAGCTATGCAGGATGGCGAATGCGAATGCCATCAACCCGGTTGCAATGTGCAAACTCATCCAACGATTCAAGCTACCCCATTCCAACGGCAAACGGCGATTACGCCTCAGTAAATAAGTTAGGTTGGTAAGAATCATGATGGAGGCAAGAATTCCAGCCACCAAACCCAATCCCGACGCCGATCGCAACCAAGAATGGCGTGGGTCGACGATCTGTTGCAGTGGTTCCGCCTGGTAATACTCAGAGTGCCACCATCCCCACAGCAAAAGGGTGCCGGCGCTGGCGGCGGCAAAGGCTAACGGTAAAACCAAGCCCGACCCCTTTTCAATCAATTCCTGCTTAGGTTGTAAATTGGGATCGAAAGAAACTCCTGCCTCCTGCAACAGCGGCAGGGGAGGCAAGCCGCCGATCAGCACAAAAACCTCGTCGTTCGGAATTCCCAATAATGGCAATGCGGGGTCCTCTCGTTTTAGGAGCACTCGATCTTGCTCAATTCGGTGCACATTGCTCTGCCAATGAACTTTAACTTTGCCGTCGCGGATTGCTTCCTGAATACGCAAAAAACTGCGCGAGCGCAATCGGAAAAATTCGGCGCGGCGGTAGGAAATATGCACTTGATTGCCCGGTTGTTCCGCCAAACCCAACGCCGCCTCAACGGCACTATCGCCACCACCCACAATCAGGAACTTGCCATGTTTGAATGCGCGCGCGTCGATCAAGGAATAGTTCACCTTCATCAACTCCTCGCCTACGACGTTGAGCTTATTCGGAATGCCGCGCCGCCCAATTGCCAAACATACACTTTGGGCTTGAATAGATTGATTTTGGGTTTGAATGGAGAACTTTCCGTCGGCGTTGGGATGCACACTTTGCAGGATTTCACCTTCTTGGATCGGCAGTTGATGTTTGGTACATAGATCCATCCACACTTTCATCAACTCTTCCTTGTGATAAGCGCGACCTTCCAGACGTCCGCCTAAAGGTAATTCCAAAGGATGGGTATTGAGCAACTTGCTGCGCGGGTATCGGGCGATGGTGCCGCCGATGCGATCTTGTTCTAAAACCACAAAGTCTAGACCAAGCCTTTTTGCCTCCAATGCACATGCAAGGCCGCCGGGTCCGGCACCAACGATGCATAAATCTAATCCTGCGTTTGCACCGACCTTTTGCTTTCGCTCCCAAGCTGCATTGGCGCAACGACGCCCATGATCCACAGCGGTTCGGATCAATGCATATCCAGTTACCTCTCCGGCCAAATACAATCCAGGAACTCCATGCGCCTGCATGCTTGGCAAAAGAGCTGGCAAATCGTTACGGCTTTTCCGATCGGCCATGGTTAGCGCAATAGCACCCACCGGACAATGAGCTGCACACTCGCCATGACCGATGCAGCGCGAACCGTGAACCACCGCCGCTTGACCATGCAGAATATCCAATACACCTTCTTCCGGGCATGCGCGCATGCAACTCGCACAGCCAATGCAACGACTGATATCAATCCAGGGGTGCTCTAAACGCGGCTGGAAAGAGCCGGATTCTTTAGCCTCGACGCGTTGCCGCAAACCCTCGCGCAAATTGCGACGCCCTGCCCTCCATGCAAGGCATGCGGGGATTAAGGTGGCTACAAACAGCAAAGCGGCTAGTAGCGCAAGTGGAGGAAGACTGAGCACGAAGCGAGCTCGGTGCAGAGGGGTGGCGCCTCCAGGAACAGCGCAGGAATTGCGTCGCAAGCCTCATGCTATTTGAAAAAAGATTTGAATTTGTAAGTTTTTTCACCGACTTAAGATATATGCAAATATTCCTTTTAACGGGGGGATTTTTTGTACTAAGGTTAACTCAGGCGCGAGTAGGGCATTTTTCGCCTCAACTCCCATCCCCTCCTCCTTCCGTAATGACGTAACCATGAACATCAAACGCCACCTTTGTGCCTTGATCACGCTGACTGCTGCTGCTTACATCGCACCAGCAGCAAGTTCCCAAACCACTCATCAAGTGGATCTTTCTGGACTCAGCTTTTCCCCTCAAGACATCACCATTCAAGAAGGAGACACAGTTCTCTGGAATTGGGTGTCCGGCACCCACGACGTAGTTTCCTTCGATGGCCTATTTGATTCCGGCGCTCCAGTTGCTCCGCCATTCACCTACAGCATTACTTTCGACGCTAACTTCCTGGCTTCGGCGCCAGCTAATGGCAATGTTTACGATTATTTTTGCACTCCACACCTGGGCTTTGGCATGGTTGGATCGGTAAAGGTTGTGACAGCTAATCCAGTGCTCACAGTTAATAATTTGGTGGCGGGTGGAACGGCAACGGTGACCGTGACGAATGCCACTCCGCAAGGCCCAGTGGCTTTTGCGTACTCCCGCGCGGGTGGCGGCCCGACCATGGTGCCCATTGGCAACTGCGGATTGGTCAACGCCTCGTTGAATTTTCCGATTGAATTGCTTCCCCAAAAAACTGCAGACGGCAATGGAATTGCTTCCCTGAGCTTAAATGTTCCGGCAGGCATTACTGGCCTTCCGGTTTGGGTTCAGGCCTTTGACTTTGGAAGTTGTTCCTTGTCAAACGGCGCAACAATGGTCGTGGAATAGTCTTCACGTCCCACTAATAAAAAAGCGGCTTCCGGTTGGAAGCCGCTTTTTTATTGATTGGAACTTCTCCTACTTTTGGTAATAAACCCAAACGAAGCCCGTCCTTTCCTGACGGACGTAATTTTCCAGCTCGTTGTAATGGGCTTCCCACCTGGCGTTGATTTCATCTTGGTTGTCGGCTGCGGACGCGTCGGCGAATCCTTTTGATAATTCTGTCTGCCTAGCAATCCAACCGTTGTAGCGCTCCTGCGCCTCGGCAGTAGTCAAACCTTCGGCGGGAAAATTCAATGTGGCGTTATCGCCCACCAAGAGATCCAGCTTGCCGTCGCCATTCATATCGTCGGCCCAAACTCGGGTCGACGATTGTGGGCCGGCTAAATCCTCGCTACCGAATTGAGCGCCGTGGGTTTTGGATGGCTTAGCGATTAGCTGCGACGGACCAAAATGTGGGAAACGCTTGGTGCCATTATTGATGAACAAGTACACACCTCCCTGGGCCGAGCCGCTCAACATGTCTTGGTCGCCGTCGCCGTCCCAATCGGTGAAAAACGGGTCGCTGTGGTGCGGCACATGCAGTTTTTTGCCGGCGCTTTGCAGCCATTCACCGCTAGGATTAAATCGGTTATTTCCATCGCCGAAAAACACATAAAAAGTACCGCCAAAGTTGCCGGAAACTATATCTAGCTCACCGTCACCGTTTATGTCGACGGCGGTTGGCCGCGTGCAAATACGATCCACCATGTCCTCTTCGGTGGCCGGAATGATTAGCGGTTCGCCATCACTGCCGACGAGCTGAGTTGCTGACTGAAAAGTGCCGTCGGGATTGCCCCAGAGCACCTGGAATAAGCCCGCCATGAACTTATCCATGCGCGAGTAGGAACCGGAAAGTATATCCAAATGACCGTCAGCGTTCAGATCCACAAACTGTGGAGTTGAACTGGTGCATCACCAAACGCCCGGAACTTCCGCAGTTTTTCCGTCCGCCTGCAGCCATTGACCCGTGCCGAAAGTGCCGTCGGCTTTGCCCAAATAAACCTTCATTTTGC
>JACKQG010005185.1_pt1 | contig 14544 bp, 13 predicted proteins | sample 8237621 | NCBI WGS metagenome assembly JACKQG01 (sample SAMN15677084, study PRJNA649215) | marine metagenome | biome: marine; feature: Black Sea; material: saline water; isolation source: suspended particulate matter (SPM) from the Black Sea western gyre | collected 2013-06-09/2013-06-10 | depth...
CCACCTGTTCCCTGGCTGTTCTTTGCGAAAGAGCCAGCCCAACAATCCAGCCAGGATAGGTGAACTGCCGATGGTTACAATTGTGCCAACAGCGACACCCGCTTTGGCAACACCTTCAAAGAAGAAGAGATTATATGCGGCCATGCTGATCCCTGCGATCAGTGTTGGTAAGAGCGGCCATTTAATTTCGCGGAATTTTACCCCTCTCGTCGCCGTGATGATCAGCAGCGCCAATCCTCCAATCGCCAGCCGAATTGCACCGACAGACCTTGGGTCAGCGCCGGATGGGGCCAAGGCTTGAGCGGTACCAGTGGTGCCCCATAGTATCGCAGCTAAAATAACCAGCAATTCACCTGGCAATTTGCGCATAGCCAAAGCAATTAGCCTTCAAAAGAAATCCCCAACTCGTGCAAAGGCAGCATCATCCCTGCCACTAAAAGTAACACCTCATCTGCTGCTTCGGCAACTTTGCGATTGGTCCATCCCAAAAGGTCGCGGTATACCCTTCCCAAGGGATAGGGCGGCACCAAGCCCATACCTACCTCATTGGAGACAATGATCCAGTCGGTGTCACTTTGATGGAAGACGTCCAACATGGCCTTGATTTCTTCATCGACAATTTTAGCTGCGCGGGTTTCGTCAGGCTCGAATTCTTTATCAGTGACTGTCAAGATCAGGTTGCTGACCAGCATGGTCAGGCAATCGAGCAGCACGATATCTGTCTGACCAAGTTCATCCTGGATGGCGGCTGCGATGTCGTAGGGAATCTCGCGTGTTTGCCAACTTTCGGGTCGCTGTTCTTTGTGCTTTTCAATGCGCTCAGCCATTTCAGGGTCTAAGGCTTGCGCTGTGGCAATGTAAAGCACGCGGCCGCCGTGTTTGGATGCCATTTTCTCGGCGTAAGTAGATTTACCGCTGCGCGCGCCGCCGATCAAAAATGTCAGCTTTCCCATATGATTTTCTCCAATAATTGCATATCCAGCGCTGATTCAACAGTATCGGTCAGGTAGGTTAGGGAGGCCGCGAAGGGATCATCTTGCATGGGTGCATCTTTTGGCGGGGTCCATCCCAGGCTTCGAAGCCAGGCGCGGCGCAAGTTTTGGTTTCCAAATAACCCATGGATGTAGCAACCCCAAATGCGACCATCCGTACTGATGGCTCCATCTAAATCGTGGGTTTCCTTTTGGTTGCGCTCGATGATCTTCAACCAGGGATCAGCCCCCGTGGTTCGTCCCTTGTGGATCTCGTATCCAGAGATTTCTTTCCCCGCTATTGCGCATAGCCAGTTAAATTGATGGGATTCTTCAAATCTGATCTTCGCTTTGGCGCGGTAGGTCGCTTTTTCACCTACGAATGTTGTCGAAATTGGAAGAAACCCTAATCCTGCGGTCTGTGCTTCTCTCGATTCGACATTATGAGGATCCAAGATCTCAGTTCCCAAGATCTGATATCCACCGCAAATGCCCACCAACGAGCCACCATTTTGGACATGCTTCTGGATTTCGGTTGCCAGTCCTCGTGAGCGCAGCCAATGCAAATCGCCGATTGTGCTCTTCGTGCCGGGGATGATAATTGCATTGGGCTTTCCTAGCCGGGTAGGAGAGTCAACATAACGCAAGCGCACACCGGGTTCGGCGAGCAGGGGGTCGAAATCGTCGAAGTTGGCGATGCGCGGCAAGTGGATCACGGCGATATCCACTGAAGCAGCGCGGACGGGCTGGATCGGGTCCGGGGCTTCTAAGGATACTGCATCCTCCTCGGGGATATATAAATCGTGCAAATAGGGGACCACCCCAAACACAGGCACGCCGCTCCGCTCTTCGATGATCTGAATCCCATCTTCGAAGAGCGTGATATCGCCGCGGAATTTGTTGACAATGAATCCTTTGAGAATCTCCTGTTCTTCTGGTGGGAGCAACCAGTACGTGCCCAAGAGTTGGGCGAAGATTCCCCCGCGGTCTACATCCCCGACGAGCAGTGTTGGAGCCTCGGCATACAGGGCGGTGGCCATGTTGACAATATCGCCCTCTTTGAGGTTGAGCTCCGCGGGGCTGCCAGCGCCTTCGATGAGCACCAGTTCATATTCAGCGCGCAAACGATCAATCGCGCTTGTGACTTGCTTCCAGAGGTAATCCTTCTTGGGGTAGTAATCGCGGGCGTGCAGTGTTTTCCAGGGCTTGCCGTTGACCACAATCTGGGAAGTCGAGTCAGCCTCGGGTTTGATCAGGATGGGGTTCATATCGACGGTCGGTTCCAAGCCTGCGGCAGCGGCTTGAACCGCCTGGGCGCGTCCGATCTCTGAGCCATCGGGGCAGACGGCGGCGTTGTTGGACATATTCTGCGCTTTGAAGGGTGCCACTTTGATTCCCCGTCGGGCGTAACTGTGGCACAGTGCGGTGACCAGCAGACTCTTGCCTGCAGACGAACTGGTTCCAACGATCATGAGTGTTTTTGCGGTCATAAGGTTATTAAATGACCTGTGTCATTGAGTACATTGATGATGGCACCTTCTGGGTAAATTGAGATTTTCGAAAGCGAACAATGTTCCAGGTTGAACTGCCAGAATTTTCCGATAGGAATATCAAGTAAAAGACAGATCAGAATTTGAAGAGATCCTCCGTGGGCGACCAACAAGAGGGTTTGATCGGAATGTTTTGTTTGAATTTCATCGTAGAATGATGTCACTCTTCGTGATAATTGAAGCGGCGTTTCTCCTCCTGGTGGGGAAAAGTTTAAAAGATCTTCGTGCCAGGCTTTGACCGCCTCGGGATCGCTCTGCTCAATTTCGGCGTATGTCATGCCCTCCCATTGGCCGAAGTTTCCCTCTCTGAGACGGAGCTCGGATTGAAGATCGATCTCATGGAATTCGGAGATTGCCATAGCTGTGTCCCAGGCGCGGCTCAGATCGCTGGTGTAAATAGCGTGAATTTCTTCATCTGCTAGACGCCGGGCGATTGAAGCTGCTTGCTGTTGACCTATATTGGTGAGTGGTACATCACTGTGTCCCTGAAAGCGTTGAGACAAATTCCACTCTGTTTCACCGTGACGGACTAATAATAGATTGAGCATTTCACACCGTTATTCACCGCGCTGACGCCAAGTACGCAAAGGATGATCTAAAAAAAACGTAACGCCCTCGCGGGTCAATAATCATTCAGCTTGAAGTTGTGCCAATTTTTCTCGGACTTTATCGGCATGCTTGGATTCGCCCGCTTTCGTTTTGGACCTCACTCTAACATTGCTCCATTTAGCAGCGATGACGCCTTCGGGATTGATGATAAACGTCGAGCGGATAGTGCCTTCGTATTCTTTGCCGTAGTTCTTCTTTAAACCCCAGGCAGCATACGCTTTGTGGGCAGTTTTGTCGATGTCGCTTAACAGGCTGATTCCCAAACGATATTTCTGGATGAACTTTTGATGGGATTCAATTTCGTCTGCGCTGACACCGATTACTTCGGCGTTCAGGCCACGGAATTCATCCAGCGCGTCGGTGAAATCGCAGGCTTCTTTGGTGCAGCCGGGAGTATCATCCTTGGGATAGAAGTAAAGTACTAACCATTGACCAGAGAAGTCGTTGAGTGAGACGGTCTGGTTATCCTGGTTGGGTAAGGAAAACAGTGGGGCTTTGTCGCTGATGTTGAGCATTTGACACTCCTTTTTGAATAGGCCGGGTTGACATTTGGGGAGTTCACTCCTGAAATGGATGAGTGCGTCATAGGGTTCGCACTCGTGCAAATTTCTGAAATATCAACACTACCTAGGCGAAATAGATCGCAGCAAAAATTACCAACAAAAACATTTCAGCTATCTCATTGATTGTGCCATAAATATCTCCGGTCAGACCGGGGATGCGGCGCAAGACAAAGATAGATATTCCCCAAACCAGGAGCATTGTAATGGCGACGGCGAGCAGGCCGATCCAACTTGCACAGATCCATGCAGCCAGTAGTGCAGTTAGGGTGGCGAGAGTGACTTGTTTCCAGGTGATATGTGCTTTGACGGCGCTGCCCAGCCCCGCGGGACGAGCATAGGGGAAGGCGAACACGGCCAGGGTCATCCCCCCCCTGCTTAGCACCGGGATCAGGATCAACACAGGGGCAGATTGGGGGAATCCGCTCAGGGAAGAGTATTTCACCAGGAGCAGGATCACGCCAGCGCTGAGTCCAAAGGCTCCAACGCGTTCGTCGCGCATGATCTCGAGGCGTTTTTCCAGTGTGAAGCCGCCCAATATTCCATCAAATGCATCCAGTAAGCCATCCAAATGCAATGCACCACTTAGGGCTACCCATAAGCCTAACACCAGCGCGGCGCGCAGCGTATTGGGGACGATCAAAGCCAGGCCATAATTGGCGCCGTAGAGCAGCGCCCCGATCAGCGCGCCAATGAGGGGATAAAAGCCAGCCGCCTGCCCGAGTTCTTTCTCGGTAAATGCGCGTTTGACCAGCGGCGGGCTGAGGGTGAGGAATTGTAGGGCGGCTAGAAATGGGATCATGGTATTAGGGCGGAGGACCGAAGACGGAAGACGGAATTTTGCCTGTCACCAGTCCTCCGTCCTCCGTCTTCGGTCCTCCGTCTTTCTATTCTTTGTCCGAAACGCCAGCTTCACTGAAGGTGGCCATTTCGTCGAGGATCTTGCAGGCGCCTTCGACCAACGAAATCGCTAGCACCGCGCCGGTGCCTTCTCCCAAGCGCAATTGCAGGTCGAGAAGGGGTTCCAGCCCCAACCATTCTAGCATAATCTGGTGACCCAGTTCTTGGGAGCGGTGGGCGCTGATCAAGTAATCGCGCGCCTGGGGTGCCAGACTGACGGCGATCATTGCAGCGGCTGTAGAGATGAATCCGTCAATGACTACTGGTTTGCGATGTGCGACGGCTGCCAGAACCGCACCCGCCAACCCGCCGATCTCGAAACCGCCAACTTTGGCCAAGATGTCAATGCCATCCTTGGCATCGGGCTGATTGACTTCGAGCGCGTTTTTGACGGCGTTGATCTTGCGCTGCAAACCCTCATCGTCGACGCCAGTGCCGCGCCCGACGATGTCGGCAGGGGAGCGTCCGGTTATCACCGCGGCGATGGCTGCTGAAGGGGTTGTATTGCCGATGCCCATATCACCCGTAGCCAATATATCGAGCCCTTTCTCAAGTTCAGCTTTGACAACATGTGCGCCTGCTTCGAGGGCTTGAATGGCTTGTGCGCGGGTCATCGCTGGACCTTTAGCAATATTATCCGTTCCTAAAGCAACCTTCTTATTGAGCACATCGGGATGGTCGATTTCGCTGGCGACGCCCATATCGACGACTGTAACACGCGCACCGACATGCTTGGCCAGTACATTAATAGCCGCGCCGCCGAAGACGAAGTTCATCACCATTTGCGGTGTCACTTCCGACGGATATGCGCTGACACCCTCGGCGACAACGCCGTGGTCCCCAGCCATGGTGGTGACGACTTTGTGTACGATCTTCGGTCTTTCCTCGCCAGTGATTCCGGCAATTTGCACCGATAAATCTTCCAGCTGACCCAGGCTGCCGCGAGGTTTTGTAAGATCATCCTGGCGGATGCGCGCAGCTTCCATAGCGGCTTCATCGAGGGGTTGGATTTTGGAAATTATTTCCTGTAAAGACATGTTGTTCTCCTATAAAGGTGTTGGGATTTGAAGCTCAAGATTGTGTTGAAAGTTGAGCTGATTATTAACTCATGTTTCGCAATCTCAGGGAAACCTCGCTACGTGTGCGTAACATGAGTTATTAAAACTCGATCCCTTTTTGACCTTTGTATCCTTCATCGTGAGGGTGTTTGATATTGGTCATCTCTGTGACCAGGTCGGCATAATCGATCAACTCTTCGGGGGCGAAGCGCCCTGTGATCACGAGATGTAATTGCTTGGGTTTATGCTCCTTGAGCCATTCGATGACTTCGGCGGTGGGAATCCATTCGAAGTGCATTGTATAAGTAAACTCGTCGAGCACGATCAGATCATAGTCGCCAGAAGTGATTTTCCCCTTGGCGATTTCCCAACCATGGCGTGCTTTGGCCGCGGTCTCTTCGATATCTTTAGATTTCCAAGTGAAGCCATCGCCCATTTTGTGCCATTCGATACCCAGCTCTTCAGCGCTCTTGAATTCCCCCCATCGTCCAGTTTCTGCTTTGACGAATTGGATCATGCAAGTGCGCAAACCCTGTCCACGTGCGCGCATCATCAATCCCAGCGCGGCAGTCGTTTTGCCTTTGCCTAATCCGGTATTTACGATAATGAGACCTTGGCTCTTTTTTGCCATACCAACTCTTTTCTTACTAATTGATGTTGCGTGTGCGTAACATGAGTTACTATTGACCTTTACATATGTTGATAAACTTTTGATTGTCATGCTGAGCGCAGCGAAGCATCTCTGCAGAGACTCTTCGGTCGCAAACACCGCTCCCTCAGACTTGTACTGAGCCTGTCGAAGTGCTTGTCCTGCGACCGAAGGAAGTGTCGAAGGAGTGACAAACGTAATCAATTTATGTGAACATCAATAAAACAAAATCCCTGCCGTTTGGACAGGGATTGATGGGTTGAATTTAGCCGAATCTATTCCCACATCCTAGCCTCGAGACACGTGGAAATCGCGATCTTGGTGGGCGGCCTGGCTCGAATCAGTGGTCAGCGGTCAGTGGTCAGTGGTCAGCCAAAACGACTGAATTCTGATTACTGGTTACTGATTTCTGGTTCACACAGTTGCGGGACAGCACCGGACTTGCTCATTGCGTATCGAGCGTACCGGCTTCGCCTCGGTATCGACAGTTGTCTTACCGAACCTTCCCATCCGGGGGAGTAGGTGCCAAGATCGGATTTATTGAAATGATAAGGTGCTTTTTTCTTACATCGAAATTCTATCACAATTAGAAACTCAATGTCCTTCACCGATGTAAGGGTTATTCCCTGATAAATGTCAGGATTCTTCCCCAAATTCAGGACGCAGATCTGCGCAGATTCAAAAGTGTCAGTTATTGATATGTGGCGAGCTTCTGTCCTAACTTGAAAGCATCTTCCAGCAGTGCAGGTTGTTTCTCAGCGTCGCCTACATCCATTGCGGTGCCATGCACAATGCCGGCAAACTCAATTCCAAGGTAGCGGCACATGGCTTCAATGGTGTGGACTGCATTTATGCCACCCGATGTATATAGGTCTGTATCGCCATATGGAAGAACCAGGGCAATTTTCTTTCCTTTTAATTGGCTGACATGTTCGGATTCGAAAGCGTACCATCGGTCGATACACAATTTCATCTGTGCAGTGATCGTAAACCAATATACCGGGCTGGCGATCACGATGGAATCCGCCTGACCAATTTTAGGATAAAGCGTTTGCATATCGTCATTGATGATGCACACACCTGTTTCCTGGCAGGTATCGCATGCATCGCAAGGCTGGATATTCATGTTGTGCAGGTCGAAGCTTTCGACTTCTGCACCCGATTCTTTAGCTCCTGCAGCAACTTGATTTGCCAGGGTGGCAGTGTTGCCGTTGACCCTGGGGCTGCCTTTCAAGATGATGATATTCTCTGGCATGGGGTGGGACCTCCCAAATTTTCGTTACGTTGCGAGCATCCTTGATCATGGATGCGGGTTGCCTAGCCGCTCTCGCAAATTATTATTTTGGATTATCGCTTGCGCCGTACGATACCTTGCTGCCAGGCGTATACTGCCGCCTGAGTTCTATCTACAAGGTGGAGTTTGCCCAAAATATTACTGACATGCCCTTTGACTGTATTTTCGCTGATCACCAACTGTTTGGCGATTTCACTGTTGGATAGGCCACTGGCGATTAGTTTGAGCACTTCCATTTCGCGGTCGGTGAGTTCGGTGTATGGATTTAATTCTTCGCTTTTGGCCCCATGGATCTCTTGAATGACGCGCGAGGCTACCCGGGGATGTAGTGTCGCTTCACCCTCGGCAGCACGCCGAATGGCATCGGCGAGTTCATCCATCTGGATATCCTTGAGAATGTATGAAATTGCGCCGGCTTGCAGCGCGGGAAAGATGTACTCATCTTGATGGTAGGAAGTCAGCACGACCACTTGTGTGCGCGGACTGGCATTCTTGACCTTGCGTGTCGCTTCCACGCCGTCAATATCATCCATCACCAAATCCATCAAGACTACATCGGGGACGTGCTCCAAAGCCATGGAAACGGCTTCTTCTCCCGATTTGGCTTCACCAATAACGTCGATATCGGGCTGGGCATCTAAAAAGGCGTATACGCCGCTACGGACAACTTCGTGGTCGTCAACGATCAACACAGATACTGATTGAGACATTCAATATTCTCCGAATAAGAAGGGTAACAGGCCAATCGAATTGGTTGTTTTCAGCAAGGTTATTCGCCCAACCATGTTGGGCCGGTTACCATTTATGAAGATAGCGTTCAAATTTTACAAATGGCCGTAATCTTAGTGCCGCATTCTTTGTCGCTCTCTACGATTAATTCTCCATCCAGCAGGTCGATGCGCTCTAGGATCGAACGCAGACCCATACCGCTGTACTTCTTATTGGGATCGAAGCCCACGCCGTTGTCGGAGATAGTCAGGATAACTTGGTCGGGTTGGTAAGTCAGGCTGATTTCTGCTTCGCTGGCCCGACTGTGCCTGGCCACATTAGATATGGCTCCTTGTACGATGCGGAAGAGCGATTGCTCCAGCTCACGGGGAATGCTGCGGGTTCCTTGTGCTCGCACCAGGATGGGGATGCACATTTGGTTCTCGCATTCCTGGGCATACTTCTGAATCGCCGGTACAAGGCCTTTATCTTGCAGGGCGCCAGGGCGCAGTTCTTGGATCAGGTTGGTCAGTTCCTTGCGCACTTCGTTGACCAGCCTCTCTGCTTCGTCCAGGTTTTCTACCGCTTGGGGAGGCTCGGGGTTCATTTGGGTTCGCGCTGCAGCCAACTGAGCTGAGGCGGCAAAGGCTTGCTGCTTGACGCTGTCGTGAAGATCGCGGGCCAGACGGTTGCGCTCTTCGATGGCAGAGATTTCCTGGCGTTCCTCGAGTAAACTCTCCAGTTGTGCGGCCATGTGATTGAGTGTGTTGCCCAAATTACCGAGTTCGTCGTTGATGGGATCATCTACAAAAACAGAGAAATCGCCCTGACTCCAGGCCTCGGCGGAGCTGCCCACCCGGTACAGACGTGATGTCAATCCTCGGGCGGTCGCAAAGCCGAATAAGATGCCAAAGATGCCGGCAATCAATGCGATGAAAAGTAAACTAATCCCAACCTGACGTGAAATTTGAGGCCAACTCATTACCTCGAGCAGTCGGGATTTGTGCACGAATCCCAGCACCCCAACTATATCGCCAGAGCTATTAATGTGGTAGATCGGGATAGCGCCGATGATCAAATCGTTGTTGACCTTGTTGATTAGATTTTCAGAGCTAACTTCACCGGCAAGCGCCGCCTCAAACGGGCCTCTCAACCCAGGTATCTCGTCTGTATCCAGCGGCTGACCAGCTCGTGAGTTTTGGATTAAATCGTGCGGCACTGAGTCAATCAAATTCCCCTCAGCATCGGTATAGATCACATAGAGCACATTGGTGCTGGTGACATTCAAGACAAAATCGCCGATCTCAATGGGGGAAACCTCGGCAACTGTAGCCCTGAACTGGCTGAGAAAATCGGCCAGACCTTCCACATCTGGGGGAAAGCTAGATAAGAACTGACGGCCTAATTCGTTGTAAGATCCAGAGGTGATATCGAGAAAAAGCTCTTCAGGAGTGACACGCGTTTTGGATACCACATAGGCAGATAATCCTAAAATCACGAGGGTGCCAGCTATCAACAATGCCGCTACGGTGACGCCGAAATAGCTCAAAGTTAATTTCCAGCGCAGGTTGCTGAATTGTTTGCCGATCAGTCGCCAGAGTCTCATCATGCCGTTAACTATACAACAGCCTGTACCTTGTGGCAATGAAACCTGTCCTCCTGAGGGGGTCAAGATGCTCCTCAAGTATTACATTAAACTGTACTCCGGAATGGTGCAAATAGTTCGCAATTACACTAAGATATTGGAGGAGTAAAAGTAACCTTTTACTCCTCCAATGGTGGGGGATGGCCCCAACTCCATCCCCCTGTTGATTTAATCAGTACCCTACCCCAGCAGGGTGAAAGACTCTACTGGGGTGTTATGTGCGCACATACAGTAATGATTTATCATCTTAGATGATTCTGCAGAAATCGCCCCGGTGGCAACCGGGGCGACGACTGGAAAGTCCGAGGCCCGAACAGACCTGATTGAACTTTCCTATGCTTAGTATACTTGAAAATTCTTCCTATTTGATATTCAGCCAATATATTGTTTGTCTCACGGTGTGCCTGATCTATTTCGATTGTGAGACATCTATTCTTTTAAGCTGGAAATTTGGAATCTGGAAAGGGGGTGGTGCCTAGTAAAAATAAGTCAAATTCGCCCCAAACATTTATCCAACTAATTGAAGGAGAAGATCGTGAAATCGAAAAAATTATTAGTTTTGGTTGGTCTATTGGTCATCGCCAGCATGGCATTGGCCGCCTGCCAACCCGAAACCATCACGGTTGTCGAGACGGTCGTCGTCGAGAAAGAAGGCCAGACGATTATCGAAACCGTGGTCGTTGAAAAAGAAGTTGAAGCTGCTCCAGTTGTCGAAGAAGAAGCGGCTGGACCTGAGTGCTGCGATGCATACCGCATTGCGCTCTTCGAAGAACCCGTTTCACTGAATTACTGGAACTATCTTGGTCCAGGAAGTTCCGTTTGGACAAACTATGTGATTTCTAATCAGCAGGCGCAACTCTTCCAGCTTTCTGACAAGCGCTTTGATTTCGTGACCCAGTTAGCCACGGAAATCCCTGAAGCTGTTGATAATGGCGATGGTACTTTTACCATGACTGTCGAAATGCTCCAAGACGCGACATGGAGTGACGGCGAAGCCATTACTGCTCATGACTATGTCTTTACGTTCAACGCTTGTAAAGAGCTCAAGCTGACCCAGAACTGGCCCAATCAATGTGTGCCCAATGGTGTTGAAGTTCAGGTAACTGCCCTGGATGACTACACCGTAGAATTCGTTTTCCTGAACCAGGTACCTTCCCTTGGTAACTGGCAGGCTGGCCTGGCTCTGGCCCCCATTCTTCCTGAACACTTCTGGGCCGATTCCGCCGCTGAGGCTTATACCTTCTTGGATGGCGTTGCTGCTCCTGAGCTCGAGCGCCCCGAGGACTGCGAAGCCGAAGATGCCGATGCTGATGCTTGTGACGCCTGGGCTGTCTACGACGAGGCTTTCACCAACGCCCGCACCACCTTGTATGAAGCTGATGCCAGCACAGTTCCTGTTTTCGGTGGTTACTCCACCGATACCTGGGAGCCCGGCGCATTTGTACAGCGCAGTGCCAATGAAAGCTATTACTTCAAAGGTGCCGAAGTTGTTGAGTTCGAAGATGGTACCTGGCAGTTGACCATGCCCGATGGCACGGTTTACCAGCTTTATGGTAATGCTGAAGGTGAAGAGTCTTTGCGCTTTACTCAGGGCCCATACAGCCCCAACATCGTATTCTCCATCTACGGTTCCCAGGACGCCGCTTTCTTAGCACTGGCCAACGGTGAAGTGGACTATGTGATCAACCCCTTGGGTTTGGCCCGCGGTTTGCGCGAGCAGGCTGAGCGCGGTGAAGGTATTGAAACCTACACCAATGCCGACTACGGCATGTTCTACCTGGCCTTCAACATGAACAAGTTCCCCATGTCGAACTACGAATTCCGCCAGGCGCTGGACATTTCCATCGACAAAGACTTCGTTGTCAACAGTGTGTTGGGCGGCGTTGTCTTCCCGATGTACTCCACCATGCCTCCTGGAAATGGCTTTTGGCACAACCCTGATGTTCCCAAGCCCTACGTTGACCTGACCCGCGCCGAGCGCGTGGACATGGCCGTGCAGGTGCTCAAGGACGCCGGTTGGAGTTGGACTGCTGAACCCTTCTGGGATGAAGATCTGCAAGATGTCACTCCTGGTGAAGGCATTCTTGGTCCCGATGGAATGGAAGTTCCCGAACTGACCATCCTCGGCCCTGGCCCAGCATATGACCCCATCCGAGCCACCTTCAATCAGTGGATCTCCGAGTGGGCGCGTGAGCTTGGTTTCCCCGTACAGTCTGAGCTGACCGGCTTCAACACTATCCTTGGTCCTGTCTTCATCGACGCCAACTACGATATGTACATCCTGGGTTGGAGCCTAGGTAACGTGGCTTTCCCCAACTACTACTTCGACTTCTGGCACAGCAGCCAATGCACCGCTGACACGGGTAACTACAACACCCCGTGTCTCAAAGACGAAGAGTATGATACATTGACGGAAGAGTTCATGGAGACCGGTGATCTGGCTCGTGCACAAGAGTTGGTCTATCAGATGCAGGTTGTGTTAGCAGATCGACGCCCGTACATCCCGCTGTTCTACAAGCAGGTTCATGATCTTGCGCATAACCGGGTTGTCTTCCCCTACTCCGAAACTTTGGGTGGTATTGAAGCACAGACTGGTTTGCAGTCTGACGCTCAAGTGCTGCTATCCAAGTAATTTGGCGTTCTAGATTACTGTAAGACGCGAAGCCCCCGATTTTGGGGGCTTCGTTGGTTTAATAACTCATGTTACGCAGCCTAAAGAGAATCTCCCTGTAAATAGGGGGTCGGGGGCGAAGCCCCTACCCCCTATTTACAGGAAAATCTCGCTACTTGTGCGTAACATGAGTTATTAATACAGGACTTACGCACTTGGGGTAGCCAGCCCAACTATGTTGGGCGTAGAACAGGTAATCCGACACCCAACTCGGTTGGGTTCCTACCCTGGAAATGCACAAACTGCGTAAGTCCTATAATAGTTGATTCAATATTGCAGTTATGCTAAGATGAGATTGTAAAGAAACATTTTGAAAAGTTCTTTTAAAAGCGGAGGTTGGGTGCTCATTATGCGCTGACTTGTCGGCGATACCGCGAAAATATGTGGGAAGAATTTCAATGGAACAAGACAATGACGAAAAACCAACAACTCCAATGGGATGGTTGTAAAAACGTACGTGATCTCGGCGGACTATCTGCTTGCACAGAAAAGATTGCATTTTTTGCTATCATTCAATTTAGTACGGCGTAAATTAAGTTTTCCTTAAATCGCTACTTTTGAATGAATGTTTTGGATAAGTTCGGCATGGCGCTACGCTTGGGTTTAACCAGGCAGCCATGAAGAGAGATAAATTGGATAATGGCGCTTCTTCCTTTCGTAATTTTCTATAATCACTTTGAGACTCTTCTGCAAAAAGCCACCAAGCGAGTTTCCCGCCGGAATATATGGGGGTGGATGCTCTCGTCTGGTAGTTTTTTCAGTGCACTCAATTTGTGAATATCATGAACTCATTGAAACTTATTGATTGAAGACATGGCGCAAATTGATCATGGAAAAAACGATGAAATGAGCGCCAAGAAAATAGACATCTTTTCGGTAGAACCTTACTAACAAAGCTCTGAATTTATCAATCCAGGCAAAAGATCGCTCACTTGTGAAGCGGTGTTTGTAAACTTCTTTGTTGAAAAATCGCTTTGGGCCACGCTTAGCTGTTTTCCGGTTACGTTTGTTTTCATCGATATTCGGGATGACACAATGATTGAAGCAGGTTTTGCGAGCATCTTTGGTGTCAAAAGCCTTGTCTGCATTGAAGAAAGCACCCTTGATATCAAGTCTTAAGCCTTTGATGAACTTGAAGGCTTCCTGCAAATGGGTTTTCAAGTTATATGCATCATTATGATTGCCAGCAATCAGTCCAGTAGAAGCAATGATGAAACCTTGGCCATCTGTGATCGGCAAGATATTGGTAGTTTTGCCCTTTTTGCGACCCTGGTAAGCAACCGATTCTCCGCCTTTCTTCGCCAACACGTGACTACCGTCCAAATTGAGTTCAGATAAATTCAGATCTGCAGAAATCGTCATTATGCTGCCTTTCCACACTCGCTCTAGACTGCCATCTCTAGACCACTTGCGAAAATGGTAGTAAACGGCATACCAACTGATTTCTTTTTTATCTGGGTCATCCGAATCAGGATCAATTGGCAGTTGATACCATTGACATCCGGTGTGGAGCTGGTAGAGAACATAATTGAATACTTTGTAGAGTGGTATCTTGCATTCATAGCCACGTTTTGCAACTGAAATAAACGGACGAATATGCTCATCAAATTGTTTTTCTGTTAGACTTATCGGGATCGTGCTCATGGTTGAACTCCTTTTCTGAGTTGGTTCAACAACCATGTTGCACGATCTTTCTATTCTTGAAAAGGTTCAATCACTTCCATCAGTATCGGAAGCGAGTGCGGAGATATTTTTGAATGCGCTGCACAAAATACCATAACAATAGAATACTAGCTACCCGACAGTTTCTATTTTGTACACGGATTTCACGGAAAAACACGGATGTTTTTATGAATCTTTACAAAAAATTGTGTTGGTCAACAGAAGCCTGAACACTATGTCATACTGAGGAGCACAGCGACGAAGTAT
>JACKQG010005186.1_pt1 | contig 14539 bp, 15 predicted proteins | sample 8237621 | NCBI WGS metagenome assembly JACKQG01 (sample SAMN15677084, study PRJNA649215) | marine metagenome | biome: marine; feature: Black Sea; material: saline water; isolation source: suspended particulate matter (SPM) from the Black Sea western gyre | collected 2013-06-09/2013-06-10 | depth...
AGTTGCCGCAAATGATCACAATCCCTTTAATATCAATGTCCAAACATTTTTCCTTCAGTCATAAAGTCCTGAGTAAACAATCTAAAACTCGAATTAAATCAAATTAGGCGCTGTTTTGCAAACATTTTTTTTATCTGGCCGATTAATTCATAATAGACTGAATAAAAAAATGTCCGCTACAATAGTTGCTTTTTACAGATTACAATCTTACCGGCATGAGTCTGTTATTATCGTCAAATGACAGAGGTCCTATATCTTCCACCTGCATCAGATCTTTTCTTTTTTCCACCTCATCCATCAGGGCATGGGAAACATGGAGGGTTCCCATTTCAAGGGTGTTTTTAATATGGACAATTCTGGCGTTGGAAGGGACCACAGCCCCGATTGTTTGAAAGGCAGACTCAATGGCTTTTTTATCTGTTTCAAGGCTGACAGGGAGTCTTGCCTTTTCCGGTGTCATGGCCGTAATGGCATTGGTGGCCATGGCCTGAATATCCAGCCTGCCGATTACATTTTGGGTGGTAAAATCTGCAAGACCTATCCCGATTGCATTGCCATGGGATGCTGCTGTCAGATTCAAAACCACAATGCGGGTGATTTTTGGGGTCTCCGGCTCTTTTTCTCCGATAAACATGATTCTGCCGATGACATTGGTATCCATGCCCGTACCGCTGATATTCTTTCCCATTTCATCTATGATCAGGATATCGATTTTGTCAAAGGGAAGGCGCGCCATATAGTTTTTCGCTTTTTTCAGCAGCATGGCTTCCGTGTCATAAAATTGATCCGGCAGGCAGGCCTTTATACAGGCGGTCTCATCATAAATATTTTCTACAATCCCTATGCCAAAAAGGACAGGGATTGTATTTAAAATAATTGAACCGATTTCCGGAATGATCTTACTGTATCCGAAATTGACCGTTTGTTTGTGAACCTGGAAACATCCCTTATGGTTTCCCAGTCCAATGGCCATCATCTTCATCAACCCGCTTTCAACGGGGCCTTCAAACTCGGTATGGGGTTTGATTCGATTCATCACAACAATCCCATCTGCTGTTGCGGCATATTTGTCCACCAGGATTGGGAATTCATGGGAAGAGATTCCAATTTGTACCACTTCCATGGAGGAGAGGATAGGTACTCCCATTGTGTCCTGGGTAATATTCAGGCTTTTTAAGATATCAACCTGTCCCTGGGCTGTGCCATTGCCATGGCTTCCCATAGCCGGTACGATAAAGGGGAAGGCCTTGTGTGTTTTCAGGATGTCAATCAGGGTTTTCAGGATCAGATCAATATGGTTGATTCCCCTGCTGCCGGCGGTAATGGCGATGCGGGCACCAGGGTTTATTCGGGAGGCCAGGTCAAGTTTGGACAACTCCTGGATGACTGTGTTTTTAATATGGTCAATTCTGGGGGCGTCAATCACCTGGCGGATTCTGTACATTATGGGGAAGTTCATGTAATCCTCTTGGGCAAAAGTGTTAAAAGATCAGCCAGTGATAACATATACGATCATCTGTCTGGGGCCGTGGGCGCCATTGACCATGACAAGTTCTATATCACCTGTTTTGCTGGGGCCGGAGATAAAGGTCATGCAATTGGTCAGTCCGAGTTTCTGTTCTTCAGTATCCCATTTGAGCCGGAAATATAACTCTGTAAGGTTTTCGATGATCTGGTCTATTGTGATAACAGCCACATGGATGGAGGGAACAAGGGAAACTGCCCTGGGCTGACCCGGCCGTGTTCTCAGTACCAGGGTGGCAGACCCTGCCACACAGAAATCCGCCGAGGTAATACCGATATATGACTCTATCAGGTGTGTTCGGATTTCCTGTCTTTCTTTTGAATCAGGTGCAGGGGAGGACCGGGTGGTAACCAGGGTAACGTCATGGTCCAGAGTTTCTTTAAGGTTCAATTGCTCAATCAAGGGGTGGTGCCAGGCAATAACAGATTTTTGTGTGCCCCATTCCGGCTTTGTCTGCTGGATAAATTTTTGGATGGCAAGGCCGGCCTGGGACACATTTTCTACGGGCGTGACTATCATATTGAGAAGCCCTGCCTGCTCAATAAAAAGATCAAGCAGAGCCTGTCGATGTGGTTGGCTTTTATTGATATAAGCGTTTAATTGGTTTTCATGATCTTCCGGCGCCGTGCCGAATAATTGGGCAGGATCAGAAGAAGATGATTTTCCAAGCGCCTTTTGGATGGTCATGATAAATTCATGCTGATGGGGGGCTGTATTTCCTTGATTTTTGAATTCTGTCATGGTTTTTGCTCCCTGTTTTTCCATCGAGTTAAAAAACTTGCCCGGGCAAGGGGTTTAATATCACGGCTTTTGGTCCATCCCTTGAAAACAAATGGCATGCAGGGGATCATGTCGTTTTTTTTGGGTATTATTCTTTGGATTATGGATCCTGCCTTTAAGGCCAGGTCATACAATGTCCGGTTCTGGATGATAACAGACCAGATCTGGAACATGAATTTTTCAGATCTGCTAGCCCGGGTCACTCCCCATTGGGGATCGCCATCTGCAAGCTTGGCCCGTAGTGCCAGAAGCATTCTGGGAAGGTCAATATCCACGGGACAGGCCATTTTACAGGCGCCGCACAAAGGTTCTCCACAGCATAGATCCTTTGCCCGGTTGATCCCCACAAAAAGCGGGGTGATAACCGCACCAATGGGCCCGGAATAGGGGTAACCATAGGCGTGACCGCCGATTTTTCCATATGCAGGGCAGACATTGAGACAGGCTGCGCACCGGATACACAGGAGAACTTCCCGAAATTCCGGATCGGCAAGAATTCTGGACCGACCGTTGTCCAGGATGACCAGGTGAAACTGGTCCGGCCCATCCAGCTGATCCTCTGTGCGGGGGCCGCCAATATAAGAGACATAGCCTGCCATGTTCTGGGCAGCAGCCCCCCTTGAAAGAAGTCTGAACAGCGCATCATGATCTTCCAGCCTTGCCACTACCCGTTCCATGCCCATGAAGGCCATATGAATCTTTGGCATGGTGGTGGACATGCGGATATTGCCTTCATTGGAGACCGTTGTGATATGGCCGGTTTCAGCACATGCCAGATTGCACCCGGAAAGACCCATGTCAGCTGCCAGAAATTTTTTGCGCAGGGCTTTTCTGGCAGCCTGGGTCAGGACAGGAGGATCTTCGCAATAGGGAATGCCAAGTTTTTGGGTAAACAGCTGTGCCACCTCTTTTCTGGTTTTATGGATGGCAGGGGCAATAATATGGGAAGGGGTTTCTCCTGCAAGCTGGATAATGTATTCGCCCAGGTCTGTTTCATTGACCTCAATCTGGTTAGCTTCAAGGATCTTGTTTAAACCGATCTCTTCTGTGACCATGGACTTGCCCTTGACAACCATTTTGACCTGGTTTACCTGGGCCACCTTCAGGCAATAGGCCGTGGCCGCGGCAGCATCTTTGGCAAAATAAACCTTGCCGCCCCTGTCCTGGATCTTTAGGGCAAGCGTTTCCAGCAGGATATCCAGATGGTTGATAGCAAATTGTCTTATCTCATGGGCTTTGAGTCTCAGTCCCAATCCTTCGGGAAGATTTTTATAGGCCAGTGCCGTTGCCGGGCCCAGGCGGTTTTGAACATCAAAAAGGGCATGTTGCAAAACAGGGTCTTTGATGGCTTTTGCAGCATTTTGTTTATAAAATTCGGTTTTTATGTCAGACATGATTTCCTTTTATCCTGCCAAAAGCTGGGCAATGTGAAGGGTTTTGATGGGAGAATTGCGCCTGCTGAGCATTCCCTGGATGTTCATAAGGCAGCTTATATCACACCCAACCACGGCATCGGTACCTGTTGCAATTATGTTATCGACTTTTTCTTCCAATATGGCGCTTGAGATATCTGGATATTTTACGGAAAATGTGCCGCCAAAACCGCAGCATTTTTCAGCGTCTTTCATTTCAACCAAATGAATATCCCTGACATTGGCAATGAGTTTTCTTGGCTGGTCAGCTACACCAAGATTTCTCAAGAGGTGGCAGGAATCGTGATAGGTCACTCGCCCATTAAAGCTGGCTCCAACATCTTCAACCCCCAGGACATCCACAATATACTGGGTCAGTTCAAAGATTTTTGCATTGATTGATTTTGCCCTTTTTTGCCATAAAGAGCCATCCTTAAAAAGACCGGGGTATTGATGCTTAACCATGTCCACGCATGATCCGGAAGGGCAGACAATGATATCTGCACTTTCAAATACCTCTATAAATCGTTTGGCAGCTTTTTTTGCTTCCCTGCGATACCCTGAATTAAATGCCGGCTGTCCACAGCAGGTCTGTTCCAGGGGAATATCCACCTGGATATTTAGTTTTTCAAACAGGTGGACCATGGCCTGTCCCACTTCCGGGTACAGGCTATCCACCAGACATTGGATGAACAGGGTGACGGGTTTATTTTTATCCATGACAGCAAGTTCCTCTTTGATAATTATTGACCCCATGTTATATGAATGATGCGGCAATGGCGCTGATTTCATTTTTTTTCAGCCGTCTGCCCATGGTAAAGCTTTGTTTTTTTATGCAAGATGTGATGTCTTCCAGCCTTGTTTCATCATAAGAAATTTTTTCCCTGTCCAGGTATTTTTGAACCAGGCCCTTGCCGCATAAGATATTTAAAAAGAATTGCGCTTCTTTTGATATCCCATATTCTCCCCCGGCATGGGTCCCTGCCACGTGGGTTTTAACAGCGTCGCCAAACACAGGGGTATTAACGGTCAAAACATGTTCATGGGTTTGTTCATATACAATGTTATCAACATACGCATAATAGGCATAAAATGTGCTAAGATCCTCTGTGTTGAGACGGATATCAAAGCCCTGGTCCTGAAGACTTTTTGCCGTGGTATAAAGGTCAGCGATACCGTTTCTTTCTGCAATGCCCAAAGCGCAAAGCTCAAGAACTCTTCCACCTGCTAAAATGCCCATCACACTATTGGCAGAGGCCATTCCCATATCATTGTGGCAGTGAATCGATATCTTTGTATCTAAAGATTTAGAAGCAAGGGGATGTATTTTTTCAAAGACCTGGTTGGGGGCCATCATACCCGAAGTGTCTGGCAGAGAAATAACATCAATATGGTGATCACTTAAAAACGAAACACTTTTGTCTAAAATGTAATTTTCAGATCTGCCAATATCAAGCATGGCAATGGATATGCTGGCATTGGGACGTTGTTTTCTTACAAGATCAATAGTTTTTAAAAGGTCACTCAAAATTTGATCCAGCCTTTTTTCCCCCGCATCATTTTTTATATGCAGATGGAAATGAAGATCATTTACATGGGTGTCAAGTAGAATGCTGGCATCTGCCAGATTGGCCCTTCCCATTGCAGCAATCCGGATGTTAAAGTTGTTTTTTTGGGCATGTTGGTAAAGTTTTCTGACAAGATCTGCTTCATTGTTATGGGCAGGGGGGTAGCCTGCCTGGCAGATATCCACCCTGAGCTTTTCCTGGAAGGCAAGAATCCTTAACCGCTGTTCCAATGAAAACACAACTCCTCTATACTGCATTCCTTCTCTGATGGTTTCATCAATAAGGATAATTTTTTTATTTGCCATGGTGTTCCCCTGTTGGAATAAATAGCTTGGATTAAAATAAGGGCGGATTAAAATATCCATGAATCAAATTGGGAAAATGGAGGGACAACTCCTTAATTATGGTTTTCATCCCTAAAGGCCTGCCATAGTCTTCTATTTTTGACATAAGTTCACAATATTTTTTAAGATCAAAATTCAGGTTGCGCCACTGGATCATATCAATTTGATTTGCAGCAATAAATTCTTTTAATGCTGTAAATTCTTTTTGGGAATCTGTAAATCCAGGGCAGTTAAGGTAATTGATGGAGACAAATTTACCCAGCTCTTTTGCCGCGTTAATACTTTTAAGGACATCTGAAAATTTATAGGACCTGGGTCGAAAATAGGCATTATAGCAATTTTCTCTGACGGAATTTAAACTGACACGCATGGAATCAAGCCCGGCACTGCAGAGCTTGTCAACATACTCAGGAAGGCTGGCATTTGTATTCAGGTTGATGGTGCCTTTGTCTGTTTTTGCCCGAATAAGTCTTATGGCAGGCTCCAGGGACTTAAAAGCTGTTAAGGGCTCACCTTCGCACCCCTGGCCAAAACTGACCACAGCTTTTTTAACATGAAAAATATGCTCAAGGGATACCTGGGCAATCTCTTCAGGGCTGGGGGTAAAACTGATTCTCTCCTGGCAGGCGCACAGATTGTTTTGAGTTTGAAGGGAGATACACCCAAGACAATTGGCATTGCATACCATTGATGTGGGAAGCGGGGCTTCGTACCGTTTAAGAAAAAAATTTTTTCCAGCTGGACAGCCATAATGTAAAGCACAGGTTTCAAGATGCCGGATCAGGCGGTTATCCGGATATTTTTTCTGCATCTTGCTGACACCCTTGACAATACTTTTATGGGGCATCTGCCTTAGATCCTGGCGGGGTTCTTTGTCCACACGAATGGCTGCTGACCTGAAATTGTTTTTTTTAAATCCTACTGCACCATAGGAGAACAATGGCAGATGATCTTTGATGCCCTCATCATCATAGGCACAAAAATGCCGGTTCACATATCCTGGTGAATTAAACACTGCAACAGGAAATATTTTTTCATCCAGATTAAATGGATTGTGTTCAAGGATTTCAAATTTGTCTTTTGCAATATTATAGACAATGGGCCTTCTTTGGGGCAGCATCATAAGTTCACTGCCATGGGGCATGGGCACTGTCTTTTCCTTTTTCAACACAAAAGGTGTATTACTACCGGACATGCCTACTGCACCATAGCCTTCCAAATCGAAAATGTTTCCATTTTCTTCAGCAACAACAGCAGTTAGAATATTTTTATTGATGTATCCGATATTTTACTCCAAGCATAATAAGGGCTCGCTCAAAATGTTTCAGCATAGCTTTGGTCAGATATACCAGAACAATGGGGGATTGCCAATATTCTTATTAAATGAGAAAGTCCAGATCTGGAATTGGTATCAATTTCTTGTTTGGTCCCAGGCAGACAAGTTCCAGAGTACAGGTAACAGCCGGTTTTGTTGCATCCGGCCTCCAGGCTTCCTGGAAAAAAACGACTCTGTAGTCACCTTGTTTTTCCCATGTTGTTTTGATGTCGAGAAGATCTCCGAAAACTGCTCCATCGTGAAAGCCTAAGCTTACTTTATATACGGCAAAACCGATTCCCTGCTCATGCCACATGTCGGAAAGTTTGCTGATTCCAATAATATCTTCTCTTGCCCGTTCAAAGAATTTTAAATAATTCGCGTGGTAGACAACCCCTGAGTGGTCTGTGTCTTCATAATAAACTTGTGCTGAAAAAAGATGTGTTTGTCTGTTTGAATCATTCATATAGGGGGATACCTTTATTTTTATCACTCTCGCCGATAAAAATCCTGAGCAAATGTCCTTTTTCAGGAAGAACCATAAATTTAGCCTCCTTTATAATAGTTTAGACATGGAAAATCCAAGCCAGACAGAACCAAAACCAAGGATAATATGAAGCATAAGATTTGTCAGGGCCGAAGCAAACTGCCCATCCCTGGTAACCGTGAATAATTCATATCCAAAGGTTGAAAAAGTTGTAAATCCTCCCAAAAATCCAATAAGAATCAAGGCACGAATTTCAGGGGTGAATATTTGCCTTGTTTCCGATAATCCGCCCAACAGGCCGATTAAAAGACATCCGATTACATTGACTGTAATTGTTCCATAGGGGAAAAAAGGATCATTAAACAGTCTGTGGGATAAATCACTGATAATATAACGGCAGATAGATCCTGCAAAGCCGCCTATTCCAACCATTAATATTTTAATCATATCCATCTTCCTTAAAATTCATCGTTTCAACGATATAATAAAAACAGATTTAAAAATCAATTGACTTTATCCAGAACCCATTGTTTATTTGAATTTTAAATTGGTAAGTCTTGCAAAAGATTGAAAATATGCGATTCATATTTTTAAGGTTTAGCTGACGATAGAAAGGGGGAAAATGGACCGGTCCCCAGGGCGGGGATTTAAATGATGTGAAAAAACTGGATACCATTGTCGGGTCTGTGGATCCTGTAGCCGCAGATGCATATGCTACCACTCTTTTCGGATTGGAACCCCATCAGATTAAGTCCACCATGGAAGCCTATCAAAGAGGATTGGGACAGATGGATCTTACTAACACCCATGCCCTTGCGGGCACAACAAAAAATGAAAGAGTAATGAGATGTGAGATATGAGATGTGAGGGGGGATAGACTGATGGTTTTTTCTCACTACTCAAAACTCAAATCTCACTACTTTCATATAAAATGCAATATCCGCTATGTAAAAGCCTGATCTTTATGAAGATAAAACCTTATTTAAAACAGGTACGGCGATTATCCCAGCTTATCTGCCTTATTATATTTTTATTTTTATTCAGGCAGACTGAGTATACGGGCAGTGATACCATCCCCTATGCCGTTAATATTTTATTCAGGCTTGATCCTCTGGTGCTGGCCACAATAACATTGGCCCAGAAAACTTTTGTCACACTGCTCTGGCCTTCTTTCATCATTATAGGCGTGACCCTTTTGTTTGGCCGGTGTTTTTGTTCCTGGATCTGTCCCCTGGGGACATTGATCGATGGTTCCGGCTATTTTATCAAACCCGGGAAAACCTTTGTTCGTCTGCCATATTTAAAATATGTCATTCTGATTATTGTATTGATTTCTTCTGTTTTTGGGGTGCAGGTCCTGGGATTTGCAGATCCTTTTTCACTCCTTGTCCGGGGAATGGTGTTCAGCATTGATCCAATAATAAATTATCTTGTTTCCTTAGTTTTTGATTCAGTGTATACCATGGGGCCTGATCTACTTTCAGATTACACTGAGCCTTTATATGAAGGGTTTAAGACCTTTGTTCTTCCTTTTAAGCAAAGCTTTTTTTATCTGTCGTTTTTATCTTTTTTTTTGCTGGTTTTTATTTTCATAATAGAGGTTTTTGGCAAACGGTTCTGGTGCCGGAACCTTTGTCCTTTGGGCGGACTTCTGGCACTGATTTCAAAGATATCTGTTTTTAAAAGGATCCCTGTGAGAGCCTGCAAAAATTGCAATTTGTGTGAAACCAGATGCAGAATGGATTCCTTTGATAAAGACCATAGATTCCTGTTTGAAGAATGTAACCTCTGCATGGACTGCCTTGAGTTTTGTCCTGACCAGATCACAAGTTTTAAATTTTCCATCCCAAAAAACAATACGCAAATAAATATTAATAGAAGGCAGATGATCGCAGCCGGCCTTACTGGATTGGTTCTACCTGTTTTAAGCCAAACCAGTGCGGTTTCAAAAATGCCGGATGATGATTTGATCCGGCCGCCCGGCGCTCTTCCTGAAATAGATTTTCTGGCATCCTGCGTGCGGTGTGGAGAATGTATGAAAGTCTGTATTAATAATGCCTTGCAGCCCTTGTTTATGGAAAAGAGTCTGGAAGGCATGTTTACGCCAAAACTTGTTCCAAGACTGGGGTATTGTGAATTCAATTGCACCCTGTGTACCCAGGTTTGTCCCACAGGCGCGCTGGAAAAACTGAATGTAAAACAAAAGCATGCCTTTGTTATTGGCAAGGCATATTTTGATACAGACAAGTGTCTGGTGTATGCCCGGAAAAAAGCCTGTATCGTTTGTGAAGAACATTGCCCGACCCATGACAAAGCCATCAAGTTTAATGAAATCAAAACCCGGGATTTTCAGGGAAATTCCATTGTCCTCAAGCAACCCTATGTGAAAGAAGAACTCTGCATAGGATGCGGGATATGCGAGCATATCTGTCCGGTCCAGGGCAGTTCTGCCATCAGGGTAGTTGGTAAAGGCATTAAGGAGGCATCCAGGTCAGGGTACTGATAATTATAGGGTTGTAAAACAAAAAACCAATATTATTTTAATTGTCACAAAAGTACAAACCCGTGGTAAGTAAAAAGAAACATCAGGGAGAAAAGAATGAAAGCATTGATTATTGCCGCCCATGGCAGCCGGAAAAACCAATCCAATCTGGAAGTTGCAAAACTTGTTGAAAGAGTATCAAAAAAAGCAAAGGGATCATTTGAAACGGTCGAGCTGGCCTTTTTGCAGATGGCCAACCCTCTTCTTGAAAATAAAATTAATGAACTTGTGCAAAAAGGTGCAACAAAGATTGTCATTTTTCCATTTTTCATCGCCAGTGGCAGCCATGTCCTTTTTGATATCCCTGAACTGATAAAACAGGCACAATTAACCCATAACCATGTTGAATTCATATTAACCCGGCATCTTGGAAAAATTGAAGCAATTGAAGATGTTATTATCCATGAGGTGATAAAATGAATTTTCTTAAGCGATTGAGCAATATATGAAAAAAATTATTATTCTAAAAACAGGTGACACTTTTCCGGCCATGGCAAAATCTTTTGGAGACTTTGAGGACTGGATTTTCAAAGGCTTGGGTGTTGGGAAAGACAATATCAGGGTAGTGGATATCCAAAAAGGAGAAGCTTTGCCACGTGTTGAAACATGTAAGGCCGTCGTGATTACCGGCTCCTATGCTTCTGTGACCCAGAACCTTTCCTGGAGTGTGGCAATTGAAAAATGGATTCCAAATCTTATCCAGTCTAAAATACCTGTTTTAGGCATCTGTTATGGTCATCAACTGCTTGCCAAAGCCATGGGCGGTATTGTGGATTTTCATGCCAGAGGCATTGAAATAGGCACTACTATAATTGAGATTGTGGAAGATGGAACACAAGATCCCCTTTTCAAAGGACTGCCAAAAACCTTTAAAGCCCATGTCTCTCACTCTCAAACGATAACCCGGTTACCGGATCAGGCTGTGCGGATAGCTAAAAATTCTTTTGAACCCAACCATGCTTTCAGGATCGGGCAATCAGCCTGGGGGGTCCAGTTTCACCCTGAGTATGATGACAGGATAATGGCAGCCGATGCAGAAAATATGGAAGCCACAATAAAAGAATCAGGTCTTATTTTATCTGAAATTCTGGATAAAATAGAACCCACTCCAATTCCGCTTAAGATTTTGGAAAGATTTGGAAAGCTGGTGGAATAAATTTTTCTCTACCGGTTCAGGGTCCAGTCATAATCCAGATAAATGATTTTAATATTTTCTCCTAAGGAATCGAGTTTTTCTTTTAACTCTTCAAAGGCATAGCTTTTAATAAACAAAAGAGGATTGTCAGAAAAATCTTTTTCAAACCATTTGAAAATTTTACTGATAAAAAGGGTGTCTGCTTTGATAAAGGTATTTTTTTTATCATTGATAAATTTTTCTGCCTGGTCATTTAGCTGATTTTCCAGGATTTCACCTTTATAAGGCTCATCCCGAAGCTGTGGACAGCTTTTAGAGGCACAGTTTATGGCAAAATGAACCCGGGGATCTTTGAATATTGGCCGAAGGATATTATGCTCAATATGATCAAGAGTTACGGTTTTTCCCAGCAGCAAAATGAATTTTTTGTTCCAGGGATTGGAAAAAAAACTGCCGGTTTCTTTAATGGAATTAATTCCTGGATATTTGGTTAATACAAGTTTTATGGTGAATGCATTATACGTGTTGATATAAAAAGCAAACTGGCTTTTTTTTGAAAGCAATTTTACATTGGTGCGGCTCAATATGGACAGATACTCATCCAGCAATTTTTCATCTTTTTTAAACCCGTCATAGTTAACCCGGTTATTTGTGACATGCTTTTTTAAAAGCGATGCATAAATATGATTGTCAACATCCTCCTTTGCCAGGGAGTGGCTTGCAAAAAATAAAAATAGAATAAATAAACCCGTGATATATTTAAAACCCTTTTGCATAAAAGCCCCTTTTTGTTCTGGTGTTTGTAAAACCAATATTCAGATTATTCCCATACCGGCAAAAATATCGAGTCCCCCGTGAAAAATGGGTTTCAGTTCAAGTCTTAGCTCAAGATACGATTTCCACTCCCTTGATGGGAGGATGATTCCTGCGCGCCACCCTTTAAAATCTGATGACAGCTTTTTTCCTATTTCCTGGTAAAATGATCGGGTATCTTTTTTTTCACCAAGTCTTTTCCCATAGGGCGGGTTTAACATTATAACCCCTTTTCCCCCATGGGATATCCTGGAAGGATAGATGGAAAAAAAGTCTTTTTTACAGACGTCTATGATTTGATTAAGATGTGGGTTTGAGATATTTTGTTCCAAAGTGGTTAAGGCCATATCATCAATATCAGATGCAAAGATCTGTTTTTCTGCAAAGGTGATAATTTTTTTTTGATCCTGTTTTTTCATATAAGCATAGGTTTTCTGGCTGAAACCCGGCCAGCTTTCAAATGCAAATGACCTGAAAAATCCCGGGGGCAGGTTGGTTTTCATCATGGCGGCCTCAAGGGAAAAAGTGCCTGACCCGCACATGGGATCAATTAATATGTCTTGTTTTGAAAACCCGGCCCAGAAAAGCATGGCAAAAGCCAGGTTCTCTCTTAATGGCGCAGTGTGTACCTTTTGTTTAATGCCTCTTTTAAATAAAAGATCTCCTGTGCTGTCCAGGGAGATGGTGAAATCATCGTTATCAGCCCTGATATAAATCGTCTGGTTTGATTTGTTTTCAACAGACGAGGTAAAAGAACTGCCCAAATTTAATTGATTTAGAATAATCTTTTCGCACCGTTGTGCAATGGCATCGGAGTGGTAGAGCCTTGATTTTTTTGTTGTAACATTAAACTTGAGGTTAGAATTTTTCGGCAGATAGAGTATCCAGTCAATGTCGTCTATTTTTTTTTCAAGCTTTTCAAAAGAGTCTGCTTTAAACTGGCTGATTCGCATCAAAATTCTGGAAGGGCTCCCTAAATGAAGATTAAACAATAAACATGTTTCAAGTTTGCCTTTAAATTCAAAACCACCCGGAGTGATCTTTAAGTGATCTTCAGGCAATCCCAGGGCAAGCATTTCATTTTCACAGACTTTTTTTATTCCAGGTGAGCAAACAGCAAAAAATTGATGCTCCCTTCCGATAATTCTTCTTTTTATTCTTTTTTCAAATGAAGATGTTTTCATCGCTATAATCTTTCATTGGCACAATGGATCAGTTTTTTAGTGGTTTTCCAGGAGATGCATTCATCTGTTATGGAAACCCCGTATTTGAGGGATTTGTAGTCTCCATTGCAGTTTTGCCTGCCTTCAAATAGATTGCTTTCAAGCATGAGTCCTATAATACTGGTATTGCCTTGGATCCGTTGGTCCAGCACACTTTTAAATACAAAGGACTGCCCTTTGAATTTTTGTCCTGAATTGTCGTGAGAACAGTCTATCATAAGCGTATCAAGAAGATTTTTCTGTCTGAGCCTGTCCTGGATTTTTTCAACAGAGACGGGGTCATAATTGGGGTGGGGTCCGCCCCTGAGAACAATATGCCCAAAAGGGTTGCCTTTTGTGCTGACAATGGAAGCATACCCCTGTGGATCAATTCCAAGGAAATGTTGAGGGGCGCCTGCTGCCATCATGGCATTGATGGCTGAGGAAAGGCTTCCGTCTGTGCTGTTTTTAAACCCCACGGGCATGGAAAGACCGCTTGCCATTTCACGATGGGTCTGGGATTCTGTTGTACGTGCACCAATGGCCACCCAGGTTAAAAGGCCGGCAATATACTGTGGTGTAATGGGATCAAGAATTTCTGTGCTGGTGGGAAGTCCCATCTGGTTGATATCAATCAACAGGGACCGGGCTTTTTTTAACCCTTTTTCAATGTCGTAGGACTCATCAAGAAAGGGATCATTGATCAATCCTTTCCATCCAACCGTTGTCCTTGGTTTTTCAAAATATACCCTCATGATCAGATCAATTTTTTCTTTAACTTCTTCCCTTAATTCTTTCATTTTATGCGCATACTCAAGGGCGGCATCTATGTCATGAATTGAGCAGGGCCCTGCAATCACAAGGAGCCGTCCATCTTTTTTCTGTAAAATATTTTCAACATCACGACGTCCATCAATAACAGTTTTTGCAACAGCATCGGTTATCGGAAGTTCTTTTTTAATCGATACCGGTGAAATAAGGGGTTTAAACTCTTTTACATTTATATCATAGGTCTGTTTCATTGCTTTTTCCTTTACCAGACGTCATTCAAAAGCCAACAGCCCAAAACAAAAAAGCCGCAGGCTTTTGCTGCCCGCGGCGTTTTTGTTTAAAAATAAACTTTAGCGCAAAACAGGCAGGCCAGTATAAAAATAATACCAAAAATAAAATCTGTCTGTTATGCAAAATTTCATCTGTTTTTCCTTTGTTAGACCAGATAGACCATATATCTTCCCCTAAGTCAAGGACATTGATGGATGGTGCTCTATTTGGCGGGAATGCCAATCCTGCATCACGCCATTTTTCATATTGTCAAAAGTTTTTCATTATTAGTTAATATTTCTGTAAGTGGAACGCCCCAATATTTAACTTCAATTCCAAGTTTTTCCAGATCATCAGATACTCCTAATTGATCAG
>JACKQG010005187.1_pt1 | contig 14533 bp, 11 predicted proteins | sample 8237621 | NCBI WGS metagenome assembly JACKQG01 (sample SAMN15677084, study PRJNA649215) | marine metagenome | biome: marine; feature: Black Sea; material: saline water; isolation source: suspended particulate matter (SPM) from the Black Sea western gyre | collected 2013-06-09/2013-06-10 | depth...
TCCCCTTCATCGCTCGTTGGCCCGGGTTGGTGGAGCCCAATACCTTTTCCTCCACCGTCCTTTGCCTGACCGACTTCACCCGCACCCTGGGGGCCGTCGCAGGGGGTGAAGTCGCCCGCCATGACGTGGCCGAGGCCCTGGTTCAGAGCGACCGCTTGAAGCTGCTGAGCAATGGTCACCTGATGAGGTCGATCCAGGAAGACAAACACGGAAATCTTACTGGGCTCATCCCGGCGTCCGAACAACTCTCCGGCAGTGAAAAGGAGCGTCTTGCAACAATCCTCTACAACTCGTTCCGGCCGGCCTTGGTCACCCGTTGCAGCACACTTGACAAAGGAGCCACGGAACGCGCTCTTGAACAGATCGTTCAGTTGGCCCGCTTGAAGAATAAGAACATCGGCTGGCAGCCGATCGGCGGCCCTGAGCATGCCAAACGCCTCTGGCGCTTCCGATCGTTCAATCCTGAGAAGGAGGGACTTAGTTCCACGGATCTAAAGTCCGTCACGCTCCTCCCCGGACTGAAAGGATGGTTCAATCCGGAGTTTGACGACAGCCAATGGCCGATCGGCACGGCGTCGATCGGCAAAGGCTTCTTCAAGGCCTACGGGAGGCACCCGGGCAAATCCTATCAGACGAACAACTCCAACTGGGGCGAGGGTGAGGTCCTGGCCACGCGCACGGAGACCACAATCGGTGAAGCTGAACTTGGACATGACACTTACCGCGTACGCATCCTGTCGCCGCACGAATGTTTCGTCTATCTGAACGGCAGGGGCCTGGGCGGCTTCCGTGGAGCACAGCAGCCCCAGTACAGAAGCTTCACGATCACCCCGAAGCTCTTCAGGAAGGGCAAGAACACTCTCGCAGTCTATGCAAGGACGATGCATTACAAGGGAAAGACATTCTGCCGGATGGACATCCATTTTGAAGGCTTGAGCAAGGAGGATATCGGCTTGGACTGAGATAATGTTAACGAATATAACGAATATAACGAATATAACGAAAGTAAAAGGAGAAGGAATAATGAACAGACCAGCACTTACAATCAGTTGTTTAATTGGGTTATTTTGCACAATCGGGACAAGCACCCAAGCCAAAGAAATCAAGGTCTTCATCCTGGCCGGCCAGTCGAACATGGTGGGCCACGGTAAAGTCGAACAGGGCAGGAGTCCCGATTACGACAAGAACGACAAGGAAACGCACCGCGAAGTCAAGGGCGGCATCGGTTCCCTGCGACATCTGGCGACCGACCCAAAGACGGCTCCCAAGTACAAACATCTACTGGACGCCAAAGGCAACTGGGTGGTCCGCGACGACACGTGGATCTACTCGACCGCCACTGGCGGAGGGAACAAGGACCAGCAAGGTAAATTGACCGTTGGCTTCGGCGCCGGGGTCTGGTTTGGACCCGAGTTCGCATTTGGGCATGTCGTGGGCGACGCGTTGGACGAGCCCGTGCTGATCATCAAGACCTCGTGGGGCGGCCATTCGCTCGGCGTCAAGTTCCGGTCGCCGTCTTCCGGACAACCGACTTACACGAAGGGCAAATTCAAACCCGAAGACGTGGGGTCATCGTATCGTGAGATGTTGAAGGTTATCAAAGAGGTCTGCGGGAATATGGAAACGCACTTCCCCGAGTTGAAGGGATACAAGCCTAAATTTGCCGGTTTCGGTTGGCACCAGGGCTGGAACGACGGCACCGAGGAAATGACCGCTGAATACGAAAAGAACATGGCAAACTTCATCAAAGACGTGCGCAAAGATCTCAAAGCCAAGGACCTGCCCTTCGTGATCGCGACGTCCGGAATGATTGGCCTGAAAGCAACCGGAGTCAGGGCCAAACTTTGCGAGATTCAGATGGCGATGGGTGATCCGAAGAAACACCCGGAGTTCGCGGGAACCGTGGCGTCGGTGGAAACACGTAGTTTCAAAAGGGAGACCCCATCACACTTCGGCTACCACTGGAACCACAGCGGCGAAAGCCATTATCTGATCGGCGACGCCATGGGCACGGCAATGATCAACCTATTAAAGGAACCCAAGTAGGAAATGAACAAGACAAATATACCTGAATCGAGCAGAGTGACCATTGTTTTCCTAAAGGCAACCTTAACGAAATGGTAAGGAGAAGGAATAATGAATAGAGTAGTAGTTACAATCAGTTGTTTGATTGCTTTGTTTTGCACAATCGAGACAAGCACCCACGCCAAGGAAGTCCCGGGCAAAGGTCCGGTCAAAGTCTTCATCATGGCAGGCCAGTCCAACATGGAGGGACATGGCAAGAGCATCCATATAAAGATGGCGGCCGAAGACGAGAAAACACGCGCGGAATTCTCCCCTCTCTTGAACGGAGAAGACTATGCCGTGCGCAAAGATGTTTGGATCACCTGGGGAAGCAAACGCCAAGGAGAACTATCCATTGGTTGGGGGGCGGAATATGGGCGAGACGGAAAGGGGAAAGTCGGAACAGAACTTGGTTTCGGCTGGCAAATGGGCGAGCTTCTCGATGAACAGGTGTTGTTGATCAAATGGGCTGCAGGAGGGCATAGCCTCAAGAAGAATTTCCTGCCTCCCAGTGCGGGAGGTCCTTTAGAAAGTTACACTCTAATGGTCGATGAGGTCCACAGAGTTCTGGATAACTTGAAGACCATCTATCCTGACTACGACGAGAAGTTGGGCTATGAGATCGTGGGGCTTGTCTGGTTCCAGGCTTGGAATGACCTGTGTGATGGTTCACAGTGGAAGGAGAAACCGCATTATAAGTCATACAATGAGAGGCAAGCAGCATTGTTGCGGGATCTGAGAAAAGAGTTCAAGGCTCCGGAGATGCTTATGGTTATTGGCGAACTCGGCGCAGGCAGCCCGACGCATCAGAAGCACGTGGCTTTTCGCGAAACTCAGCGAGCCATGACCCTTACAGATGAATTCGAAAATACCACCCGCTCCGTGCCAACGCTCCCATTTTGGGATATCGACCCACGTTTCAGATCAAACCAAGACTTTCATTACAGAGGCAATGGAAAGACATACTACTTCATAGGGAAAGCCATGGCACTAGCGATGTCCGAACTACTGCAAACGCAGGCTAGTTGGACCCCGTCCGAACGTTAAGCGCACGGACGGAGACTACCCGCAGTTCGTGTGGCGCGCCGTGGTTGGCATTCCTCTTTTGCGGCAACTGTGTTGCGCGTACCATGACGCAAAGGTCTCGCACCGTCAACTCCCGCACCCCAACGGGGTAGCCCTACGATAGCCCAGGGTCAGTGCCTCACCGAAGCCCCTGGCGACGGCGACCGGCACGCAGCCCTGGGGGAAGGCCGGCGCGGCCAGTGCGTCCAAGGGCGCGGCGGTATTCAGCAAGGACAACGGCTACGTCAGCGTTATCCACATGGACGGTGCGCTGAAGAACGAGCTTGGCGCGGTTACGCTTGAGGACAAGGGCACGACGAAGGCCCCCGGGGCCATCGGCGAGGGGCGCAGCTTCACTCGCGGCAAGGGAATCGACTGCGGCAAGAAGATTACGAGCTACCCCTACAGTGGCAACTCGTTCACATCGGAAGCCTGGTTCCGTGCCGAACCTGAAGCCGCTGGATCAAAGATTCTCTACTGGGGCAGATATGCGAAGAGGTACAACGGTAAAACCGGTGACGGCAATGAGGTGGGCATAGGCATCGCTTCGCCGCCGGTCCTGGGTTGGGCTTCAGACGGTCCTGGAGGCACCCGGGCAGAGGATCCATACGTACTCGGCCCATGGACTCATGTGGCGGCCACCTACGAAAATGGAACCAGCCGTATATATGTGAATGGAAAGCTGAGCGGGAGCCGTAGCCGTTCCTCCAAAAGGGCGACGATGTCGATCGTGCAGAACATCTGCATGGATATCGGAGGCTAGCGCGGCCGAAACTACGCGTTTGTCGGCGACATTGACGAGGTCCGCGTATCCAGCGTCGCGCGTTCGGCCGATTGGATGAAGCTGCAGTATGAGAATCAGAATGGCCAGCAGACGCTGGTCGGGCCGTTGGTACAGAAGGGCACGACGTTCGCTGTCTCGCAGAAACGCTGATGCGTGCAATGGGGCTTGACTCGCTGATCACTTCCAAACTTCGAAAGGTGTGGATTACCCCGTAGTGTCCGAATAATCGAATCATCACCAATCAGGCGGCGTCCCGGTGGTAGTAGCGCAACAATCCACCCAGCCGCTCGCGGCATTTTACGACGCCGCCACCGTCCGCCTCAAAGTCCGCCTCGATAATTTTGTTTCCGAGGCCCTGATGGTTCCTCTCCAAGCGGTAGTGCTCGCAGAAATGATGGACCGCCCGCCTCAGGGATCCCTTTCCGATCAAAGGGTAAAGGGGGCTCAGAGAAAAGGGGTCTGGACGAAATATTTGCAGAGCCAGCCTGACCCATTTCCCCATCAAACGAGGAGCCGAATTGATTGCGCTCGCAGATCTGAGACAAATCCCTTCAAGGGATCAGTGACGAGGAAGATCGAATTAACTTTATCACCCGGAGCCCGCTTTCTTCCTGCAAGTTAAACACCGAACAACCGCTTTCTCCCCCTCTCCGATCTCCTCAACAACGTTCTCAGAGACACCCCGCAAAAAGCAAATTCCTAGCAACGAGACTTTCCATGAATTTCCGCCGCCTAACTCGATCGTTTTTCACAATCGCTACCTTGCCGCTAGTGCTGTTCGCCTTGCCTACCTTCGCCGCCGAGGTTCCCGATTTACTTCCCGACCCGGATGGCAAGCCGACCGACATGCCCAAACCCGTGCAGGTGTACCTCCTCATGGGCCAGTCGAACATGGTAGGCGCCGGGAGAATTGCCGGAGACAAGGACGGAAGTGTCGAACATACGGTGAAAGCCAGGCAGAAATACCCCTACCTTGTGGATGACGCCGGCAAAGCCCAGCGCACGGTCATCGCCTCGGTCCAGAAGTCGAAATGCGAATTCTCCCGACGCATCGCCAGGTGCTTGACCGCCAAGTGGAGGTAGCGGTAAGGTTCTTACTTGATTATGAAACTTTTCCTTTCATCCCTTCTCGCTCTCGTTTCCTTGGTCGCAGGAGGAGCGATGTCCAAGAGTCAGCCGAACCTTGTCTTTATTCTCGCCGACGACCTTGGCATCGGTGACGTCAACTGCTATGGCGGCGAACGTTGCCTGATCGAAACGCCGAACATCGATGCCCTGGCCAAGGGCGGTCTGCGCTTCACCGACGCCCACGTCAACGCGTCCATCTGTGGACCCACTCGGCGGGCTCTCATGACTGGACGGTACCCGTGGCGGTTCGGGGCCACCATCAACAACGGGCCGTGGGGGTTCTGCGGACCTCGCCCAAACACCGAGAAGTTCACCCTCGGGAAACTGTTCAAGAGGGCAGGGTACGGGACCGGATACGTCGGCAAATGGCACCTTGGCACAACCATGGCTACGGTGGACGGGAAAACTCAGGGCCTTACCAACGTCGATTTCAAGAAACCCCTGATTTACGGCCCGGCCCAGTTCGGGTTCGACCACAACTTCATTCTCCCCGGATCGCTCGACATGTATCCCTACGCCTATGCGCGCAACCATTTTTGGCAGGGGGAAGTCACTGCCCAAAAAGGCTGGAGCGCGTTCAACCGGGTAGGTCCGGCGGAAAAGGATTTTCAGGACCACGAAGTACTGGAAACCTTCTACACCGAAGCCGAGTCCTTCATCGCCAGGCAGAAAAAAGAGAAGCCCTTCTTTCTTTTCCTCGCTCTCACTGCCCCGCATACGCCGACGAGTCCAGGCGTGAAGTGGCGTGGCAAGAGCGAGCTCGGGGTCTACGGGGATTTCGTCATGGAGGTCGACCATTCGGTCGAGAGAGTCATGAATGCCTTGAAGGCAAGAGGACTGGACGGCAACACCTTGGTCTTGTTTTCATCGGATCACGGGCCGGCTCCCTATGCTGGTAATATCCTCGAGGCTACACCTGCCCAGATCAAAAAGTTGGAAGCCAAGGGGCACTTTCCCGGAGGACCTCACCGCGGATACAAATTCTCGCTCTACGAAGGTGGCCTGCGGGTTCCTCTGATCGCCCATTGGCCCAAGAGCATAAAATCGGGTGGTTCCTGCGATGCCCTTGTTGGCCTAAACGATTTCTCGGCGACCTTTGCCGAGCTGACGGGCGAGAAACTTGCAGATGACGAGGCCCCTGACTCGATAAGTTTCGCCAAGCTTTTGAAGAACCCGGGAGGGGAGGGGACGAGAAAGAACCTCGTCATGCAATCGACCTCTTCCTTTGCCATCCGCGAGGGCAAGTGGAAGCTTTGCCTCTGCCCAGGCAGTGGGTCCAACATGAATTCGGAAAACGGCCAAGGAAACGATCCCATGCCGGTCGTCGCATGGGCCAGGGCATTGGATCAGGTCTCTGGTAAAGTGAGCGAATCCGATCTTTTGAAGTCCCCCTTCGTTCAGTTGTTCAACCTCACGACCGACCCGCACGAGGATGTTAACCTCGCGGGGAAACACCCGGAACGCGTCGAGCGAATGGTCGCCTTGCTTAAAGATCAGATCGCCAACGGGCGAAGCACACCGGGCCCGAAATTAAAGAACGACAAGAACGTCCGGATCATTTATCCCAAGGACAAAAGACTCCCCGCCTTCGTTCGTAGCCGCTTCGAATAAGCCCTTTTCATACCATGAACACCAATATGTTTCTTTCTCGTTGGATTCTCTTTGTCCTGCTCGTCTTACCCCCGGAAGTATGGGCAAACGAGAACTTCGAAATTCTCAAGAAGGCCAAGAAGATCGTCTTGCTGGGAGACAGCATCACTTACGGGGGCGAATACGTGGTTTTTTTCGAGAGGTGGCTCACCGTCAACCACCCGGAGCTAAGCCCCGAGGTGCTGAACCAAGGCATACCGAGCGAAACCGTTTCCGGCCTTTCCGAACCGGGACATATCAGGCACGGGTTCCCCCGGCCTGACCTGCACGAGCGCCTGGACCGGTCGCTGAAGGCCTTGAACCCCGACCTCATCATCGCCTGCTACGGCATAAACTGCGGTATTTACATGCCACTCGATGAGGAACGCTTCGCCAAGTACAAGGAAGGCGTTCAGCGCCTGAAGAAAAAGGCAGAGGCCCAAGGGGCCACTATCATTTTCATGACCCCGCCGGTGTACGACAAACCGAACCCGAAATTTGATTACGACGACGTCATGGCGGCCTACGCCAGGTGGCTGGTCTCGAAACGAAAGGACGGCTGGCAGGTGATCGATTTGCACACGATCATGAAGCGGGAGCTCGCCCAGAAGCGGGAGAAGGACCCGAAATTCAAGTACTCTCGCGATGGGGTACATCCGGGAGCCGAGGGGCATGAATTGATGGCTCAACAAATAATCGACTTTTTTGCCATCACGCCACCCCTCAAGGATCCGCACCCGAATGCCTCTGGTCGCATGATGATGTTCCTGCGCGAACGCATGCGGGTAAAACGAGCCGCTTGGTTGACCAAGATCGGGCACAAGCGCCCGATGCGAAAGGGCAAGCTCTTGAGCGAGGCCAACAAGATCGCGGCCGAGAACACCGAGCGAATAAAGCAAAACCTTGGAACCATCTTGAAGGCAGCCAAGCAGCTCTGAGGTTTTCTATTCGGTCCACATACTTTTTGCTGTCCAATCATCCTCTATTTAAGTACCCCTTGGTGCTTTGTGAAATCACTATCTTCGGATGAAAGTACTGATCCTCCTGTTGTTCGCCACGCTCTCCTTCAAATGCCTGTCCTTCGGGGCCAAGGACAAGCGGCCTAATATTTTGCTTTTCACGGCGGATGATCTCCATGCCGAGTCGCTCGGCGCGTACGGAGGAAAACCGAAAGACCTTACGCCCAACCTCGATGCCTTCGCCGCTCAAAGCATGCTCTTCAACCGGGCTCACGTGAACACCCCGATCTGCGCCCCCTGCCGGGCGATCCTTGCGACTGGTCGCTACAGTCACCGTTCGGGAGCCATGGGCTTCATGCCCGCCCGTCCCGACGTGCCCGACGTCGTGACTACGCTGAAAGCGGGAGGCTACCACACGGGAATTCTTGGTAAGTACGGACATTCCACTCCCAAAAAAACGATGGAGTGGGATTATCATTTTGATCAAAAGGATCTCGGTAACGGCCGTAGTCCGGGTCTATACCGGCAACGAAGCGAGGTGTTCTTCGAGCAATGCAAGAAAACAGGCAAACCCTTCTACTTCATGGTGAATTCCCATGATCCGCATCGGCCTTATTGCAATCCGGATAAATTGACCAGGGGAGCGTCCATGCCCTCGCGGACCTACGAGCCGAGCGAAGTCGACGTGCCGGGCTTTCTGCCCGACCTGCCGGGAGTGCGAGCCGAGTTGGCCCAGTACCTGAACTCAACCCGCCGCCTCGATGATACCTTCGGCAGCGTCATGAAGGCCCTCGACGAATCGGGTTACGCGGATAACACCTTGGTGCTCTTCATTACCGACAACGGTATCGCGGTACCTTTTGCCAAGTGCAACACCTGGTTCCATAGTTCGCGTAGCCCCTTGCTGGCCCGCTGGCCCGGCCAGGTCACCCCGGGCATTCGCGACGACGAACATTTTGTTTCGGTGGTGGATTTCTTTCCGACTTTCCTTGAGGTGACCTGGGTGAAGGGTCCCGGCGGTCTCGACGGTCGGTCTTTCCTCTCCCTGCTGGAAGGCGGCAACCAGAAGGGGAGGGATTGCGTGTTCACCCAGATCGACTCCAAGGCGGGAGGCGCCGCTGTGCCGATGCGGGCGGTGCACAATGCAAAGTACGGATACATCTACAATGCCTTCAGTAACGGAACCTACTGGTACCGCAACAACAACGAGGGACAAACCATGGCGGCGATGAATCTGGCGGCCAAGACCGATGCCGCCATCGCGGCCCGCGTGGACCTCTTTCGCTATCGTGTTCCGGAGGAATTCTACGACCTCGAGAAGGATCCCGATTGCCTCGTCAACCTGATCGACAGTTCCCGTCACAAGGAGACCGTCTCGATGTTGCAGGCCAAATTGGTCGGCCAAATGAAAAAGACCAACGACCCTATGTTGAAAGCCTTTGAGAACCGTAACGACCGGAGCAACGTCGATCGTGTGATAACGGCTACCTATGGGCCGCAAAAGCCCAGCGGTCCAAAGAAGCCCAAGAACCAAAAGGGTAAAAAGAAACAAAAGTGAAAGAATCAACCCCCCCCTGCCTACGAGCCATGAGAAGTATCCCTAAATTTATTTATTTATTAATGCTTTCAAGCCTCGTTTGTCTGGCTGCCAAGGACAAACCCAACGTCTTGCTGGTCTCGATCGACGATTTGAACGATTGGGTCGGTTGCCTCGGCGGTCACCCGCAAGCCAAGACTCCCAATATCGACCGCTTGGCCAAGATGGGCACCCTGTTTGCCAACGGACATTGCCAGTCTCCCGTTTGCAACCCTTCGCGGGTCAGCATGATGACGGGCCGTTACCCGCATACCACAGGGGTTTACTTTCTCAGCCCGGATCTGGAAGCTTCACCGGTACTCAAGGACGTCCAGACCCTGCCCGAAGTGTTTGCCGACAATGGATACAAGACGATGGCGGCGGGCAAGATCTTCCATCAGGGAGACAAGCGCTTTTTTCAGGAATACCTGCCGACGGGCGGATTCGGTCCGAAGCCCAAGAAAAAGATTTCCCAACCTCACGGACATCCCTTGTGGGACTGGGGAGTGTTTCCGGATGACGACAACCTGATGCCCGACATGAAGTGCGCCAAGTGGGCAGTCGAGCAATTGAAGAAGAAACACGACAAGCCGTTCTTCATGGGGGTCGGGTTTTACCGGCCTCACGTTCCGATGTATGCTACCAAGAAATGGTTCGATATGCATCCCAGGGGAAAAATCAAGCTTCCCCTGGTTCCAAAGAACGACTGCAATGACTTGAGCCAGTACGCGATCGACTTGACCAATTTGAAACACGTTTCCCCCACCCACAAATGGGTCAGCGAAGCCGGGCAGTGGGAGCATGCAGTTCAGTCCTATCTGGCATCGGTGTCCTTTGCCGATCATTGCCTGGGGCTTGTGCTCGATGCACTGGAGTCAAGCGACTACGGAAAGAATACGGTCATCGCTCTGTTTTCCGACCATGGATTCCACCTCGGGGAGAAGGAACGCTGGGCCAAGCGTTCCCTCTGGGAGGACGGAACCCGGGTCCCCATCATCGTGACAGCCCCAGGGTACGAGAAAAACCAGAAATCCGACCGGCCCGCCGAGCTCCTCGACGTCTTTCCCACCTTGCTCGAATTAGCCGGACTACCCGCTGACTCCAGCCAGGAAGGGCAGAGCCTGGTGCCCCTCATGAAGAATCCCAAGAGGGAGTGGCCGCATCCCGCCATCACTAGTTTCGGACTGGGCAATTACTCGGTGCGCACTACCCGCTACCGCTTTATCCAGTACTTTGACGGATCACGGGAACTCTATGACCTGAGCAAGGATCCGCACGAATGGAGGAACTTGGCCGCCGACCCGAAAAACAAATCGATCATCGAGGAACACGCGTCCCACCTGCCCAAGAAACAACACCCCGTCCTGCCGGGCAGGTCGACCGGGCATGCGGCCTACGGAGCGGCCAACGCCAACATCAAGAACGATTGATCATTGGACGGAGCTCCCCTTACGCTTCCAAGGATGAACGGAACCCGAATCACAACCTTACCGGTTCTGACTGTTGCGGTGCTTCTTCTGTCAAGCTTGACGGTAAGCGCCGCTGTGCCCTCCGGCTTCGATCAAGTAATCAAGCCGTTCCTCAAAGAGAACTGCATCCGGTGTCACGGTGAGAAAAAGCAAAAGGGCAAGCTGGCTCTCCATCAGGTATCGTTTGATTTCACAACGACGGAGACTTCCGACTTGTGGCTTGAGATTCTTGAGCAATTGACGGCCCGAGACATGCCGCCGCCCGACGAGGAAGCGCAGCCGACTGATTCGGAACGTAATGCGGTGATCGAATGGATCGACCGTCAGTTGCTGACCGTGGGCTCGGGCGAAACTTATCGCAAAAAGCTACTCGCCCCCGAATACGGCAACTGGGTAAATCACAAAAAGCTCTTTTCGGGTGAAATCAAAACACCCCCTTTTTCACCCTCTCGGCTCTGGCGGTTCAATACCGAGATTTTTGCCCACAAGGGCTTTGGCAAGGCGAAGAGCCCTTTCAGTTACGTGACCTCGGAACGTGGGATCCGCGACTACGCGGCTATGTCGGTTGCGGATCAGAGCACGGTGCAAATGACGATGATCGTGGCCGACTCGTTTCTAGCGGAGCGGGAAAAACGGGGCGATTTTACGGATTTCGGGGATGATAAGCCGGTTCCTGAGGAAAAGGCGCTTGTGGAGGTGATTAGGCGGGAGCATATTCGGGTGATCGGACGCTACCCGAACAAGGAAGAGCAGGAAAAATACCTGACCTTTCTCAAACAGAGCATCAAAGCTGGCGGGAACCTAGACGGATTCAAAACGACGATCAAAGCGATGTTCCTGAGTCCGGAATCGATCTACCGGATGGAATTCGGCCTAGGTGAGGTGGACGAGCACGGACGCCGGCATTTGTCACCGGACGAACTGGCCCATGCGATCGCCTATGCATTGACGGATTACAGACCGGACAACCATCGACTCATTCGTGACGCACTGCAAAAGGGGAAGCTGAAAACCAAGGAGGACGTGGCTCGTCTCGTTCGGCAATTGATGGACGAACAACTCTTGACGGGACACTGGGACCGGAAGGATCTGCCGCGAATCAGGCGGTTCTTTGAGGAGTTCTTCGGTTTTCATCGGGCCGGAACGGTCTTCAAGGACAACGACCGGCGGGGTGCGGAAAAGATTAACCAATGGAACACGACTATGCTCATTCACGACGCGCGGATGCTGATTGAGCACGTGTTGAAGAAGGACAAAGACGTTATCGCCGAGTTGTTGACCACAAATGAGTACTTCATCGCGCATCCGGGCGACAACGAGTATGCCCGCGAGCATTACGAGAAGAAAGTGGCGGAGATCATGGATCCGGGCTTTGTCCAGGCACGCATTGAGCTGCGCAGGAAACAGATCAAGGGGGATTTCAATTTTGAGAATATGCCGGAAAAGGCGGAGGAAGCGCTGGTTTCCGCCCGCCGGGATGCGGAGAAAACGGTTGCGATGTATCAAGCGACGCTGGACAAGGGAATGCACCGCCATCCCGATTTTCCTTTCGAGGGCAATAGGCGCGGCATTGCGGATCTCCTTTATGTCGAGCCCTACAATTTACCTAGCAACGGTCGCCACGGGGAACAAAAGTGGGACTGGCCCATCGAGCAACCCTTGAAGATGCCCAAGGAGCAACGGGCCGGTTTACTTACGCATCCAGCGTGGTTGACAGCCTATTCGCTCAATGAGGACAATGATCCCATTCATCGGGGGATCTGGGTATACGAACGGTTACTGGCGGGGGTGCTGGGTGACGTCCCCCCGGACGTTGACGCGGCCGTGCCAACCGATCCTCACAAGACTCTTAGGGAGCGGATGGAGCCACTGCGAAGCGAACGGTGCTGGAAGTGCCACCGCAAGATGAATCCGCTCGGTGAAGCGTTCGAGGTCTTTGATGACTGGGGGCGCTATCGAACCCATCACTACTTTGACGAGAACGGTGAAATCTACATGCGGCGGGACAACCAGTTCGACCGCAAGCTCAAGGAGGGCAAACTAACGACCCGCAAGGTAGACGCGTCCGGAGAAATTGCCTTTTCGGGCGATCCCAAGGTCGATGGAAAAGTAAAGGATGCAGTCGAAATGATGCAGCGCCTGGGTCGTTCGGATCGGGCCCGTCAGTCCTTCATCCGGCATTTGTTCCGCTATTTCATGGGACGCAACGAGATGCTGAGCGATTCAAGAACCTTGATCGAAGCCGAAAGAGCCTATGTAGATAAAGGCGGTAGCTTTAAAGCGCTCGTTGTATCATTATTAAGTTCGGATTCCTTTTTATACAGACGATAATCATACCTATTTATGATATATAAAAGACGGCAGTTTCTGCGAAATTTCTCCCTTGGCGGCAGCACCCTTGCCATGGCTCCTTTTCTACAATCCATTCGGGTCCATGCCGCCGGAGACGAAGCTGCCTTGCCGAAGCGGTTCGTCTTCGTGGTGAAATCATCAGGAATCGACAAGTTCAACCTCGTACCCGAGGGTCTCGAAAATCACTTCGTCAATCCGGACGACGGCAAGAAACTGGGGAATCGAGGGCGGCGGGAAGGACCTCTCGTAGACGTCGCGCTGGCAGATCACCAGCTTCCGGAAAAACTGGCCGCCTTGGAAACTTTCAAAGATCGCCTGACAGTCATTCAAAGTTTGTCCGGGGTGGGCTTCCGGGGAAACCATACCAAGGGATTCGGGACCCTTTCGCTTCATGATTCGGAAAAGGTAGCCGTTGCCCCGACGCTGGATTGTCTCCTCGGGCAACATCTCTCCACGGGTCCATTCCCGATGTACGGCATGGCAATGAGCGGTCAACTGCTTGAGTCCGCAGGATGGAAACCCGAAGACTCCTATTGCTATCCAAACCTTTCCGCCTACGCAGCCGCCAAGCCCGTTGCCTATCAAGGTTCCCCCCGGAAAGCCTTTCTCGAACTCTTCGGCGCCGGCGTGGCAAGCCCCCGGGAACTGGAAAAGAAAATCGCTCTGAACGGCGACCTGATGGATTTCCTGACCGAGGATGCCCGGCGCGTGGAGAAGCGACTGTCCGGGGACGACAAGGAACGGTTCGCTCTTTATATGGATTCGTTCGATTCGCTGCGAAAGATCGAAGAGAAGAAAGCCGCCCTTACGGACCGCATTCAAAAGCACGCCCCGGAACTGACGGACCGCTTCGATTCCACCGCTCCATCCGAGCGAATCGAATCGCACTTTGAAATCGCCTCCGCCGCTCTGGTCGCTGGCCTGACAAATGTGATCACCCTGCGTCCGGACACCTTGGGCGTGAAGTATTCCGAGCTCAAGATATCGAATTCCGTACACGCCCTTGGACACCTCCAGGACAACAAGGCTTCAAACGGCTGGACCGGTCACCAGGCGCGCATGGAGATCGAAAAGCTGCACCTCAAGCAAATCGCAAAAATGGCCAAGAAGTTCGACGATATTCCGGAAGGAAATGGCTCGATGCTCGACAACACGATGATCGTCTACATGTCGTGTTCTTCCGGCGACCATCATTGCGCCGGTCATGATTGGCCAGTCGTTCTGCTTGGCGGGATGGGGAAGAAGCTGAAGACTGGACGATATGTCGAGTATCCCAAGTATGGCAGCAAAGGCCACCGTACGGTTGGCAACCTTTACCTTTCCTTGATGCAGGCCGCCGGAATGAAAACTTCCGAAACCTTCGGTCAACCGGATGCCAACCTGAAGGATCTCGACCTGAAGGGACCGTTGCAGGAATTGATGGTAGGCTAGAAGAAACTGAGAGATAAAAAGAAGAACTGCATGATATCATGCATAACGGAATTCCACCTTTCACCATGCAGCCCTC
>JACKQG010005189.1_pt1 | contig 14532 bp, 10 predicted proteins | sample 8237621 | NCBI WGS metagenome assembly JACKQG01 (sample SAMN15677084, study PRJNA649215) | marine metagenome | biome: marine; feature: Black Sea; material: saline water; isolation source: suspended particulate matter (SPM) from the Black Sea western gyre | collected 2013-06-09/2013-06-10 | depth...
AAGGAGGGCAGCTTGACAGGCGATGGCCCGATAGGGCCGCGGATGGATTAGCAACCCAAGGAAACCTCCCCCCGGCCCAGGCCCGTGAAGAGTTCGCTCGCTCTATGAAATCAAACACCCAACAATGAGAAGGTCTTGATCCACTCTTAAAAGAAATCGACCACCGCCACGCCCAATATCTACGCACCTCGCTACGCCAGATCCGTTACCAACTAGTCAACGCAGACGGCAGTTTCAAGGACCGACTGGTCAACTTGGCAAAACACATGAATGCTCTGCAAGAGGAGGGCGAAACTCTGTTTCCCGAAGAGGCACCCGGCTTGCAGCACCATCCTGTCAACCAACCAGACTTGCGCAGTTACTACACGCCTCCACAAAGCCGCAAAGCCTTCATCCCTGCTGAAATCATCTCTCCTACCTTGCGCCCATCAGAACTGATGGCATTGCGCGCCGCTACCCTGCAAGATGTCACCCAGGCTCTTACTCCCGACAAGATCAACCGCTTCGTCCTGGGTTTCTTCAACGGTCACAAAAAACTCCACGCCAACGAACTCCCGCCAGACATACTCAACGATTTACAGTGGCTGACCACCATCATCGCCTACGCCCACCATCCCGAGGTTGCCTATGGCATCGATAGCGTAGAGGGTGAACTCGTGGAAGTTGGCGGCTACAGGATTGTACCCTTCGAGTTAGAAAAATTGTAACCAGTACTCAGTAAACAGTGTTCAGTAAGCAGTACCCAATACTAGACGGAATAAGCTCATGTCCCTAGATTTCAGCCCCCTACTCTCCTCCGCCGGTCTTACCGAAAAAGCGCGCCGCGAAGTGCCCCGGGTGACCAACCGGCTGCTTGGTCAGACCTTCCTGCACCAGGATATCGAAGCCGACAAGGATGATTATTATTTTATCCATCGCCACCGGTATGCTTTCGAAAGTATGTTGAAGTTCTCAGGGTTCAATCTGCTGCATGACGATTACCACCGCATTTTTCAAGTGGTTTCGGAGTACAGTTACAGCCGGACGCGCTATAAGCTCGACCAAACCCTGATGATCGTAGTACTACGCAAACTCTATGAGGAGCGGGTCGAACATCTCAGCCTGGCGAATGACCCAGTCGTCACCATCGGGGAACTACGCGAAGAATACCGCACCATCACCGGCAAAGAACGGGTTCTGGGCATCACGCAATACAAGACCATTCTCAATCGTCTCAAAGCGATGGGTTTAATCGAACTTCTGGACGGCCGTACCATCGACGTTCGGGATGGCGATGCGCGGCTGCGGCTGCGCGGCTCCGTGCGCATGATTCTCCCTATCCAAAGCGCGGATGAAATGGAGGCATGGTTACGGAAATATCGAAAAGTTGAAGATAATGAGGAAGATGAAAATACGGAATAAAATCCTATGAAACAACTCACCCGCATTCGCCTGATCAACTGGCATCTGTTTGAAAACACGACCATCACCTGCCAGGGCACAACCTACTTTATCGGTATCAATGGTGCCGGTAAATCAACCGTGTTGGATGCCGTTCAGTTTGCCCTGGTTGGAGGCCAGCGCGATACCCGCTTCAACCAAGCTGCTCTGAGTGGAGGAAAACGCACGCTGGCTTCTTATGTACGCTGCGAACTGGGGATCGAAGGGCAGCGTTATCTGCGGGGGGATACGACCGGCGTTGTGGCCTTAGAATTCCGCAACCCCGACGGGACTCACTTCGTGCATGGTGGGGTGATCGACGCCTATGAAGATGGTCGCAGCCCCGATGTGAGCTACTTCGTTGTCCACAACGCCATGCTAAACGATGACTGGTTCTTCAAATCGGGCGGGCAGATTTTCGATAGCCGGGCCTTCAAACGCCACCTGGAACATTTCTCGCTCCCGGCTGAGAGCCGCGCCCAGGTCTTCACCCGCCTGGAAGACTACCGTTTCCATCTGCTAAATCGTCTCGGCCAACTTAAAGACTCCTTCCTGGCGAAAATCGTCAAAGGTGTGGCCTTCAGCCCCCTGACCAATATTCGTTCCTTTGTGCATAATTATCTGTTAGACGAAAACCTGGTGGATGTCAAAACACTGCAAGCCCAACTCGAAACCCTGCGTCACTTCGAAAGCCTGGCAGCCGACGTCCGTGAGCGCATCGCCAGCCTCGAACAGATCGATGAATTCGACCAGGAGCGACTGGCAAACCGCCGTCGCCGGATCACCAACGGCTATATCCGACGCCGCGCCCAGGGTGATGACCATCTCGCCGAACTCAAGACCCGCCGCATTCAACTTGACGAGGCCCAATTGGAATTGAGTCGTGCTGAAGTTCAACGCGATGAGATGACCGAAAACCTGCGCTTTGCCCAAAACGACCTTTTCGATGCCCGGGTCACCCTGGAAACCGACCACACCGCAGCTCGCGAAAAGGAGTTGAACGCTGAAATTGCCACGCTCGAACCCGAACTGGCAAAACTGCAAGAACGCGCTGCAGAAATCTCACAAACCATCGCTCGCGAACAGGAAGATGCAGGACGTCTCCGGGAGTTGTTGGAAGCTGACGGAACCAGTATCCCACCAGAGGTCGACCAGTTCATCCAAGCCCAAAATGAAGAAAATCTCGAAGGAGAATATCCACATCTAAAGCTCGTCCGCGCCCTGCAAACGCCGCTCTCCACCCTTGGATCGGATTTCGCATCCCAACGGACATTGCTGGATGAAAAAGTCCGTCAGAATCAAGATGAAACTGCCCGGCTGGAACGCGAAATCAGCCAACTGCGCACCGGCGACCGCCAGGCCAGTTACGAGGCCGAATCGCCCTCGGCTGTGCGCCTGCAACGTCTGCTGCGTGCCCAACTCGAATTGAGCCAAGACGATGTCCAGCTACTGTGTACCACTTTGCAAATCCCCGATGAAAGTTGGCAGGATGCCGTCGAGGGAATCCTGGGACGTGCACGGTTCACGCTCATGGTGCCACCGGAGCATTACGATGAGGCAGTCCGCATATATCGCCAGCACCGCCACAAAGATGGCGTCCACGGGGTTGGCCTGCTCGACACGGAACGACTGTTACAAAATAAGAAAAAATCCAAGAAAAATTCTCTAGCAACTGAGGTTCAAACAGATCATCCCGCGGCGCGTGCTTTTGTCGATCTTTTATTGGGCGATTATGTAAAAGTCAAAGACATCGAAGAGTTGCGGGGGCATCCCACAGCAGTCACTGGCGAATGCTTCGTCCGTCGCAATTTCGCCACCCACCATCTCAACCCGCGAACCTATCGCCGTTGGTTCATCGGAGAACGCTCTGGGCCACGGCAGATTGAACAACGACAGGAACGGCTGGACGAGATTACCGTTGAGATGGGTGCCATCATCGATAAATCGACCGCATTTCAGGAGCGATCGTCCCTTACCCAAGATAAAATCCGGACACTCGTTGAACTGGAACATGCACTGCCAGCTTTGGCGCAGCTCACAGAGTTGGAAGCTCGCCTCGGTGAATGCCAACGCGAACTGGCCTCCCTTGACACCCAAACTGTAACCAAATTGCAAGCCAATCTGGAACGCTGCCAGGCCGAGACTAATCGTCTTCACACCGAAAACTCAACCCATGAACGCCAGATCGGAGGGTTCCAAGCCAAAATCCAAAATTTGGCAGATGAAATTCTTCCAGGATTGGAACAGACTGCGGATCAAGCCATCCAGGACGCGGGGCAATTCATCGCGCAGGAAATCAATCCTGAGCAATCGCTTGAAGACACGTTGGCCGAAGTGGACAAAGAATATACTCGCCGTCGCGAACGCCAACCCATCGAGACCATTCTGCAAAACGCTACCCGTTACGAGAATGACTACGCCAATGCTGAAATGCGCAGCCGCGACCGCCTCAGGGAGGCAAAACAAGCTTACAGCCTGCGTTACGATTTCGGCTACGATGACGCCGAAGACGCAGCCCGATACCTGACGGAACGTGAAAAACTTGTCGGTTCAGAGCTTCCCCAATATGAAACCCGCATTGCCGAACAGCGCGCCCTAGCCGAACAAGAACTGGTAGAGAACTTCATCCACCGCCTGCGGGAGCAAGTTATGGAGGCCCGTCAGCAACTGTCCTATCTCAACACTACCCTCTCCCAACTGCGTTTCGGCGGCGAGCGTTTTGAATTCACCACCCGCCCATCTCCCTCGCTACGCCAGGTGTATGATATGGTGATGGACAGCCAGCGAATTTTAGGGGATTCACTATTCGAGTCCGATTTTCGCCAGCGGCACCAACAGGGCTGGGACCTGCTGTTCGAGCGGCTGACTGGGTGCGGACCCGAAGGAGATGAGGCCCTAACCAAAGAGATACGTGAACTTCAAGATTACCGCAACTACTTGGAATACGACATCCGCATTCACTACCCGAAGGGTGCGCGTGCCCTGTTGAGTAAAATCAACACCAAAAAGTCTGGCGGCGAAACCACCACTCCATTTTATGTTGCGATGGCGGCCTCGTTTGCCCAGGCTTATCGTCTCAACCAATCACACCCTTCCGACACTATTCGTCTGGCGATGTTCGACGAAGCTTTCGGCAAAATGGACACCGCCCGCACCGCCAGCGCTCTGAAATTCATGAACGACACCGGTCTTCAGGTGCTGCTCGCAACCCCACCTGATAAATCCGCTGCCCTGCTTGATTATGTGGACAGCGTCCGCACTGTGGTGCGCAAGAACAACCACGCTTTTGTGATCGAGATCGATAAGGCGGAGATGGTGCGGGAGTTAGAGGCAGCCAGTGTTCAGTGAACAATCGATATGCATTACGTAGTGCGTATTCCCTATTGCAATAATTCTTACCTTGAACAATGAACCCGCCTGAACTCGCTTATACGCCGTCTGATGATGTTTGTATCTTGTTAAATACTCTGCTGGATACTTATGAGCGGCGGCGACTCCCATCTCCCAAAGGGGGAGAGGGATTGGGGTCTGTCCTTAGCGAAGTCGAGGGAGTGCGAGGTGGTGTTCGGCTAATTAAATGCGCCCTCCGCGAACTGCCTCTCCCCAACTACTTTTCACAAATCGATCCCGACCCTCGCAAGATTGCTAATGACCAATTGCTATCGTTGGAGCAAAGGGGATGGCTGGATCTGACTTGGCAATCCGGAGAAACGGGACACCTTTTAGCGGGAGTTGCCATGCATCCAGAATATGCTCTCAATATTTTCAATTTACTGGAACGGACTCCCCTCTCCGAAAAACGTACCCAACTTGCCGATTTGATCCGGGGAGAGCTATTCCGCTTCCAGGACGGCTGGCGGGGGCGGGCGATCGACCACATCTTAAGGCAACTTAAAGCAGGTAAATCAGCGGTTCCCTTCAGCCTGACAGACCGGCTATTCAACCAAGATTTGCTGATCGCGCTGTCTGGGCTGGACGCGATCTCCGTAGAAACACCCTACCGGGTTTTCAGTGTGCGATTGTTCAACAATAGCAAGCGTTTCGAGGAACTCAAGAACGCCCTGGTTCGCCTGGCCCGTCTGGGCCATCGTGAATGGCGCGAACTATCATCCCAGGATGTGCTGCGAGAACTCAGTCTTGTACCCAACCCTGACTACATCTATCTCTCCGGTCCCTGGCAATTGGTGGACGATTTGGGGCAGGCGATCTCTCTAAGCGAGTTTTCGCCTTCCGTCGGAATCCCGGCTGCCCAGGCCTCCCGGTTGCAACGCGTTACAGCCCATGCATCCCAAATCATCTGCGTCGAAAACCCTACCTCCTTTCACGAATTCATCCGCGCAACGCAATCCTTCGACCAGGCTCAGGACAAGCACGATATACGTAATACGGGGCTTTCCATTGCTGCCCTCTGTCTCTGGGGCAACCCCTCCCCTGCCTGCCGACATTTGCTGAGTCGTTTGGCAGAAACCTTACCCGAAAACATTCATCTAAAAGTCTGGGCTGACCTGGATTATGGCGGATTCAATATCCTGGCGATGCTGAGGAAATATGTCAGTCCCCATTTTGAACCCTACTTGATGGATGTGGAAACGCTGGAAACCCATTCCCTGTGGGCACATCCCCTGACCCAGCGCGACGAACAGAACTTGAAACGTCTTTCTCACAATCCTGCACTTGTGGATGTGAAACCGGTCATAAACCACATGCTTGAGCGTAATTTGAAGCTAGAGCAGGAAGCGATTGGTATTCAAGCATCGGCGGTTTGATGGAAGTTTATCGGCGGTTTATCGGCGACGATGATATAATAACCCTATGAAATTCAAGTTTTCCTTTACCCCATCTATCGTTCGCCACCTGCAATCCATCGAGCGAGTCCGAGAGTTAGTCCGTCTGACTATTCTCCCCCTGATGATCGCCGAACAGTTGCGCATCCGAGCACATATCCGCTCAACGCACTACTCTACGCGCATCGAAGGCAACCGCCTGACGCTCAAGGAAACGGAGCAGGTCATCCAGCAAGGCAGGTTGTTTCCGGGGCGTGAACGAGATGTCCGCGAAGTCGAACACTATTACCTGGCCTTGCAGCAGGTAGAGAAATGGGTCGAAGGCGAGCAAAAGATCACCGAATCCCGGATCAGGAAATTACATGCGCTGCTTTTTGCTGGTAAAAGGGCAAAACCCACGCCCTACCGGGATGGGCAGAATGTCATCCGCACATCAAGCGGGGAAATCGTCTACACGCCGCCGGAAGCTGAAGATGTGCCAGGACTGATGAAAGATATGGTTGGCTGGATCCATCAATCCTGGCCTGATTTGCCGGTGCCGGTTATCGCCGGTGTCGCCCATTACCAGTTCGTCACCATTCACCCTTTCTACGATGGCAACGGGCGCGCCGCCCGCACGCTGACTACGTGGGTCTTGCATCAAGGTGGCTATGACCTGGGCAAGTTCTACTCGCTGGAAGAATTCTACGCTGAAGATTTGAACGGCTATTACGATGCTTTGGTCACGCACCCGCACCACAACTACTATTTTGGACGCAACGAAGCTGATATCACTACCTGGATAGATTATTTCGTAAAGGGCATGTCCGTCGTTTTTGAACGAGTAGCTGATGAAGTGAATAGCCAGGCCCAAGGAACCGTAGACGACAGCACGGCTGTCCTTCTCCGTCCCTTAGATCACCGCGCCAGGCGGGTTTTAGGGTTATTCGTAAACCAGGAACTCATCCAGTCGTCGGATGTAGCGAACTTGCTAGGAATTTCGGCACGCCAGGCCAGGGATCTATTGACCGATTGGGTGAACCAGGGCTGGCTCGAAATTGCTGATCCTTCCAGGCGGGGAAGAAAATATGAATTGGCACAGGAATATAAGGAGCTGCTCAACTTATAGCTGAGCGTTGAAATTGGCACTCCCCATCTACTGGACTAGGCGCAGATATCCCTGCGCGAAAACATCCAGTTCTTCCACCGGATCAATACTATAAAAGTACCTGTATAGAACACGGAGCTAGAGTTCATAGTAGCAGATGTTTTTCACAATCTTAAACGAAAAAGACACTCGATTTGAGTGTCTTTTCTATAGCGGGGCCAGGACTCGAACCTGGGACCTTCGGGTTATGAGCCCGACGAGCTGCCACTGCTCCACCCCGCATTGGTTTGTTGAGAGACGGGATTATAGCATGCTGACTTTAGAGCGTCAAGGCAAATTCTGATCACCGAAGAATAAGGCCACCCAAACCTGCCAATTTTCTACGCGTTGCAACTCTTCTGTTGGCTCTGCCGGCTTGGGTGGAGCAGGTGTTGCATTGGGGTCAACCAGCGGAACGATCAATCGGTCGTCCTCGCTCTCACGTACCATGCGCCCTTCCTCTAAGGCATATTGCTCAACCGGTGGCTGAGAAGTGGCATAGGCAATCTGGGTTTCTAGATATGCCTTGGTATGCTTCAAAGAAAACACCCTCTCTTCAACCCGTTGAGCCTCGTTAGACAGCAGTCGCATTTCCATTACTCGGTTGTTGAACCCCATCACTAATAGCACCAGGACTACCACCACAACCAGGATGATTACGAAGCGACCGCTGCGAATGAAATCAAGCATGAGCTCATCTTACCGCGTCACAACCCTTGCCGCAAGGCATAAGAACGAGGCGCGTTCTTTGCCGCCATCGCAATGAGTACTTGAGTATGAGAGGCATAATAGTGCGCGCAATTCAGGCAATGAATTTCCCCCACCATAATTTTATTCAACAGATCCGTCTAATCCATGGCATCCGTGTCACTTAAAACAATAACTCCTGACAATAAGTCAGGAGCTCTGTGCCGAAGGTGGGAGTCGAACCCACACTCCCGTAAAGGGAACTACGCCCTGAACGTAGCGCGTCTGCCTGTTCCGCCACTTCGGCTAACTGCGATATTTTACTCCGATTCGATAGTTTGTCAACGAGCTTTGTTCATGATAATGGAAAAACCCAAACTGACGAATTGAAGTTTGCTAGGGCATCTCCCCGTGCTATAATTTCAGCGAGGGTTCTGCGCTATGGGCAATACAATTCAACAAGTTTTAACAGCATTAACAACCTTTCCAGGCAACCTGATCTATCACATGATCCTGGCCTTTTCGATTGCCGGAGCACTGCAGGCCGCATTGAGCTTCTGGCGCGACAGCGATTTTCCCCAGGGTCGTCGCATGGTGATCGGGCTGGGGTTAATGCTTGGGCTGCGTTTTTTACTCTTCCTCAGCGCCGGCCTTGCCCAACAGGGTCTTTCTAACCCTCACGTTCTGCTACCCATCTTAGATCGTACAGCCACTATCCTCAGCCTCGTTGGCATACTTTGGTTGTGGATTTTCCCGGAGCCTGCACGCCTACCGGATGCCGCCAGCGGATTATTGGCCATGTTGGCCGCCGCAGCCGCTGCCCTGAGTTGGGCATGGTGGTTTGGACACTACGCTGAATCCGCTTTCAATAAAACCTGGCTGGATATTGGCTGGGAGCTCTTCGCATTAGCATTGCTCATCCTCGGTCTTACTCTGATCATCATCAGACGGCCCAATGGTTGGGAATATGGTCTGGCAATGATGGCAATTGTGTTCCTGGGACATATATTGCATCTGATCATCCCACAGGCTGATAGCGATTTCCCTGGCTTTGTGCGCCTGGCGCAAATGGCCGCCTACCCACTCTTGTTTACATTGCCGCGCAGGTTCAATCTACTCCAGACAGATCCTGTCCCCTCAGTTGAAACAATCCCTCCGGTTATCCAGCAACCATTCATTCAGGAAAAACCTCGTTATGGTATCCCCCCAGAAAGCCTGGCTGCGATGATGCCCATCTTCGAGGCATCATCAGGGTCGAATCTCTGCAATGCACTCGCCAAATCGATCACTGGGATAATGCTTGCAGATATCTGTCTGGTGGTACTACCCCCTGGGGCTAACGGTCAATTTTTCATCCAATGTGGATACGATCTCATCCGCGAAGAGAAACTGGGCAATATGGCCATTAATCAGGATGAACTTCCATTACTCAACTCGGCGTTGATGAAATCTCGTACGTTGAGATTACCTTCCAGTAGTACTTCTCAAGATCTCTCCAGCATTGGTCACGCCCTGGGGCTAGGAACTACGGGACACCTTTTGGCAGGGTTCGTGCCAGGACCGAACGATGAACCGTTCTTGGGCATTGTTCTGCTCTCTCCTTACTCGGACCGCCGTTGGAGTAAAAATGATCAAAATTACATCGAGCAGATCAGCCGTGGATTGGCCCCTTTCTTGCATCAAGCTAAGCAATGGAATTCCACCAAAGATGAGTTAGAAAAAACGAAAACTAACCTTGAATCTTTCCAAGCAATGCTGGACGAAACCCAGGCAGAGAACGAAGCGCTCAAATCAGATCAAGCCACCATTACCAAAGAAGCTATTGGTGAAGAGAAGTCGGAAGAGTTAGATAACCTACAAGAAGGTCAAAAGAAAGCGCAAGATACCATCTCCCGTTTACAGGTTGAAAACCGCCGCCTAGGCGAAATGGTCGAAAGCCTGATTTCCGAGGCTGATACACATGAATTGACCACATCTGGTCAACTCAAAAAGGAACTCAAAGAGGCACTAGAGCAAATTGCCTTACTCAAGAATCAGCTGGTTACAGTTGAACAAGAGGCCCTACAAAATTCAGGCACATCCACTGATGCTCCGGCAGATGTCATGACCGAGGAACAAGTTGAAGTGTTCGCCTCCATAGCCCAAGATTTACGCCAACCGATGTCATCGATTGTTGGATACACTGACCTCCTTTTGGGCGAGTCGGTGGGAATCCTTGGCGCGTTGCAACGCAAGTTCCTGGAACGCATCCGCGCATCCACCGAGCGCCTGGAGAGCCTGCTTGACGATCTCATACGCATCACAGTACTAGATGGAAAACAACTCAAACTCAATCCGGAAGCCGTTAATCTGGACAATGCTATAGACAAAGCCATCGCTGACACCAGCGCACAAATGCGCGAGAAGAATATCATTTTGCGCGTTGACCTGCCCGATGAAATGCCCAGTATTCATGCAGACAGAGATGCTCTACAGCAAATCCTGATTCATCTATTGAAGAATGCTGGCGCAGTCTCTCCTGCCGAGGGAGAGATCTTCTTGCGAGCCGAGATTCAGGATGATGAGAATGAGAAGGATTATGTCATCATCCAGGTAGCCGATCAAGGTGGGGGCATCCCCAAAGAAGATCTGCCACGCGTCTTCTCCCGTCTGTACCGTGCTGATAACCCGCTTATTGAGGGTGTTGGCGATACCGGGGTTGGGCTCTCAATTGTCAAAACTCTGGTTGAGTCGCATGAGGGGAGAATCTGGGTCGATACCGAGATGGGTAAAGGGTCTGCATTTAATCTATTGCTTCCTCTCTTTGATGGACAGGCAAATCCCCAAGGTGGGGAGGGATAGAATAGATGTTTCCACGCCGTGAACTCATTCTGGGGTTGGTCACAGCGCTAGCTTCCACATTGATTCTCGCGGGAAGTCTTGTCGTGGCAATGGCAGAAGATCAGGCCACAGTTGCCCAAATCCCTGTGGACACGAACACATCTACTATTACCCCATCTCCTACGATCACAGCTACACCTTTGCCCACCCAAAAACCAGGTGAACCGACTTATACACCATCTGCAACACCCCTTCCTTCAGACACTCCAACCAATACTAATGAAGCACCCTCCCCAACAACTTGTTCACATCCTTCAAGTTGGGGGGCGATCATCGTTCAGCAGGGGGATACCATAAACAACCTGGCAGCCAAACACAATACGAGTGTCGATGAATTGATTGATGCCAACTGTCTGCTGGTTAGTCAGTTGCTCCCCGGGAGCACACTGTACGCTCCAAAGCTGCAACCCACCCCAACCTTTATTTCTTGTGGCCCACCAGCAGGATGGGTGTATTACACAGTCAAGTCGGGAGATAATCTCTATCGCATCGGTCTGGCTCACGGAGTGAGTGTAGCTCAATTGCAGCAAGCCAATTGTCTCACATCCACGAATATTCGCGGCGGACAGCAGCTTTATGTACCTAATGTTCCCACGGTTGCCGTCAGTCCAACGTTCACATCCACGGCAACTATGACAACTACGGCTACGGCCACGTCGGCTGCGACTGCTACAGCCACTGCAACGTCGGGTGGTGCACCGACTGCTACATCTACCAATACAAGCGCGCCGCCACCAACATCTACTGCGACAACGGCACCCACTGAAACGAATACGCCTGTGCCCACAGTAACCGACACGCCAGTGCCAACCGAAACTGCGACATCAATTCCCTCACCAACAGCAACTCCTTAGGGGATATTCAGACAATCTAATCTGACAACAAACATGATGACTTTGCACAAACGATTGCTCTGGATACTTTTTTTTCCATCGCTCATACTAGGGTGTATTTCGCCATTGTTGGTAAGCGCCATCCCTTCAGATGCGGTCGCAAATGCGGTCGCAAATGCGGTCTCAGAAGCGGCTGCAAAACCCATTGATCTACAACAAGCCACCAACAACGGAGTTGTACTTGCTACGGTGGCTCATGATGCCACCGCGACCCCTACGCCCTTCCTGCCGATTCCACCTACCCCAACCTATATCCCCACGGCATTCCCAACACCCGAGCCAACCGCCACACCCAAACCAGAACCGCCGCCATCAAATAGTGCCGATTCTTCTCCCGCTGATCCTATCAACTATCCTCAGGACCAAGTTAATATTCTCTTGATGGGCTCAGATCAAAGAGTAGGTGAAATTGGTTTTCGAACTGATACTATCGTCTTGCTCAGCATCAACACCCGCAATAGAACTGCCAGCATGGTTTCCTTCCCCCGAGATCTTTATATCTACATCCCCGGCTATACTAACAATCGCATTAACACAGTGATGTATTACGGTGGATTTCCATTGATGAAGCAAACATTTCAGCATCACTTTGGCGTCAGGGTTGATCACTATGTTTTGGTGGGGCTGGAAGCCTTTATTGAAACTATCGACAGCTTGGGGGGAGTCAGCGTTCAGGTTGCCGAAAAACTAACTGACCAACGCACAGGATATGGATATTACACAGTCAAACCGGGCCGAGTGCTAATGAGCGGAGCGGACGCTTTGTGGTATGTGCGCGCCCGCTACACCACCAGCGATTTCGACCGTACCCGACGCCAGCAAGAGGTCATCCAGGCCATTGGGGAACGGTTATTGAGTATGAATGCACTCAGCAGCGCAGATGAACTATATGATATTTACTACAAATACGTCACATCGGACTTGAAATGGATTGACGTTGCACCCCTGGTTCCACTGGCTGTACAAGTTGGGGATCCCGACGACATTCAACGTTACGCCATCGGACGCGGCCATGTAATCCCTTGGACAACTCCTGGCGGCGCGCAGGTTCTTCTTCCCCAAGAAAGTGCTATCATCTCCGTACTGCGGCAGGCTGTTGGGGGGTACTAGGTTTATCCGAATTTAATCCCTTGTGCCAAAGGCAAATCGTTAGAATAGTTTATCGTGTTGGTTTGGCGGCGCATATACTGCCGCCAAGCATCTGAGCCTGATTCACGCCCTCCGCCGGTTTCTTTTTCTCCACCGAAGGCACCGCCTATCTCTGCGCCTGAGGTACCGATATTCACATTAGCAATCCCGCAATCTGATCCTTCAGTGGAGAGGAACATTTCCATTTCACGCATGCTGTCTGTAAAGATGGCGCTCGAAAGGCCTTGGGGGACTCCATTATGAATTTCAATGGCTTGATCAAGTTCATCATATTCCATCAGATATAAAACTGGGGCAAAGGTTTCCTCTTTGACAATGTCTGTTTGAAGGGGCATCTTGATAATCGTTGGCTCTACAAAGTTCGGTCCTATCTCTGGGAGTCTTTTGCCACCATAGATCACCTCTCCCCCATCAGCCTGAGCTCGCTCAACGGCGTCTACCATTGTTTGCACAGATTTATTGACAATTAAAGGGCCAACTAATGTTTCATTATCCAAGGGGTTTCCAATGCGTAGTTGTTCGTAAGCACTAACCAGTTTCTTTTCCAGTTTTGGGGCAACATCCTTGTGCACAATGATCCGTCGAGTAGAAGTACAACGCTGGCCAGCCGTCCCCACCGCGCCAAATAAGATTCCGCGGGTTGCCATCTCAATATCTGCATCTTCTGTGACTATAATTGCGTTGTTGCCACCTAGTTCTAATATCGTACGCCCAAATCGACGGGCTACTGCTTCCGAGACATGCTGGCCCACTTTTGTTGACCCAGTAAAAGATACCATAGGAATGCGATTGTCATTGATGATCAATTCGCCAATATCCTGGCCCGAACCATTGATCAAGTTGAACACACCAGTCACTCCATGATCAGCCATCACCCGGTTGGCGATATTCTGCACTGCAATCGAACACAGAGGAGCGAGTTCAGAGGGCTTCCATAACGCGCTATCGCCACATACTGCCGCGATAGCCGCGTTCCACGCCCAGACAGCTACTGGGAAATTGAAGGCGGTTATTACTGCTATCAATCCCAGCGGATGCCACTGTTCATACATTCGATGCCCTGGCCGTTCAGAATGCATGGTCAGCCCATAAAGTTGGCGTGATAAACCAACTGCGAAATCGCAGATATCGATCATTTCTTGAACTTCCCCATGTCCCTCCGCTCGAATTTTACCCATTTCGAGTGTGACCAGGTCACCGAGGGGTTCTTTCAACTCACGCAGCGCGTTCCCCAAATCACGCACCAAGGCGCCACGTTTGGGGGCCGGGATTGTCCGCCAGGATTTGAACGCGTCCTGGCCAGCAGTGACCACTTTTTCATACATGGATGGAGTCACCTGCACGACACTAGCAATTTCTTCCCCTGTGCTGGGATTATGTGAAACGATCTTCTTTCCTTTAGGGTCTTCCAACCAACCGTCGGGGCCAATACAAGCCCCGGGGTTGACTTCTTTTATGCCTAACTTGTCTAATAATGACTTCATACCGCTTTTCCTTTTGATGATTTTGAGAATTCAACAAGTCTACAGACGTGACAAAGGTGAGATTTTATACCTTCAGCTCAGATATCAAAGAACGCATATCGATTTATGCA
>JACKQG010005190.1_pt1 | contig 14530 bp, 16 predicted proteins | sample 8237621 | NCBI WGS metagenome assembly JACKQG01 (sample SAMN15677084, study PRJNA649215) | marine metagenome | biome: marine; feature: Black Sea; material: saline water; isolation source: suspended particulate matter (SPM) from the Black Sea western gyre | collected 2013-06-09/2013-06-10 | depth...
TGGCCTCAAGGCCGATAATGCTTTGATGGATCATGACGTGATTTAATACACTGCCCAAAGCATATTTGGTGTTGTCATCGGAAACAGCTTCTTCAACTGCTTCGCTGATGGCCATACCAAGACTGCCCGGAGAATCAGGATCTTTTTCAAGAATACTGCGACCAGCCCTTGTTTCAGTGCTGGGACTAGCAGTACAATTGGCCCCCCAGGTTTCCATCATCAAACGGCGGTAAGGTTTCTGGTTATAAGAGATTTTTACCATGAACACCTTGCACTCGATTCCGAAAAATGAGCAGCACATGGAAAGGGCGCTGCCCCATTGCCCGGCTCCTGTTTCAGTGGTGATCTTTTTTGTGCCGGCCACCTTGTTATAATAGGCCTGGGCAATGGCTGTGTTGGGTTTGTGACTGCCTGCAGGACTGACCCCCTCATTTTTAAAATAGATTTTTGCCGGGGTATCCAGGGCTTTTTCAAGATTGTACGCTCTGTAAAGAGGAGAAGGGCGCCAGATAGCATATTTATCCAGGACTTCTTCAGGGATGTCAATCCATCTTTGGGTGCTCACTTCCTGTTCAATCAGGTTCATGGGGAAAATCGGGGCAAGGTCTTCAGGTCCGACTGGCTGTCCGGTTCCGGGGTGAAGTGGCGGCTCCATGGGAGTTGGCATGTCCGCCATGATATTATACCATTGGCGCGGCATGTCTTGCTCTGTTAATACATACTTTTTGGCTCTCATAGGCCCTCCTTGTTTGTGGTTAGAGTTATGGGGTTAAAACTCGTTGAAAATATCAAAACATATTCATTAAATATGTAATGCCTACAAACTTATCAGGTTTGACACTATCACAATTTCTTTATGAGAATAACCGGGTCAAGTCAAGTATTAAATTCAACCCTGACCACAATCAAGGTACCACCTGCTGCGTTGACTGCGGTCGTTCCTCCCTGCGGAGTATAACTTATACGCCTCACTCGTCACTCCTTGTCGCCTTGCATTTGGCACCTTGCTGATGGTCAGGGATGGTTATCAGATTTTTATAATCATCCATTGTGTCCACATCAATCAGGATGGCGTTATCAGGAATCTGCACTTTTAATATGGATTTTTTAAACTCATCAAAAAGAGCCCTTGCCCCGATGTCGGCAGACAAAGATTTTAAGCGATGAAACAAAGGCCTGGCAATGATGACGGGGTTGCCCCGTGTGCCGTTGCAATAAGGGATGATAATGGGCGCGCTGGAAGTTTCAAAGGCATTAATAAGCCGGTTGATAATGTCGGCAGTGACAAGGGGCTGATCGCCTAAAAGGAAAATGGCAGCATCACAAACAGATGAAATATTTTCAAGGCCTTTGATAAGGGATGTACTTTGCCCCTTTGAGTATCCTTTGTTTATGATGATTTTTGTATTGGAAAGATCAAGGGTTTGACGTATTTCATCTGCCTTGTGCCCTAAAACAACAATGATTTCATGCAATGCCGATTCCTTTGCGTTCTCAACCACCTGACCCAGAAGGGTAGTTTTCCCAAAGGGCATAAGTTGTTTTGTTTTCCCCATGCGGGATGCTGATCCAGCAGCAAGGATGACTCCGGCAATTTTTTTTCTGGGAAGGCTCATAAAATAATGTTTTTCTGTCTTTCCTTTTTATTTATTTTTTAAGTATTAAACAGGTTTTAACGGGAAAATCATCAATAAGGGATGCTATAATAATCTGGTGAATGATTTTGTTTGTTTGCAGAAGTTCGGCAATTTTTTGACCGGAGCTTATTTTGTCAGGGTTGTCAGCTTTGTTTAGAAATACAAAATTTGACAGGGTATGGCCCAAATCACCGGGCTTTTTTATCTCAATGGCAATGCAGGCGGCCATTGACTTTTCATCCATGGTTTCTCCCAGGGGTAATCCTGTGTTCTGTGAAAAAAGTTTTGCCCTATGGACATGGGTTTCATTAAAAGGTTTTCCAAGGGCATCAAGCCCTGTTACAAGGATCAGGTGCGTTGTGGCTCCTGGAATAACAGGCTCATGAGACGCAGTGGCTTTAAGTGGTTTTTGCCTGGCCCCGTCCGCCTCCACAATGATCCAGTCAAAAAGGCCTGCCTGCCACAATTGATCAATGCTGTCCTGGGCAAACCCTTGCAGTTTTCCCGTTGCAGGGTCATATTTTCTGCTGGCAGAAAAATGAAGAAAACGCTTAAGACGGGAGGCTGATTTTTTAATAATTTTTTCAATAGAGCTGTCAATAATGGTAAAAGGGGATTGAGAAGATAGCGGCATAAACATTTTGGTGGTGGTTGTGGTTAAAACTTTTTTGCCGGAATCTGCAAGTTCTTTGGCCAATCGGAACATAAGACTGGTCTTGCCTCCAGCACCAATTATGCTGATGAGGCCCTGGTCGTTCAACTGCAAAGTATCAATAAGTTCGGTTTTCATATTAAAAAATCAATTGCTAAACTCTTTAAATGGTTGTTTATTCAACACGAAGGTGCTTTAATATATTTAACCCGTATATGATTATTTCATAATATTTGTATAATTCAAACATTAAAATATACGGAACTTATTTTTTGATGATAAAGCAAAAATACCAGGACAGAAGAAAATCCGGGCACAGGATTTGCTTGGTTTTTAAAAACAGGAAACTAAAATTAAATCAAAGGTGATAATATGACAGAAATTATTTTTGAATTTCTCAACAAAGTCGGATTCACCCATCCCATACATCCTGCATTGACTCATATTCCCATGGGGATGGTAATGGGGGCGGTTGTGTTCCGGGCGGCATCTTTTATACCAAAGCTGAGATTCTTAGCAAAAACCGGATATCATTGTATTATCTTAGGGCTTCTCGGGGTATTTCCAACAGCTTTTACAGGCTATCTTGACTGGCAGCATACCTTTGGCGGGGCGTGGGAATTTTTGATTATTCTGAAAATAACCCTTGCAGTTGTCTTAACCATACTTCTGGCGACAATTACCTTTATAGATGACCCTGAAAACCCCAGATTTGATAAAACAACCTTTTTTTATCTTTTAACTATGGTTGTTGCGATAGGTCTGGGATTTTCCGGGGGTGAACTTCAATATGGATAATAAGGAGTAAAAATAATGAAAAAAATTTATTCTATAATAATAGTACTTACGCTCATGATCCTGGCATTACCATTGCCTTTGTCTGCAATGGAATACCAGCATAAACTTGATGTAAAAAACATGCAGTTTTCATGGACCATTGAAGGGGATCTCATCCATGTCCGGCTGTCTGCAAAAACCACTGGCTGGGTTGGTATCGGGTTTGATCCTGAAAATGCCATGCAGGGCGCCAATATTATAATCGGTGCAGTTAAAGACGGAGCATTCAAAATTGAAGATCATTATGGAGACAGAAAAAGAGGGCATAGCAATGATGAGGAACTTGGCGGCAAAAATGATGTTATAAATCCTTCTGGTACTGAAGAAGATGGGGTGACAACCATTTCTTTTACATTGCCGCTCAATACGGGTGATAAATATGACAAACCCATCAACGCGGAAGGAACAAGCCTTGTGATGCTGGCTTATGGGGCTGGAAAAGATTCTTTCAAGAACCGCCATCCATACAGGACAGTATGGGAAGTCAATTATTCAACCGGTGAAAATAAAAAGATAAAATGATAGTTTTAAAATTTTTGTCAGCCGGTTTTACCATTGTTTTTTGGGTGAATCTTGTTTTTTTGCAAGATGCGCTGGCCCAAAAAGATCACACCACAGGCCAGAACAGCCATGACCACTCTAAAGTCGTCATGGCTGCTGAAAAAGACAGTTCACTTCTCAACCAGCAGGTTAAGGTTGAAGAACAATTGGGGAAGTATGCAGCCCTTGATACTTATTTTAAAGATGATAAGGGCAGACAGATAAAGCTTGAAACTATTTTTGATAAACCGGTTGTGCTTCTGCCCGCCTATTTTATGTGTAACACAGTCTGCACTTTTCTCCAGGCAAATCTTGCTTCTGCCCTGAATCTTGTCGATCAGATCCCGGGTAAGGATTTTAATGTGGTTACATTAAGTTTTTCCGATGATGAAACCTTCACCAATGCCGCGACAGCCAAAAGAAATTATACCAACCTGATAACCCGGGATTTTCCATTGGAAAACTGGTTTTACCTGACAGGGGACAATATAAATATTCGAAAACTGACCGATTCTTTAGGCTATTATTTTATTAAAAAAGAAACTCATCTTTATATTCATCCAAACGTTCTTATGGTGCTTGCAAAAGATGGAAAGATTATCCGATATCTGTATGGCCCTGATTTTCTTCCCTTTGATCTTGGAATGGCCTTAAGCGAGGCAAAGGTTGGAAAGCCGGGCATCTCAATAAAAAGGGGGGTGTTGGCTTTTTGTTTTGATTATGATCCGGAAAACAAAACCTATGTGTTTAAAATATTCAGGATAACAGGTACGGCCATACTGATTTTACTTCTGGGATTTATTATTTTTTTGATATATCCGTCAAAAAAGAGACAAGAAACAAAAGATAAAATTGTCTCATGATACATAATACTTGTTCAAGTTGCCCATATCAGAAATTGTAAAACCGTTGAAAGGCATCTATGGAAACTGTGAAATCTTTTTTTGAAACCCCTTCTCCTGCCCGTTTCAAAGGCATCTGGTCCTGGCTTTTGACAACAGACCACAAGCGGATTGGATTGATGTATCTGTTTTCCATCCTGTTCTGGTTTTTACTGGCAGTTCTGTTGGGTGGCGTAATCCGTCTGGAACTCATGTTCCAAGGAGAAACATTTATCAGCGCTGAAGTGTACAATTCGCTTTTTACCCTTCACGGTGTTATCATGATTTTTTTATTTATCATTCCGGCATTGCCCGCAGTCTTTGGCAATTTCTTTTTACCTATGCAGATCGGAACTGATGATGTGTTTTTTCCAAAGCTGAACCTTTTATCATGGTATCTTTATATGGCCGGCGGTATTATTGCCATTATATCTCTTTTTTCCGATGGATTTCCTGATACAGGCTGGACCTTTTATGTTCCTTTTTCCATTTCAACCCATACAAATGTTTCCACAGCAGTCTTTGCGGCTTTTGTCCTGGGAATAGCATCCATGCTCACTGGCTTGAATTTTATTACAACGATTCACAGGATGAGAAAAAAACAGATGGGGTGGATGCAGATACCCTTGTTTACCTGGAGTCTGTATGCCACTTCCTGGGTACAGCTTCTGGCAACACCTGTCGTATCAATAACCCTTCTGCTGGTAATCATTGAGCGTTATGTGGGGGTAGGGCTTTTTGATCCGTCCAGGGGAGGGGACCCGATCCTATACCAGCACCTGTTCTGGATGTACTCCCATCCTGCCGTCTATATCATGATTCTTCCCGGTATGGGTGTTATATCGGAAATCATTCCTGTGTTTTCAAGAAAATCTATATTCGGATACAAGGCCATTGTAGCCTCTTCCATGGCTATTGCCATTGCAGGCTCACTTGTCTGGGCACACCACATGTATACCAGCGGAATGAGTGACACAGCCATTTTTGTATTCTCACTTTTAACCTTTGTAGTGGCGATTCCTTCTGCCATCAAAGTCTTTTCATGGGTAGCCACCCTGTATAAAGGCTCGATTCAAATGACCCCGCCCCTGTTTTTAGCTTTATGTTTTATTTATCTTTTTTCCGTGGGGGGATTGACCGGACTTGTTTTAGGTGCTGCAGGAACAGATATTTATGTCCATGATACCCACTTTGTGGTGGCCCATTTTCATTTCACCATGTTCGGCGGAACCGGGTTTGCATTTTTTGCTGCCCTGCACTATTGGTGGCCTAAAATGTTCGGCCGCATGTATGATTTTAAAAAGGCCTATATCGGGGCTATCCTTTTAACAGGGGGGTTCATGTTTCATTATGTCCCCATGTTTATTCTGGGGCTTCAGGGGATGCCAAGGCGGTATTTTGATTATCTGCCCCAATATGCCAAAGGTAATTTTTTTGCAGGATTTGGTGCGGCATTCATGATTATCGGGATCTTTTTAATGGTCATAAACCTTTTGATCACCTTAAGAAAACCCATGGATGCAAAAGCTGATCCCTGGGGAGGGACCACCCTTGAGTGGCAGACACCCTCTCCTCCGCCGCTGCACAATTTTGTAACAGAACCATGCGTTTTGGATTACCCTTATGATTTTACCGGGGTTGTAAAAAAGTATTCCAAAAATACAAAAGGAGAATAGATGTCTTCCCATTCGGATGAGTCTGGCAAAAAGCTGGGTATGTGGCTTTTTCTTTATACTGAGATCATTCTTTTTGGCGGGCTTTTTGTTCTTTATGCCGTATATTTTGTAAGGTACGCCAGTGATTTTATTGAAGGCGGCAAGGAACTGAATATCTTGTTTGGTGTTGTTAATACCATTATTCTTTTGATTTCAAGTTTCAGTGTTGCCGCAGCCATTACGGCCATTCAGAAAAAAGAAAAAAAAATGGCAGTGACAGGGCTTGCGACAGGGCTTTTATGCGGCCTTGTTTTTCTGGTCAACAAGTATTTTGAATGGAGCCATAAGATTGATTCTGGCATCTTTCCCAATTCGGAAAAACTTGTGGATGGACCTGTGGGTCAGAATATATTTTTCGGGCTCTATTATGTGATTACAGGACTGCACGGCATCCATATTATTATCGGGATGGCCCTGCTCTTTATCAGCCTTGTGTTTGTCCAAACAGGCAAAATAACCCATGAAAGATTTTCTCTGGCTGAAAACTCGGGCCTGTACTGGCATCTGGTGGATTTGATCTGGATTTTTATTTTTCCCTTATTTTACCTGGTTATTTAGGAAATATTCTATGAAAATTACACAGGCTTTACATTATTTTGAATATAAAACCCTTTTTATGGTTCTTTTGGCGTTATTGGCCTTAACCGGCATTACTGTGTCAGTTTCCTTTATTGACCTTGGAAAATTCAATGTCTGGATTGCCCTTATCATTGCATCCACAAAAGGGGCTATTGTTTTGTTGTTTTTCATGCACATGAAATACGAGGGAAGGGTGCTGGTTTTTTCTTTTCTTGGTACCATTTTTTTTCTTGGCATCATGATCAGTTTTACATTCTGGGATGTTGGATTCAGATGAGGTAAAAGATGAATGATATCGTAAATCCCGTCACCTTGGTTGACAGATCTTTTTATTTTATTATCGGGTTTTCTTTTGTTTTTTTGTTTGCCATTACACTTGTGATGATATGGTTTGTTATCCGGTACAGGCGAAGTAAAAATAAAACCCCGTCAGATATAAGGGGGAACTGGATACTTGAGACAGTGTGGGTGATTGTTCCCACTATTATAGCCCTTTTAATGTTTGTCTCCGGATGGAAATCGTATACAGGCCTTAGAGATGTTCCTGAAGGTGCCCTTGAAATAGAGGTGACAGGCCAGTCCTTTTCCTGGCTTTTTTATTATCCCGATGGAAAGGAGACTGAAAATGAAATCGTGGTGCCTGTAAACAAGCCTGTCAAGCTGAACATTACATCGGAAGATGTTATTCACAGCCTTTTTATTCCTGCATTCAGGGTGAAGGTGGATGCGGTTAAAGGTATTTATACCTATGCCTGGTTTTTGCCGGACAAAAAGGGCGAGTACTTTTTCCAGTGTACGGAGTTCTGCGGTAGTGATCATTCAAGTATGACAGGGATTGTAAGGGTTGTTTCTCCGGAAGAATATGAAGAATGGATAAACAAAAAAGATGAATGGTAATAAAATAATTTGTTCCCAGACTGCGCTTAAAGGGTCTTGTTATCTTGTAACAGACTATTTGTCATTGTTTAAAATACAATTGTGCCTGTATATCAGCCTTTCTGCTATCCTGGGCCATGTGATGGCTGCCCAAAGTTTTTCTTTTGGCTCTCTTTTACTGGGATTTTTTGTATTGATTCTGGCCTGCGGGTCGGCTGTCCTGAACAATGTCCAGGACAGAGAGTATGACCGGTTTTTTAAAAGAACAAGCCACAGAAGTCTGCCGCAGCAAAAAGTGTCTGTGCTTCATGCAAAGATTATCTGTCTGGCAATGATCGTTTGCGGACTTTCAGGTCTGCTGTTTGGCACAGGGTTTGCTCCCTTTTTCTGGGGAGTGATGGCTGTATTTTTTTACAATGGTCTTTATACTCCTTTGAAAAAGAGGTCTTTGCTGGCCATCATTTTCGGGAGTATCAGCGGTATGCTTCCCCCATTAATCGGATGGGCAGCCACGGAAAAATCCATGCTGGACCCCGATATTTTGATTCTCATGGGTGTTTTTGGTTTATGGCAGATCTCCCATTTTTTTATTATCCTGTTAAATACCATGCATCACAAATCCAAAACAGATTATCCTAACAGTTTCCCCTGTTTTACAAATATTTTTTCTCACAATGAAATAAGGCTGCAGATCATGATCTGGACAAGTTTCTTCAGCCTTGCCATATTATTGTTTTTAATGAACGGATCCATAGAAAATTATTTATTATCAATTTTTTCCGGTTTGAATGCTGTTATAATTGTTTTTCTTGTTTCAACCCTATTGTCAAAAAACAAAAAACAAAACATTTCAATTGCATTTGCTGCCATAAATCTTTCCATGCTTTTTTTTATAGGCACGGGCATTTGTGACAAGTGTTTGCTCACCTTTTACTCAATCCAATAAGGGTAAAAATTCTTTAAATCCTTCTTTTTCAAGGTTTTCTTTTGGAATGAACCTTAAGGATGCCGAGTTAATGCAATACCTTAATCCGGTTGGTTCAGGCCCGTCATCAAACACATGACCCAGATGGGAATCTGCTTTTTTGCTTCGCACCTCAACCCGTTTCATAAACAGACTTTTGTCTTCTATCTCCTGTATGGATTCCATGTTGACAGGCTTTGTAAAACTGGGCCATCCAGTGCCCGAATCAAATTTGTCCCGGGAAGAAAACAAGGGTTCATTGGAAATGATATCCACATATATGCCTTGTTCTTTATTGTCCCAATATTCATTTTTAAAAGGCGGTTCCGTACCATTTTTTTGAGTTACCTGATACTGAACAGGGGTCAGCCTTTCTTTAAGACTGACTTCATGAGCCATATCTGTATCAAATATATGTCCTTTATCTTTCCATTTTTTTTCAATAAAGCGATCCCTTCCAGAGCCTGCCCGGTAAAATCTGTAACGGATGGGATTTTTTTTATGATAATCCTGATGATACATCTCTGCATCATAAAATGTTTGAAATTTAAGAACCTGTGTTGCCACAGGGGTGTCAAAAAGCTTTGATCGGTTTATTTTTTCTATGGTTTTTAAGGCCTCTTTTTTCTGGGTGTCATTCTGATAGAAAATTGCAGAGCTGTACTGGCTTCCCCTGTCAACAAAGGAACCATCAGGATCAGTGGGATCGATCTGCTGAAAAAAAATCTTGAGCAGTTCCTGATAGGTTATTATATCTGGATCAAAGGTCACCTGGATCGCCTCATAATGCCCGGTTGTACCTGATGTGACCTGCTCATAGGTCGGGTTGTCCATATGGCCTCCCGTGTATCCTGAGATAACATTTGAAACACCATCAATTCCTTCAAAAGAAGATTCTACACACCAGAAACAACCGCCTGCAAAGACTGCAATTTCAAGGTTTTTATTATCCATGTCAGTTCTCCTGTGGTTTAACCCTGATGCGGGTATTATCTGAATCAAAATGCCTGCAATAATTAATAATGCAGGTATCCAATAGATTGTTTTTGTTTTTTTCATGCTGTCACCTCATAAAATGCGTTATGGTCTAAACCTACACCAAGATTTGCATTTTTTATGCCATGGATAGGATAATGAGATGTTTAAATGCTTTTTTCAGCCTTGATAATGGCCAGAAGACCGGCATGAAGATTCTGGATGATCCTGGACTCTGAAATTCCAAGCCTTTGACGGTTGCTGATATCAAATACAGCATTTTCGATCTTTGTTTTTTCCCCGCAGGTTCCCCGGATCTGAAGGTTGCAGGCCCGGGTGATATTAAAAAGAATTTCTTTTTTCTGTTCAAGTTTTTCAAGTTGAATATGGACCCCGGCCCTCATGGATGTACCAATGTTTGTGGGACAGGAAGTAAGATGGCCATATGTCTTGTCCCAGGCAAAAGCAAGGGTTTGGTTTAATGATAGAATGGCCTGGCAGAGGCGGTTATAAACTTTTGAAAGGTCTGATGTTTTTTCAAGGCTTATGATTCTTAAATGATCTTCTTCATTTACCCAGACCATCAATTGTTTATCAAAAGAAAGATACACGCCCCTGCATTTGGGGAAATCAGAATTAATTCCAGCAGCATCCTGGAACCTATCGCCTTTTTGAAACCAGAAGTTTTTTGTTTCAAGCTGTTTTAATTCTTTTTTATCAGCATGTTCAAAGGAATAATAATTCCCCTTAAGATTGCCTTTTAAACAGCTTAAGGCCATTATTATTTTTTTTTCAAGTTCACGGCGATGGGATAAGGTCATGTGACAGGGGAAGCTGAACCCTTTAAGATTTCTGGCAATTCTTATCCTTGTGGACAGAATATATTTTCCTTCCGGATCAAGGACAGGAAGGTCAAGCTCTCTGATATCTGATTTGTGTTTTAAGTTTTCAACCCCCCCATGGTATTCCAGGATAACAGGATCAAAAACAGGTGAAAATGTTTGATATGACTGGGCATCTCCAGCATAAATGCCAATGGCGCTGTCCGGATTTTTCAGCCCGGAATGAATGGCCTTTTCCAGGGTAAACCCTGAATCAGTCTTTAGGTGTTCAAGGGCTTGGCAGATTTTCTGTGATAAATGTTTTTTTACAAGACTATTGGATTCTTTTGGGAAAATAAAGGGATTCAAAAGGGGTCAACTCTCGATGGAAGACGACTGGGATGAGATGCCCCTTGCAAGCATTGTCTGGATTTTATCCAGGATAAGGCAGTCTGTATGACAAAGTGGAAGTCGGGATTTGTTCTCACAAGTCAGACACGGGCTTTTTATTAAGTACCCGATTTCAAAATCAAACATATCTCTATTAACGATAATTTCCATGGCAAAATATTTTTATATAATTTATTTAAAGTTTGTTTGTAACAATTTTCCAAGGAAGCGTCAATATCTGTACTGATTATAGTCGAATATGTTTAAGCCGAAAAAACTGGATATTGCAAAAAAAATAATGATCCGTGCTAAAATCCACCCTCTTATTTGTGTCAGGATCAATATATTCAACCTGTTTCTTGTGGCTTTAAAAAATTTGAATGGTTTGGAAATCGTAAAAATAGACTTGACATATGTCACCTCCATTGGTGCCGTTGTTGAAAATTTTGTCCAGGCAGCTTCATCATTTGGATATCATGTGGAAACAACGGTGATTGCCAGAAATTCATTTGATCCTGATCTTGTTAAATTGAATATTTCAAAGTCAAAACCATTGAATATTTCCCTGCAAAAAATTCTTGCGCGCAGAACAGTTAGAAGTAATATGCTCTCAAAAGAGTTAAAAGCATCAGATGTGGATAATTTTTCAAAATTCGTTGGCAGCCGCAGCCGTCTTTTCTACTTTCCAGCCGGAACAGATCATGCCAAACTGATGGATAAGGAGGCGGTTGATAATTATATTACTCAGTCAGATCATAAAAAGGCCATGGAAGAATTGGCTTCCTGGGTCCGGTTAAACAACTTTCTCATCTGAAAGACAGCACCTCCGATGTTTATTCTTTTTTCTTGGCAGGATTCAGGCTCTGACATACTCATTGGTGAAGCAGTTAAGTGCGGGCCGTGTTTTTTATATATAAGTTGATTATCTGTGTGATGAATGAAATTTACCCCAAACACAAGATATTGTGCTTGCCGATGATGCTAAAAGCTCAAGACTGTTTAATAGTGCTCATGTTTAAATACGACATTGGGAGAGAAAAATTACAGGGATAGTCCGGGGTGGTTTTACCCTCTTGAATACTGAGCTTAATAGCCAGTAGTTAACACCCAAAATCCGCTTACCAGCATGGTATTTTATTGTTTTATTGATATCATTACCCTTGAAAACTATGTCACCCGGTGCTATATTAAATTCATGAAACGATTGATGACCAGACATTTCTCAAAATGGGCGAACAAACAGGATATCAGTATTAAAGAATTAACCAAAGCCCTTGATGAAATAAAAAGTGGACAATTTGAAGTCAGTCTGGGGGGTCACATTTTGAAAAAACGTATTAGATTTCAGGGGAAGGGAAAAAGTAAAAGCGGCAGAACCATTATTTGTTACAAAAAAGGCGACAGGGCAATATTTATTCATGGTTTTGCAAAAAATGAAAAATCAAATTTGTCTCCTAAAGAACTTAAAGCATTTAAAGAATTATCAAAAGTTTTATTGGATATGTCAATTAAACAAATTAATACTGCCGTTAGGAACGGTGACTTTATAGAGGTGATAACATGAGATCTTCAGTAGCCGAATCAATCACCAGTACCATTAAAGACCTAAAAAAAAGTGGTCTGGTTGATGAAATAACCATGAAAAATATTCAGAGCCTTTGTGTTCCTGCTGTTAAAGAATATAAACCGGAAAAAATTGTTTTATTAAGAAAAAAATTCAACCTGAGCCAGGCAGCACTTGCATATATTTTTAACATCAGCCCTTCAACCGTTCAGAAATGGGAACAGGGGAACAAAAAACCAACCGGAGCATCCAAGAAATTATTGGACATCATTGAACGTAAAGGTGTTGAAGCATTATTGTAATTCACCATACTTGAAGTGCTGATCAAGAAACAGAGGGTAAAACGGTTTAATAAATCTATTTGAAATTCGAGAATGATGAGCGCCAAGACTTTTAATAACAGTCTTGAGCTTAGCATCATCGGCAAGCACAATATCTTATGTTTGGAGTAAATTTCATTCATCACACAGATAATCAACTTATATATAAAAAACACGGCCCGCACTTAACTGCAAAAAACCCGCTATATCGTCCAAATTCCCAATCCTGACATCTTTTTACCCTGTTTGATTTTGGACACATGCTGTGGGACATGAAAATAAAATAATTGTAATTATCCCTTTTTCAGAAACGGCAATTGTCATTTGGTTTTACTTTTCTGATAATATTTTTTATAAGATATTTATACTTTTAAACCAGTGAGATACGATTTTTTAATTTTTTTCTGGGGGATATTGAATCATGTCCATAACAGACAATAAAAATTATCCGTTTTCTTTTTCCATGATAGACATTAAAAAAATCGACCCTTCACCCTATCAACACCGCAAATACTTTGATGAAGACAGTTTAAGAGAACTTGGGGTAAGTATTGTAAAGGATGGATTGATCGAACCTATTATTGTCCGCCCGCAAAAAAAAGACCGGTTCCAGCTGATTGCAGGGGAACGAAGATTAAGAGCAGTTAAAGACTACACTGACATGAAGATGATCCAGGCAAAGATCGCAGATGTAGACGATCTTCAGGCAAGAAGGATAAGCGTTACTGAAAACCGTTTAAGACAGGATTTAACGGCCATAGAATCCATTGAAGCGACCATTGAAATCATTGATGTGGAGATGGGCAAAGATCCCTGGTACTTGACGGTAGGCAAAACACCCCTTGAAAGGGTACATCAATTTCTGTCAAAGCTACATTCCATAGGGGTTAGCAAAGATAGAGGCTCCCATGTTTCCAAAGAAGCGGAGGCATTGTTGCACAAATTTGTGCAACAGGTAGAGTCAATCTTCAAAAATCTCCCGAAACCCTTGAAATGGAGGTCTTTTTTGACGCATGACTTGATTTTATTAACCGACATTCCCTCAAATGTTCAAAAAGCATCTGTAAAACACGACCTGAACAAGGCGCAGACAAAAGCGCTTGCAAGGCTTGAACAGGTATCTGACAAGGCTTTTCACGATGTCACACAAAAAGGTTCCATCCCGTTAAAAGATCAGAACAATCATCTTCAGGCAAAGATTGAGCTTAAAGAATTCAGCGCAAGAGAAATCCAGACGTTTGCAGAAGATATAGAAAAAACAAATATAAAGAATCAACAAAAAATAGACACGGCTCAACGCGAATTTTCCACACAGATTAAGGTCGCCGTGATGACCCGTCTTGGCATCCCCCTTGTTCGTATTGCCCAGCGTTTAAATATCCACCGCGAAACTATTTCAAAATATGCTGGAAAAAACCAGGAGCTTTTTAACAACATTCATCAGGATTTTAAAAAGGGAATCTTTATCACTGATATCGCTCAAAAGTATAATGCTCCCCAGCCTCTGGTATGGTCTGTTATTCTTCAAGAAAAAACAGACCAGGAACGCTTTAAGGCTTTAAACTGGGGATTGCGGGCATGGGATAACTGGTATTTCAATGATGTGGACCACAGGTTCGGCGATCCCTGGCCTGGAAGAATCCCGGCACAATTAGTTGCTCATACTCTGTTTTACTTTACAAAAGAAAATGATCTTGTGCTGGACCCAATGGCCGGTGGCGGCGTGGTTGCAGACACCTGTCTTGCCTTTAACAGACAATGCTGGTCTTTTGATCTTTT
>JACKQG010005191.1_pt1 | contig 14528 bp, 15 predicted proteins | sample 8237621 | NCBI WGS metagenome assembly JACKQG01 (sample SAMN15677084, study PRJNA649215) | marine metagenome | biome: marine; feature: Black Sea; material: saline water; isolation source: suspended particulate matter (SPM) from the Black Sea western gyre | collected 2013-06-09/2013-06-10 | depth...
AAAAGGGAAAAAAACTGACTTCAAAAATGATAAATTAGGTAGAGGCTTTAAGGTGGAAATGTGAGATGTTTGAACAATCAAGAAGATACTACAAAGCAAAATATGAAGATGTTGAGTTTAATTTTGATGGTGTGGATGTAAAAGATGGAATGATTAGATTCGCGCGGGTTGGACCTGGTATGTATAAAGAATTATTGTTCAAGGATACGAAAAATTGTTTAATTTGGTGGAAAACTTTAGAGGATAGAATTATGAAGCATAAAGCTGATAAAATAATCAAGATGTCTTATCCTATTTATAAGAATGTGTCGGCTGTAGAATCGGTAGAAAAAGACTGGGAGTTGATAAAAAGTCAAATGCCGAGGGCTGATCTGGTAGAGCAGGGAGATATTGTTGTATTTAATATGTGGCTGGCGAATAACGTAATATCGAGAAATGGTATGCGAATTAGTCTGGACGTATTGAAGGATTTAGGTCGAACAATTGTGGGGAAACTGCGGCTGGACGATCATGATGATAGACTGAAGCGTGGGAAATTTTATAAAGCTGTTTTGAAAACGACAGAACTGGAAGAAGCGGAGGAAATACTAAAGAGTTATCCACATAAGGGACTAAAAGGGCATTTACAAAAAGTTATTAACATGGAAGGTTCTATCAATTGGTTGGTAGCATCTTATTATATGTTAAATAAAACGGAAGAACAGAAAGCGCAGGTATTGAGTATTGCAGCAGGAATAGAGGCTTATTACACTTCGATAAGTTTTTATGCTCCGCAAGTTGTCCCGATTTACGAAAGTGAAAAGAAAAAGAAAGTGTTGTGGTGGGAGTGGCGGAATGATGGTGATGAGCATGCTGAAGCGGTTGAGGGGTCGGGGGTTTATTTGGGTAATTTGTATGATACTGTTACCAAGAACGAGATTAAGGTTAAAGACATATTAGATGAAATTCCAGAGAACTATATAAGAACGTGGATTAATTCATCTGATATAAAAAACGATGAAGTTAAGAACTGCTGTGAGCAATTAGATTTAGTTATTTCACGTGGGCTGCTTTTTGCAAAATCGCGTGATGGTGAAGTGGGGTTTTACAGGAAAGCAGGTAATAATACTGACAGTGATTATGAACAGCAGGTAATGGTTGGTGATTATGTAAATTTAGTATATATGCGAGAGAAACTGGCAAGAGAAAAAGAAATTGGTAAATTAATACCTATTTTAGAATTGATCGGGGTTGATGTAAGCACTAATTTAAAGTCTGAATATGCGAAGGAAATACCGCAGCAGGCTGGAAAATCTAAATCAAAAATATTTATGGAGGATAGTAAAGTGGACATTAAATTAAAAACATTGGGCATCGAATTAATGAATATCGATGTAGAGAAAGACAAAAGTTGGCATGAGAATCTTAATAATGCTGTTGATAAAGCATTTGGTGAAAAAATGAGCGAAGGGAATACCGCTCTGGATAGAATCAAAGAAGTTACGGAAATCTTTGGCGAAGAATTTACCGCTGAACAAATGAAGATTGCGAAAGAGACAGCAGAAAATTATCTTAAATCAAAAGTTGATGAAGTTATGAAATGGGGAAAAGTAAGCGGAGCGATTAAAGATAATGAAATAGCAGAGAAGCAAGAAGCATTCGGGAAATTTCAGATCGATGAACTCGTTGCAAGGATAAAGGATTACATGGAATTGGCAGGTGAACGCAACCCGCAATATAAGGCAATGATCGAGTTACATGAGAAGGGAATTTTTTCGGACAATTTAGAAGGAATAGATACGAATGATGACAAGAAATCGACAGTTGGGGTTTCTGATAAATCATTCATGGTAGGTTAATAAAAAGATGAGGTAATAAAATGGCTTTTGGAAGTTTAGGATTAGATTCGCAGGTCGTTGACAATAAGCTGGGTTTTAATTGTAGCACAGCTTTACAAGCTGCTATTACAGCAGCAATTGCAGCTGGCACAGCGGATATTATAAAAAAATGGTTAGTAAAAATAGATACTTCTGCTAATCGAACAGTTGATCTTTGCGCTGATACAAATAAACCCGAAGGCAAGATTGACGATTATATTGAAACATCCAGCGGTACTCATATTGTTGCAGTTAGGTTGTTTGGATATAGTGATGTTGAATCTAGTTGGCACTCAGGAGTTCCTGATTATATTGTTACTGAATATAGAGCAGGATCAAGCCTGGCACTAGGACAACAACTCCGGACAGAAGGCGATGATTATCGCTATGTTGAAGGTGTTAATACATTAGGAATAGGTAAGATTATATATTTAGACTCAACAAATTTAAAGGTTGGGTTTTTAATTTAATTAAATTAAACTATGAGGATAGAGTTATGAATAAAGTTCAAAAACACGGAGACTTAAAAGAAATCAAGCTGGAAGTCGATATGTTGAAAGTTCCCCGTGATGTCAATTTCACAAAGTGGCTGGAAAATTACTTGGTTGACGATAAGCAAGTAATGGATCCAACTCCTTACAGCAATATGACAAACATGGAGAGATTTATTGAAAAGAAACGACTGGGAGCAGATAGACCGCTTGACGCCTTTGAATTAATGCTGAAGGCAAATGGCATCAAGGCATCTGGTCCGAAAACGAGTCGAATTAAGAATTTCTTTGAATCGACAACGCAACGGATATTATGGCCTGAATTTATTTCGCAGACCATATATGCAAAAATGATGGAGAAAGACCTGGTCTCTGTTCTTATTCCGAACACGGAAGTTATCGAAGGATGGGAATACACCAAAATGTTTCTGGAAGATACGGCATTAACGCGTAAAATGGGTGCAGTTGCTCCTGGAGAGAAAGTTCCAGAGACAAAAATCAAAGTGGCTGAATATTCAAGCAATGTGAAGAAATATGGTCGTAGGTTGAAATACACCTATGAGCAGATTGCAAATAAAACATTGGGAATGTTTACCAGTATGGTATTACAACGAATCGCTGATCAATTGGCACTAGACAAAACAGCTAGGGCAATTACTGTTCTGACATCTGGAGATGGCGGACTGGATGGATTACATGCAGACAATATAGTGGAAACTGAAAATACAACACTGATCAATAAGGACGATGTGATTGCTTTCGCGAGTTCCACAGATGCGCAATACCAGATTAGTCAGTTTATTGCTACAACGATTCAGATGCGAAAGTGGTGGTCCGTGCTTTCTACTTTTACCAATCCGCAGGCACAGAAAAAAGAAATCGGTGTTCCAATTCCGAATGGCAACAGATGGGATGGCGATAATCTGACATCTGATTATTTGTTAGGATTAGATTCTGGCAAAGCGGCATTATGGGTAACTAACGATGATGCAATAATGGAAGAAGCCTGGAAGCTCATTGATACCCAGGAAGCCGAAACCGTTATTACAATTCGTGGCGATGCCACAATTATCGACAGATACGCAATAAGCGCACTGGATATTAACCATTCATAGAAGCGAGGATAAAAATGTTAGTAGTAATAAAAAGCGCACCGTTTATCTTAATAGATGGACAGGGCAATACTTTCAAAGTCAGTAAATCTGTTTACGATGAAGAAAGTAAAAAAGGAAAGGTATTTCGAGAAGCACCGGATACTGCATTTTGGGCAGCATTAGCGAATAAAAAGGAATGTCCATATCGTATAGCGAGTGATCTTGAAATCGCTGGCAGAAAAGTCAAGGACAAGATTAAGGGCAAGGAGAGAGAAATTAACTTGCCAGATATGACTTCAGATAAAAATGAGGAGAAAGCGGATGTTAAGAAAAAATAAATTAACTGCTGTAGTCTTTGTAGTCTTGCTGATATTATTTAGTATGTCCGGGGTTGTATTAGCACAGACATCAGCGAAAGACAAGGCAGAACCGAAGTTATGGAGTTTTGATCAAAACAGGGAACATCGTTATTTGTGGTATGGTGATTTTGATTTTTATAATAAATCCTTTGCTGATCTAACTACCTTTGCATTGTCATCGGCTGCTACGAGTGGAACGGTGCGAACAGTAACGATAACTCAAACCCATACAGGAGATGGGGCTGCAATCCTTGAACCTTTAAGAGTTGATATAAATTCCGCTGTTCAAACTGGATCGTGGGCGAATGCAATTGTGGGAGCTATAAATTATAGCGGAGCGACTGGAGATGCCGGCGGTGGCTTGGCTGCTGCTATGTGTTCCGAAGTTACTTTACCTGCAATTAGTTCACCTGCTGGCTCTTATTATGCACATGATTTTGAGTTTAATGCACAGGCAAGTTATGTTGCTAATACTGGAAGTGCATTTAATGTAGCATATTTAAGATTCGGATTATATGGGGATGCGACTGCAAAAGCATCTTTTGAAGATGAAGCTTATTTTATGCGAGTAACTTCTGAGTTTACGGATGCGACTGGAAATATGTGGTACGATAACACTTTGAGGATTCAGATTGAGACGACTGATTGGTACATTCCATTATCGAGCGCAGAAGGATCATATACAAGTGCATATCCAGTTGTTATCACAAATACGATCACGACTAATGGATTATTTACATCCACGACCACTACTACCGCAATGGACATTGACGGAACATCGGCTGGAGCAGATATAAACCACTATATTGCAGATTTCGATTATACGCAAGGTTCAGTATCTGGTGGGGCATATTTAAGCCGTGGAAATCTAACAGGTGTTCGTACTGATATTGCAGCCATTGGAAACATTGATCATGTTTATGCAACACGCACTGGATCAAGCATGGCAATGGCTGCCGATGCAGAGACAAATCAATTCTACGGTGCTATAGTAAATGCGGCGGCAAGTGGAGCGCATACTTTAACGCTCCATGATGGTTTGGTTGGATTGCAAGCAACTGTCACAGTTGATGCAGGCGTAACTGATGTTACTGGCGGGCTTGTGGCAGCATTATTTACAAACTCCGCTCCAATTGCAAAGAATTTAACTTCACCGACTTATGGAATATATCAAAAAACAGGTGGATATACAGATTATGGTATTGCTGTTCAGGTTGAAAGTAATAATGTAACTTCAGGAATAAGAATACAGGCTTCTGAATCTGCCGTGCTTCCTGTTGGTCTTGAAATCAGTACAAGTACAGGAACGGTTACAAATGATATTCTACTTTCAAGCGGAGCAAAAATATTCACTGGCTCGGCAGCGAATGGCGATGCTGTTTATGCAGAAGTCGGTGCTTATGATGCAACAGGTTCAATATATTTATCAACTGGAAATGGATATTTATATATTCAAGTTGCAAATGCAGGAGCTGCTTCAGATTGGTTTAAAGTAACTGCAACCGATGCTGATTAAAAACTAAATAGGATAAAATATGAAAAAAGCAATATTATTATTAGTGATTGTTCTTTTGATTTTGCCATTAAGTATAAATTCACAGCAAACAGTAACGAAAGAACAGAAGTTGCAAGAAACGTTAGTTGATATGACAATTATGTTTAATGAGACAAAAAAAGTAAACGAAAAATTGTCAGTATCAATAAACGCACTAATAGAAGATTTAAAGAAGATTGAAAATCCGCAACCGGAATTAATAGAGATATTCAAGAAATATCAAATACCGTATAAGGCAGAATAGATGGCTCTTACAATCACAGCAGATGAAGTCAGGAATCGTTTAATTACATACACTTCTTATGATGTTACGGATGCGATGTTAGCGAGTGCCGGGTTAATTCCCCTTGCAACTGCTTATATTAATACTTTGCTTGTAGCTAACTCAACAACTTATGATGATTTATCGACAAGCGACAAGAAGGCAATTGCAAAGGGGATGGCTATTCTTTATTGTGCGATGCAGGTTGTTAATTCCGCACCTCTGGAAGAATGGCAGGAGGGGCCGATTAAGAGCAAAAGTGCTTCTAATAAAGATAAGATTGTTGCTGATATGAAAAAAGATTTCACAGATTTGGCAACTATACTGGGATTATCATTTTATAATATTGGCACTGTATGCAGGGGTGGTGATGATTATGTGCCAGATTATGACGACCAGACAAACATAGATTATTCTGATACAGAAGATTCATTTTCGAGGTTTTCATAATGACACATGAAGAGCAATATATCCGGCGTTTGATGAATAAAGGATATGATATTTCAGTTACGGTAATAACTGGAGATAAATGTCCATGTATGACTTCGAGGGATTCGACTGTTTCTGAATATTCAGCGGTTTGGCATGAATTGAATCCCGCGCCAGATAATGAACATTGCAATGGGACCGGTTTGATTAATCAGACAAATACTGTTACATCTGTAAAATCATTTCTCACTAACGAATTGGAAACAATGGCGACTTATCTGTCAAAGCAATTGATGACGGAAATAGGAGAGAAGCACAATCGCTATTTAATGATGTTTGGTTGTGTCGCAGCTGGAGTGAAATTTGATTTAAGTATTTTAGATAGAAAGAATGCTACCTTTACTTACAAATCGAAGAATTATAGATTGATACATTCTTTTGATTTAGATTGTTGTCAAATTGGATTATTATTCCAGAAGGATTAATTTGTTTCACGTGGAACAATTGAATAAAGAGAATAAGAATGGCTCAACAACAAAAGACAGATACGTCAAATTGGACTCGAAAGATTGCTAATTTAAAAGCGATTGAACGAGATACTCTGCCAAAAATATTGGACTGGGGACATGATCAGGTTAGAAACAAAATAGATGCTTACGTTTCTGGTCCGCATTATGTACCGCCAGCAAGGATAGCAGGAATTGGACAAAAGCCAATTCCAAGAGTTTCGTCCATGCTTTCACAGTCAATTAAGACATTGAGGATTAGTCCTTATCTAGTTAAGATTTTCTCTGATGGTAGGATTGCACCATATAATGTTTTTGTACATGATGGCACAAAGAAAATGAGACCGAGGCGATTCATTAAGGATCCGGTTGATGAACGGCGTCCCGCTATTGAGAATAAATGGCGATATGAGATAATTAAAGAGACGAGAAAACGTGGCAGATGATTAGAGATGAATATATTTTAGAGGATATACAAAAAGTAATAGTATATCTTTTCAAAAAAATGGTGGCTGATACATGGACGCGTTGGGAAGTTATATTCGGGTATCCCGAGCAAGATGTATTTGAGAAATTTACCAAACCATTTATTTATGTATTGTCGCCCCGCGAATCAGGAGAGATACAACACCAGGGGGGCGGGCATGGACGAAATTTCTGGGAGTTGACAATTGGATTGTGGGATGATAGACAGGCAGGTGGCATTGAAGAAATAAACATACAAGGATCGAAAATTCATAATTTCTTTAAGACGCCACAAACCTGTCATGCGCAGCAGTTCAATGTTACAATTGGTTCGACTTCATATACAAATACAACTTTATCCGCACAGGGCGTTAGGATACAAAATATTCAAGGTCCTCGGGAATTATTTACTGAGGATATAAAAGAATTTAGAAAAGAATTCACATTAATTTTGAGAAGTTAATTAATTAAAGAGGTAAAATTATGGCAGTAACAGATTGGTTAGGGAAACCGGACGACGACAAAGAGGTAATAGGTCGTTACAATATAAATAGATACCATCTTGATCTTGCAGCAGCCGCCGAGCCTATCGTGCCGGTCAATATTGAAGATATTCAAAATATTAGTGGCGGTGCAATGTCTTATGATGAAATCAGAAGGCTTCATCAAGGCGGCGGCAGTGATGCGCGAGTCAAACAATATGGCGGGATGGGTGATGGCACAATTAATATGATTGCAGGGGCAGTTGATGATTTTTTAGCAGCATTATTAGGCATGACTTATACGACAGGCGGCGATGTTGCAGTTCCGCTTCGCTTCCCAAGTTATCCACTTTTTCATTTAGAAAGTGTTTGCAGGACTGAAGATGGTTCGCATATTCTGTCAATTGTTTATCAAGATTGTATTTTAAAACCAGTAGCTCCGACTGTTAATTTAGAACAGAATGAAATTGATATTCCATTTCATTATGAATACGAGCCGTTTTATTTGCTTTCAGGTTGTGAGATGGTGCTTGATAAATGGGCAGGCGATGGCAGTACGACTGATTTTACGCTTTCATCAACTCCGCTTGATATGGTAGATTCTACTTTAGAACATAATGCAAAGTGGGATTTGGACAATGCAGCATTTGTGAAAGTAAAATTAAGTACAGAAGATTCAGGAATTCGTCAGAGAAGTGGTGTAACATTAACAGGCACCACTTTGGCTTTTACAACAGCGCCAGCATCTGGTAGTGAAGTTTCATGTTTGTATGCAAAAGCAACTGTGTAATTATTTATTAGCAGTCGTTTTAATTTAAGCGGCTGCTAATAATAAATAAATTAAGAGAAAAAAATGGAAGAAATAAAAATTGTGGAAGGATTCACCACTTCTGATCTATACAGGGCAGCGGCGATCATTTGCGAAACAGGCATCATGCCTGATAAGCTTATTCCATCGCCATCAAATAAACAAAAATATTTTAAAATATTTTTGTTTTGGGAAGATCGAAGCAATTTAAAAATAAGAGAACTTGAAAGCAAAAAAATGAAAGTGGAACCCTTAAAATTCAAAGAGATTCACCGGAATTTGATTTATCAAGTTCGTGATGTAATAGATAATTATAATAATAAAGGGAAAAGAAATGGAAAAGAAAAAATTAACTCCTAGTGAAATTGTGCAACTTGCCTACAAAGAAGCTGTTTTTGAAGTTGTATTTGACTTACCGCTTTCTGCTAATCATGTTATACCTGCTATGTTAGAATCTCTTGAAGTGCCGGACATCTGGACTGAGCAAGGTATTATTAAGGCTCAGCTTTTGAAAAGATATAAAGATGCAGGGTTAGATAAAGAAGATTACGATAAAGATTTGTGGCAGGAAACATTAGACAAAGTAAAGAAGACAGATCAAAAAGAATTAACTCCACCGAAAAACTTGGCAGAACAGAAAGCTGACAGAGAATCAAACATGCGGGTAATTGTGGAATTAGTGCCTAAGCGACTTAAAGACCCTGAAACAAAAGATTTATTATTTACTGATAAAAAAACGTTGGATAGTATTAAGAAGATTATATGGAAAAGCCCGGCACTGGTTGGTTTAATTGCAAAGAAATATGGTGAGGTTTCGGCAGCGGGGAGCGAGGTAAAAAACTAATAAGGGGAGGTCAACTCCCTGATATTGTTTTTGCAGATATGATTGCGCGGCGTTATGGAATGTGGCTATTCGACAAGCGAATTTACAGGGCATTGTGGAATCCATTTCAGCGAGTTATTATAGAAACTATTTTTTCGGAAGTTAAAGATACTGGAATGACAAAAGAATTTTGGGATGTATTAAGGAGTTATTTAGATCGGGTAGGAACAATGTTTGTAAACACACAGATTAAAAAACCGATTAAAACAATTTTTCCTGATGCGAAAGGAGATAGTCGCAAGACTATTGGTTATGTAAATCATAAGGGCAAAAAAATTAAAATTGTGAGCAATTTTTAATGAATTTACCGGGATCATCTGGATTTGATATAATAGCATATCTGGGACTTGACAAGGCTGGATTTGAGCAAGGTTTAACCGGTGCAGATGCAGCAGCAAAAAAAACAGCTAAACAAATTGACAAAGCATTGAATGTTGCAATATTTGCGGGAGCGGCTGCGTTTACGGCGGCTACCTTGGCAGCAAGTAAGTTTGAAAAACAAATGGCTGATGTCAATACGTTATTGGACGGTCCTATTGAACAATTTCAACAAATGAATAAAGATGTATTGGAATTGGCAGGGACAGTACCGGTAACGATGCAATCATTGACAAAAGGTCTTTATGATCTTGTTTCAGCAGGCGCGCCGGCAGCGACAGCCGTTAAAACATTGGGACTGGCTGCGAAGGCGGCAACAGCGGGAGTCACCTCAGTTGATGTTGCTGTACGTGCAGGAATGGCGACAATAAATGCTTATGGTTTAGAAATTTCTGATTTGAATACAATTTATGATCTTCAATTTTCTGCAGTAAAGAAAGGTGTTATGACTTATGAACAGTTGGCAGGCGCGATTGGAAACGTTTTGCCTTCTGCCGCTTCACTTGGCGTTTCTCTTAATGATTTATATGGAGCATTAGCTCATGTCACGAAAGCAGGCATAGACGCTCAATCGGCTTCGACTTATCTGGCAAGGGCGTTTGAGTCAATGGTTGAAAATCGCGATGATTGGGAAAAGCTGGGAATTGCGATTTTTGATGCAAGTGGTGAATTTAGAGGGTTGCAGCCGATTATTGGTGATTTGGCAAAAGAACTCGATGGATTGACTACCGAACAAAAACAAATGAAACTTGAAACGCTGGATATGGAAAAGAGAGCTGCTAAAGCGATTCTTTCTATGGTTAATAATTATAAAGGTTTTTCACAAACCATGAAAGATGTAGCGGATTCTCACGGTGCGATGGAAGCGGCGTTTACAAAAGAAATGGATACGCTTGATGCTCAAGCTGGAATTTTCAAGAATATTGTACAAGCCTCGTTTATAAAAGAAGGTAATAATTGGATAGGCGTATTAACTAATATTTTAGAGAAGCTGAATGAACACCCTGAAATGATTGCAAGTGTTGTAAAATCTGTCAGCACTTTGGCGATTACATTTGGGACTTTGGCGGCGGCTATTAAAGTTGTAACACTTGTATCGGCTATGAATCCGCTTGTTTTAGGATTTGTGGCAGTTACAACAGCGGTTGTTGCTTTTAATGCGGCAATGGAGGCAAGGGAAGCAGCACAGTTAAGGGCAATAGATGCGATTAGTGATGAAGTTGATAAAGTTGAGAAATTAGAAATTGCTTATGATAATTTAGCTATAAGCGAAGATCCGAAAGCTAAAGATGAAATGAGATTAATTATTGAAAAATTGGCAGAGGCTTATGGATTAACAAAAACAGAAGTTGACGCACTTGCAACAAGTGAAGGAAAATTAACTGGTATTTATAAAGAGCGGAGATTAAAAGAATTAAAAGACGAATTAAATGCACTTAATCTTGCAGAGCAAAGAAGAGGACAGCAAACGCAAGAAGCTATTGATTTGGGTAGTGAACAAAATGCACAATTTCGAGAGGCACTTAATAATACATATGGGTATAGAACAGAAATAGAAACACTTAATCCGAAAATTAATGCACTCGCAAAAGAGATAGGAGAACTCGAAGCTGAATTAAAAACTAATAATGATACAACCGACGCGGCGGCGGAAGCTGCAAAGGCACTTGCTGAGAAACAAGCACAGGCGGCAAATACTGCAAAACAATTAAAAGAAGAGCAGGAAAAAGCTGCAGAAACAGCGAAAAAATTGGCAAAAGAACATCAGCAATTATTAGATTCAATTAATCCATTAAATGATGCTAATGAAAAATTGCTTGCAGATTATGAGAGTTTAATTCCAGAAATTGAGGGGAATGATTTAGCGACAAAAAATTTATATGAAAAATTAATTTCTTTAAATACAGAAATGGGGAATGTTGATCAGGTAGCTAAATATAAAAACGCTCTTGAACTTTTACAAAAAGAAACTAACGAATTAAAAAATAAACAAGATTTACTAAAGCAAGCGACTGATAGTCTTAAAAAGCCTAACGAGGATTTAATAAATCAGTATCAGAAACTTATTGATTCAGGCAGTTTGACTGCTAGTGAATTAAAGGTAGTAGAAGAAGCATTAACCAAATTAAAAGGGAGTACCAAAGACTATAGTATTGATTTGGGAGCGTGTGCAGTTCAATTGATGGATTCTGCTAATATGATGGGGTTGTTTGGTGATGCTGGAAGTAAATCAAGTAAAACGATGGATTTGATGACAGGTGTTTTAGATACTGTGACGAAGGGCGGATTTGATCCGCTGAGTTTAGGAATTACGGTTGCTATTGGACTTATAAAAATTTTTTCAGACGAAGAGGAAGTTGTAGTCCGATCAACCGAAGAAGTTATAACAAGCTTGGGAGGCCTTGGGGTTTCTATTGAAAATACATCAAGCTTAGTAGATACATTAGCAAGTAGCTTTGAATCCAGTATTATAAATAAAATGATGAATGCTTTAGATGCATATATAGAAGCATTGAGAACAGCAGAAGGAGCGCGCCGGGATTATCTTGAAAGAATGGTATTAGAAACACAAGAAAATATGGAGAGATTGTTAGAAGTATTTACATTAAAAGAAGCTTACGAAAAAGGAACAGATTCGCTACAATTTTTTATTGATGAATATAATAATGCTTGGAGTTTGTTTGGAAGAGATATAGATGTATCAGGATTAGATACTTTAATGATTGAACAATTAGAGAGTATGAATCTATTGCTTTATAATCTTGATCCTTTATCACAGGCATATAAAGATTTATATAATAAAATATATGAAGGTGCTACCATGAGCGCCGGTGCTATGGAGGGTTTTTTAACTCATCTTGGACTCGCAATGATAGGATTAGATGAAAGCGATCCAAATTATCAAAGATTAAAAGATCAATCTCTTGAAATAGCGGCAGCTATGATTGAAGCGGGTGTACAATCAGATATATTAGATTATTATCTAAATACGCTTGGATTAACAACACAAGAAGTAAGTGCTATGTTTGAAGATACAACCGATGCAATAGAAGGAGTTAATGATGCCACAGAAGAACAAATTCAAACATTAGGTGAATTAGAAATAGCCTGGAGCGCAGTAATATCAGCAATGATGCAGGACATGTCGGCATTTGAGACAGATATTAAGACAGCTACTCAGGCAATCGAGGACATGCTTTATTTTAGGATAGACGTGGAGACTTCAGATGCAGACGAGCAGATTGCCGCCGCAATAGCACGAATGGAAGAATATGTTGCTACGTTAGATCCCGCAAGTCAGGCTTACGCTGACATGAGGGCGGAGTTGGATTTGCTTACTGCTCAATATAATGCTTTGATGGGGGTAACAGAAGATTTTGCAATTAATGTTGATAATGTTGATGAAGCAATAAAAGACTTTTTGATTCCAGTTAAAGAATTGAGCGATAGTGTTTTACCAAAGTTTAAAAAAGGATTTGACGATGCTTTGCCTGTTGATGCAGCAGATAAAGTAATTAAGATAAAAGATGCTTTTGATGATGCGGATAAATCGGTTAATAATATGACTGATTCAATTAAATTTTTGAAATTTCAGTGGGAAGATACAATAAATAGTATGCTTGGCAATTTTGATGAAATGGAAAAAGCGTTGAAAGATGCACAAGATTTAATTGATCAAATTAGTTTTTTTTCAATCGACTTGGATGCTTCTGGTGTTGACGAGGAGCTTTCGGCAATGCTAATAAAAATGGCAAACTATGCAGCAACACTTGCTCCTGGAAGTCCCGCGCAACAAGCAGCGCTGGCTGGCATTGATGAAATAATACAACAAATGATAAAACTTGGAATCCCTATTCCGATTGAATTGAGAAAAGACCGGGCTCTTGCTGCTTTATTGGGAATAAATTCATATTGGGATGAAATGAAAAATAATATTGATAACGAAGCATTAAATCCAAAAATGGATACTAAAAGAGCGAAGGATGGGCTTGATGAAATTAATCAAAAATATGAAAATTTAAAAAGCAAAATGGAGAATACTATTTATCCCAGGATTGATGATGCTTCGGCAATAAACAAATTAATAGGAGTTAGAGATTTTTATAATACAGTCAAATCAAATCTTGAACGAAACATGTTACTTACGGTTGATAACTATCGTGCAAGGCAGAAAGTAAATGAACTTAATTCATTAGTAAATAGTATTAAAACTAATATCAACATAGACGTAAATTACAGAGAACGAGGACGTTCAGCGCCGATAGCATCAAAGGAAGGAAATTATTTTGGCAAGATACCGCAATTTTCCGATGGTGGAGTTTTGGCATTACTGCATCCGCCAGAAGTGGTGATTAGTCAAGAGACTACTAAAAAATATTCAGCAGGTCAATGGGAAACGTTTAACAAGACAGGTGATCCGAGTGTATTGGGAGCGAATAGTGGGTCTGGAGCAATAGCTCCTGAAGTTCACATACATGCAGAATACATAAATCCAGAGTCAACTTTTACGATATGGGATCAGAATTACAATCCGAGAAAAAAGTATGTGGAGCGATATTTAGAATCAAGCGGACATCCTTTTGCATAAAGGTAAAATATGGCACAGACAATAGCAGTTAGGTTTACATTAGGAGCTGGAAATGTTGATTTTTATGAGGATGAGATAACCGATGTACCTATAACGAATAAGCAAGATTTTCGATTATTAGAGAATCCGAGCGGAGTGCCAGCGATGTTTATCGAGGGTGATGCTAATTTAATTATAACAATTAATTTTATCGAAAAGCGGAATACGAGGTCGAAAATTGACGATGTGATAGATGAAAAAGATGAAATGACAATATATCCATTTTATGGAAATGATAACTCGGTTTCGTATTCCGTAATATTATATAGTTCGCAGGGAATAAAGAGAACGAAAGTTTACCGGTTCGGGGAATTACAGTCTGGTGTTATTCAT
>JACKQG010005192.1_pt1 | contig 14527 bp, 13 predicted proteins | sample 8237621 | NCBI WGS metagenome assembly JACKQG01 (sample SAMN15677084, study PRJNA649215) | marine metagenome | biome: marine; feature: Black Sea; material: saline water; isolation source: suspended particulate matter (SPM) from the Black Sea western gyre | collected 2013-06-09/2013-06-10 | depth...
GCCATCGGTTCTTCCACGGGTGGACCACAAGCCCTATTGGCGTTGTTCAAGGACCTGAACCCGGCCCTTGATGTTCCGGTTATCATTACCCAGCACATGCCGCCCACGTTCACCCGGATATTGTCCGAACACATTACCAAGGCGACGGAGTGGACCTGTACGGAGGCCCAGGAAGGGGAAGTGCTGAAATCCAATCATGCCTATATCGCGCCCGGCGATTTTCATATGGAGGTTGTTGAGTCCCCGGCCGGACCATGCCTCAAGATGAACAAAAATCCGCCGGAAAACTTCTGCCGCCCGGCGGTTGATCCGATGTTTCGAAGCGCGGTCAAGGTATTTGGCGGCAGGATTCTAGCAACGATTTTGACCGGAATGGGCAACGACGGCCTGAAAGGCGGCCAGGAGGTCATCAACGCCGGCGGTACGATGGTAGCCCAGGATGAAAAATCCAGCGTCGTCTGGGGCATGCCCGGCGCGGTGGCGACGGCGGGACTCTGCAGCGCCGTCCTGCCAGTGGCTCAGCTTGGCGGTCATATCAACAAGATTTTCGTGAAAGGGAGCTGATGAATCCGGCGGATTTTGAATTTATCAGCACTCTCCTGAAAAAGCGTTCAGGGCTGGTGCTGACGCCTGATAAGTCCTACCTGCTGGAAAGCCGGTTGATGCCGGTCGCCCGCAAGCACGGCATGAAGGGATTGGAGGAACTGATCCAGGCCGTCAGGGGGGCATCCGAAGGGCCGTTGCTGGTCGACGTGACCGAGGCCATGACGACCAACGAATCTTTCTTTTTCCGCGACACCAAACCTTTTGATATGTTCCGTGACCATATTCTTCCGCCGCTGCTGGAAAGCCGGGGGACCCGGAAGGCCTTCCGCATCTTCTGCGCCGCCGCCTCCAGCGGTCAGGAACCTTATTCGCTGGCCATGATTCTCAAGGAACTAGGCGCCAAACTGGACGGTTGGAGAATCGATATTATCGGCACCGACATTTCCACGGAAATTCTCAATAAAGCCAAGGCCGGCCGGTATTCCCAATTCGAGGTCCAGCGCGGCCTGCCGATTCAGTTGTTGATGAAATATTTCGACAAGGATGACGAGCAGTGGCAGCTCAAGCAGGAAGTGCGCGATATGGTCACTTACAAGGAATACAACCTGCTCGGCGACCTGACACCGCTTGGGAAATTCGACGTGGTGTTCTGCCGCAATGTGCTGATTTATTTTGACCGGGAAACCAAGGGTCAGGTGCTGGACAGCATCGCTAACTTGATGCCGGAAGACGGTACGCTGTTTCTCGGCGGCGCGGAAACCGTGCTCGGCATTTCCGAACGCTTCAAGCCGGTTCCCGAACAGCGGGGCGTCTACGGTCTTACTTGATTTGTGAAGTTGCTGTTCCGGCCTAAAGGGGAGGTCTTTGTTCGGCCCCAAGGGGCCAGGGGGTCAGACTTTTGGTCAGGCCTTGGCGGCGGCTTTCTGAGGTTCGCCTTCCGGATCGCGCAAGACGTATCCGCGGCCCCAAACGGTTTCGATGTAATTGTCGCCGCCGGTGGCGGTGGACAGTTTCTTCCTCAGTTTGCAGATGAAGACATCGATGATCTTCAATTCCGGCTCGTCCATACCGCCGTACAAATGATTGAGGAACATTTCCTTGGTCAGCGTCGTGCCCTTGCGCAGGCTCAATAGCTCCAGGATTCCGTATTCCTTGCCCGTCAGATGGATGGGCTGGCTGTTCACTTCGACCGTGTGGGCGTCCAGGTTGACGCTCAACTGGCCGGTCTCGATGACCGATTGCGAATGCCCGGCGGAACGGCGGACGATGGCTTGGATACGGGCCAACAATTCGGCCTTGTCGAAAGGTTTGGTCAGATAGTCATCGGCGCCGGTGCTCAGGCCCTTGACCTTGTTTTCGGACTCGGCCAAGCCCGACAGGATCAAAACCGGCGTTTCCACGCGGCTGTCGCGCAGGCGGCGCAAAACCTCGAAACCGTCCATGTCCGGAAGCATGATATCGAGCAAAATAATGTCATATTCGTACAATTTGCCGATTTCCAGGCCGTCTTCGCCCAGATCAGCCGTATCGACGACCATGCCGGTCGATTCCAGCATCATCTGAATGCTCTGCAATGTGGTAGGATCGTCTTCGACGAGAAGAACGCGCATAATGGGACCCGCACCGTTGTTAACGAATTCGTTAACCATATTCCGGGGATGCTCCGGGCGCAAGGCGGCATCGGAAAGAAAGGCTGAAAACGTTGGTTTTTCCTGTTTTATTTAATAATCCTTAAAGGGTCTGTTTCCATACTGGGATCACCGGTTTTCGCTTGAAGGATTCTCCGTAAATTGACTGTCGGCTAGAGAAGAGATTGGTAAAGGGGCTGGGTTGAGCGTTTTTGGAACAAATATCGCCAAGGAAGTCGCGAGGCTTCCCGATCACAAGGTTTACGGCCAAGTCACGGATATCATCGGCCTATTGATCGAGGCTACGGGCGTGCAGTCGAACCTATCGGTGGGCGATCATTGCGATATCCTCGCCCGTGACGGGCGCCGCGTGCGCTGTGAAGCCATCGGATTCTCCAAGAACCGCGCCCTGCTGATGCCTTTCGGTTCCATCGCCGGCGTCGGCATGGGGTGCCGGGTCGAAATCACCGCATCGGACCCGGTGATTTATCCAGATCCCAGTTGGCTGGGGCGGGTGATTGACGCCTTCGGGGAGCCCATCGACGGAAAGGGGCCGCTGCCCGCGGGCACGGTGGGGTATCCCATTCACAACTCTCCGCCGCCGTCGCACGAACGCAAGCGGGTGGGCAACAAGATCGATCTTGGTGTGCGGGTCATGAACACCTTCCTGACCTGCTGCAAGGGTCAGCGCATGGGCATTTTCGCCGGTTCCGGGGTCGGTAAATCGACCCTGATGTCGATGATGGCGCGTCATACCACCGCCGAAGTCAGCGTCGTCGGCATGATCGGCGAACGTTCCCGCGAGGCCCGCGAGTTCATTGAGGACCATCTGGGACCGGAAGGCCTTGCCCACAGTGTCGTGATCGTCGCCACGTCGGACGAAAGTCCCCTGATCCGGCGTCAGGCGGCCTATGTGACGTTGGCGGTATCGGAATATTTCCGTGACCGGAACAACGAAGTGCTGTGCCTGATGGATTCCGTGACCCGGTTCGCCATGGCCCAGCGCGAAATCAGCCTGTCCATGGGGGAACCGCCCGCTTCCAAGGGCTATACGCCGACCGTCTTCGCCGAACTGCCCCGGCTTCTGGAGCGTGCCGGCCCGGGCCGCGAGGGTACGGGCTCGATCACCGGCCTGTTCACTGTGCTGGTCGAAGGCGACGACCACAATGAGCCCGTGGCCGACGCCGTGCGTGGCATCCTCGACGGCCATGTGGTGCTGGACCGAAACATTGCCGAACGCGGGCGCTTCCCGCCGGTCAATGTGTTGCGCAGCCTTTCTCGAACCATGCCGGCATGCAATTTGGATTCTGAAAACGCTGTCCTGAATCGGGCCCGGCAATTGATCGCCATTTACGAGGATATGGCGGAACTGATCCGGCTCGGCGCGTATCGTCAAGGCAGCGATCCCAAGGTGGATGAAGCGGTGCATTATTACCAGGCGCTGGAAAACTTTCTGTCCCAGGGGATCACCGATCATACGGACATCGAAACCTGCTATCAGATGTTATACCAAATTCTCGACATGAATCCGGTCGCCGCTGCGCCAGAAACAGGATCCGAGGCGGCGCCGCAGCCGGCGCTCCCGCAGCCGGAGCCGGATACAGAGGCGGCCGCACCGCCCGCACAGCCCTCCACGCCTCCCCCGACACCGTCGACTCCGTTGCTGGACGCTACGATTCTTCCCCCGGCCCACCCGACACCGGAACCGGACATGCCGGACCATGGCGTGGACCTCGGCGGCGATGTACCGCTGGTGGATGCCCCCCCCCTGGATGAACACAAGTAACCCTGATACGGAAACCCCGGACCCATGGCCAAAGATCTTCATACCCTTATCCGCCTCAACGAATGGACCGTTGATGAACGCCGCCGCGAATTGGGCGACGTGCTGGCATCGCTGGCCAGCCTGGAAGACGGGTTGCAGCGGTTACGCGATGAACTGGTGCGCGAACAGAAAGCGGTTCAAGCCTCTCCGGAAGTGGCGGGGCTGTTCTATGGCAACTATGCCAACGCCGTGATCGACAAACGCCACCACCTGGATGAAGGGATCGCCCGGATGGAGGCGGAGGTCAACAAGGCGCGGGAACGCCTGGACGAAGCCTATCGGGAATTGAAGAAATATGAGATCGCACATGAAAACCGGATCGTCGAGGAAACCAAGGAAGCCGACCGGTTGGAGCAGGTCGAATTGGATGAAATGGGCCTTAATGCCCACCGTTTAAAACACGGATAAGGTTTCGGGCTTCTAAAGTCTTATAACGTCGTCAGGCGCGAAAGCAGCGACGGATTGTCCCAGCCCGGTTGGCGGTCCTCGACCTGCACTTTATGCGCGCCGAGACCCGGATAGGTACCTTCGGGCGCCGTCGCGGCGACGAGCACCCAGCGGGCCACCAGTTGATTGGACAGATCGCCCAGGACTGCGGTCGCCAACCCCTCCAGGGCCTCCCAGTCCAGGCTTGAAAGCACTGCGAGATAGCGCCCGAAGGAGTCCGGGTCCAGGATCAGCCGGTCGGGCACGTAGCGGATGGCGATATGCGCGGGCTTTCCCTGGCCCAGGACATGCAGGGTGCCCTGAAGGCCGCTGACGTAATCCAGCGTTTCGTCCGGGTTTGGCCCGGTTTTCAGCAACTTTCGGCGCTCAAAGATGTCCATGCCCGCCACCTTAAATCAATAGTCTCTCTAGACCAAAAGCCCGACAGGTTCGTCCGCTGCGCCATTGTCATGAATTTCAACGAAATTGGCCGGTGCCGCCTGAAAGGCGACGCCGCCCTTGAGACCTGTCACCTCGGTCGCTTCCTGAAAGATGTCGCGGATTCCGTTTTCGATTTCGCCGCTCAGGCGGGTTTCCGTTCGCACAACCAGATCCATGCGGTTTTCCCGCTGCTGCACCCGTCCGTCCAGCTGAAAGCGGCCTATGCGGGTCAGGTCCAGATCGATGACAAAGCGGGTGCCTTTCCGCCCGGACGTTTCTGCATCCTCGTCATCCTCGCCAACGGTCTGCAGGGACAACCGCAGGGGGGCGATATCGACGCCGTTGTGAAAGGGGATCAGGTGGTTGCGCCATTCACCGGGCCCCGGTTCGCGGGCCGTCCGGTTGATCTGCCGGAGATCGTCTCTGATCCGGGACACCAGGTCCGGTTTGCCCTTTAGCAGGGCGCGGGAAGGCGCATCGCCGAACCAATTCTGCACATTGCCGCCGGTGAGTGCCATCATGAAAAACAGGATATTCGCCCCAAGGGCCGGGCCGGGCCTTGGAAGGATAGCTTGAATCAACTGCTGGGCGGCGGTTGGGTTGATCTCTTCCAGCGTGCGTACGGCGTCCTGCAGGGCCGGCCACTGGCGGCTGAGGATTTGCGCCGGTAAGGTCTGTGGTTTGGCGCCGCCGGTGGCTTCATTGCTGGGCGGTATCAGGGACAGGACTTCAAAGGTCACTTGGCTGCCGATGGGCAGAGCCGTGCGCGTCGCCACGGCGAGGGAGCCGAAATGGGTCTGCACCACCGGATAGCCGGACGGCGATGCCGTGCCGGTGACTGTTCCGGTCAGAATACTTCCCGGTGCCGGCGTACCGCCGGACTGTGGCGGGACGACCACACCGGCCGCAGGAGACGGCTGAAAGGCCGTTATACGCACCAAGAACCGGGTTCCCGCCGTCAGGTCCGCCAATCCGGTATGCGGGGTCGCCTGGCCGGGGGCAGGGGAGCCGGGTGGCAGCGTTGCCCCGCCGGGGGTTCCTGTCGACGCGGCGCCAGGGGCCGTCTGGGCTGCCGGACCGCTGGGGGACGGGGTTTGTCCGGGCAGGGCGGCAGAGGCGCCGGGGAGTCCAGTGCCGGACTGGATGCCGGGAATATTGGAGGTGGCACCGGGTGCTGGATTTTGGCCCGGAAGGGGCGTGCCGGCCCCCGGTTGAGCCCCCGGTTTAGCCAGGGCGATAAGCAGCGTCGCGTTCAGGTTCGCACCGACGGTCAGGGGGCCGGGGGGTTGTCCGCCGGGAGCCGCACCCGGAGCGGAGCCCTGTGCGGAGCCGGGCGCGGTACCCGGCGTTGAGGTTTGCCCTGCACCGGTTTGCGGGAGAGGGGTGTCGCCCGGCAGACCAGATGGCAGGCCATGTGGCAGATTGGGCGGAAGACCCGGTAAAAGGCCTAAGGCGCGTAGCGCCGGCAGCGCCGGCTGACCGTTAATGGTGGAAATCAGGAATTGCAGTTGGCCGCCCTTAGACAGCAACTGCAATTGCAGCACGCCGTCATTGGGCAGTGGCGTATTGGGTTGCAGGGTGACGCGTCCGTAGGGAGTCTGGACTTCGTAGTGTCCCTTTTGGGTGCTTCCGGTGATCGTGGCCTCAAGGCGTGCACCAAGAGCGATCTGCCGGGCGAAGGCTTCCGGCGGATTGGCGACGACCGCTTTCGGCTGTGCCGCTGGGGAGGATGGCGGCGGGGCCGGTGGCGGTGGCGGCGGCGTGACTTGGGACATGGCGCCTCAAATCAGTTTTTTTGCGATGGCTTCGACGTCCGTAGCGGCCTCGGCATTGGGGTAGCGGGTCAACAGGGATGCCTGCCTCCGGATCGCATCCGGCACTTTGGAATCGCGCCGGATCACCCCCAGAAGCGGCGGCGAAATCTTGAGAAACCCCTCGCAGGCCTTCAGCAGGGTATTATACGTGCGTTCGCCCTCGCGCGTCGAATTGACCGCGTTGGCGACGATCTGGAAGCTCAGTCCGGGGCTTTCCGTCTGCATCACCTTGATAAAGGCATAGGCGTCGGTCAGCGACGTCGGCTCGTCGGTGATGACGACGATGACATTGCCGGCGCCGTTGGTCAGTTGCTGGACCGTCCGCTCGACGCCGGCGCCCAGGTCCATCAGCACCTTGTCATAATCGGCGGCCAGGACCCTGAGGTCGTTGCTCAGCGTTTTCATACGGGCTGCGGTAATGTTGAGCATGCCGCCGGAACCGGAGCGGCCGGCGATAATTTCAAATCCGCCATCGTCGTAAGGCGTGATGGCCTGATTGAGGGTCAGGCGTCCGGCAACGACGCTGCCCAGGTCGTGCTTCGGCGTCAGGCCGAGTTGGATGTCCAGGTTGGCGAGGCCGAGATCGCCGTCAAACAGAAGGGTCTTCGCGCCCAGGCGGGCAAGACAGTGGGCAAGGGTGATGGAAAACCACGTCTTGCCGACGCCGCCCTTGCCGGAGGCAATGGCAAACATATTGTTGGCTTTGACCGGCGATGGAGTCGGTGTCGGTGTAGGCGCCGGGGGGGCCGGCGGCCGGGGAACTTCGGTCGCGTCCGCCGTCATCAAACGGCCCTGGCTTGGCGGATCGCGGCTTCAATATGCGTCTGATCAGGACCGTCCACTGGCGCGGCGTTTCGTGCGGGCGCTTTCTCGGAAATTATCCCGGGGGTCTCCAGGGCCTTGTCGGCTTCCTGAGGCATGATCAGCCGCGAAAGCGTGGCGGCGGTGATGGCGTTCAGGCCCTTGGCGACGCGGGGCGTGATGCTGACGCCTGCGAAGGCAAGCCTGGAATGGTCGGCCGCCGCCAGCAGGCAACCCAACCGGCGGGCGACGTCGAGCCGGGTTGCGATCATGCGCTTGGCGCCGATCGCGGCAAAGGCCTTGGCCATATCACCGGCGTCCAGTGCGTTTCCGCCGGCTGGCAACACCAACACCGGGTCGACGTCGGTTACGGAGACCAGGCGGCGAAGGCCCGCCATGTCGGCGTCGAGGAAAGGATTGACGGCGGCGGTGTCGATGTAGACCACGTCACGGCCATCGACTCGGGCCACTGCTTCGGCCAGTTCCCCCGGCGTTTTGGCGACCTGAAGGTCAACCTTGAGAACCTTCATGAAGGCGTTTAGCTGATCTACCGCGCCGGCGCGTTTGACGTCGGTGGTGATGACGCCGATGGATTGTCCGGCCATGACCGCCTTGGCCGCAAGCTTGGCCGTGGTCAGGGTCTTGCCTGCGCCCGGAGGGCCGACCAGCATTACCGGGCTGGGGTCGCGAAGAGACGGTACCGGGGCGAAGGTGAATTCCTCATCCATGGCTGCTGACAAGGCCGCCCACGGATTGGGGGCGCCCGATGCGCCGGCGGCATGGGCCAGCCGTTCGACGACAGGTCCCGGCACGCCGTGGCGTTCCAGTGCCTGGCAGACGGTTTCGTAAATATCCACCCGCGCCGGTCCGGCGGCATCCGCGGCGTATTCCGGTGCTCTCTCCGTGTTGCGGCGGGCGGGGGTGTCGAACAGGGAGGACCCGGCGGCTTCCAGGGTCGCCCGGACAAGCACGCTCTTGCCGTCATCGGCACGCTGAATGCTGACAATGGCGGCGTCTTCGCCGAGGTCATCGCGGACCAGGTTCATGGCTTCGGCCGTGGTTCGGGCGGTGTATGTTTTCAGGTTCATGGCAGTTCCTATTTCCCGGTTCTTGGCTTTCTAGATATTACCCACGGTCTTGATTTTGACCTTGGGGTGAATTTCGTTCTGCGACATGACCACGGTCATGGGGCGGAAGCGTTCAATAATGGTGCGCACGAAGGGGCGAATACCGGGGCTGGTCAGCAGCACCGGCGCTTCACCCATCATCGCCTGACGTTCAAACGTGTTGCGCACGGCGGTTATGAATTCCTGCAGGCGTGACGGCTGCATGGACAATTGCTTGTCGTCTTCCGTACCGACAAGGGATTCGGCAAACGCCTGTTCCCATTGCGGCGACAGGGTAATCAGCGGAATGAAACCCTGGTCGTTGGCGTTGATGTCGCTGATTTGACGGGCCAGGCGGGCGCGCACATGTTCGGTAATCATCATCACGTTGCGGGTGTGCCCACAGGCTTCGGAAATGCCTTCCAGGATGGTCGGCATATCGCGGATGGAGATGCGCTCCGCCAGCAGGTTCTGCAACACCCGCTGTACGCCGCCCAGGGAAATTTGCGCCGGGATCATGTCGGCGATCAGTTTCTGCTGTTCCTTTTCCAGCTCGTCCAGCAGCTTTTGCGTTTCCGCATAGGACAGCAGCTCGGACATGTTGTCCTTGATGACTTCCGTCAGGTGGGTGGTGATGACGGTGGACGGGTCGACGACCGTATAGCCCCGGAACAGGGCTTCTTCCTTGTTGGCTTCTTCGATCCACATGGCCGGCAGGCCAAAGGTGGGTTCGACCGTTTTTTCGCCCGGCAGGGAAATTTCCTCGCCCCTGGGGTCCATCACCAGAAGCATGTTGGGGCGAAGGTCGCCGCGTCCGGCTTCGATTTCCTTGACCCGGATGCAATAAGTGTTGGCGGCCAGTTGCATGTTGTCCTGGATGCGGACCGACGGCATGACGAAACCGACATCGGTCGCCATCTGGCGGCGCAGGGCCTTGATCTGGTCGGTCAGCTTCTGGCCTTCCTGGGGCGCCGAAATCAACGCCAGCAGGCCATACCCCAGTTCCAGGCGCAGATAGTCGATGCGAAGCGCGGTGGAGATGGGCTCTTCCGCGATGGCGGCCGGGTCGACGGCGCGTTCTTCCATCTCCCGGATTTCATCTTCCTTCTTCCGCCGCGCCCGGAATGAAATGAACCAGGCGGTGCCGCCAGTCAGTGTGGCCAGGCCGAGGAACGGCAGCGCCGGCATGCCCGGCAGGACGCCCAGGCAAAAGGCCAGGAAGGAGACCATGCTCAACACCCGGGGCTGGCTGCCCAATTGGCGGAACAGCGCGTTGTCCGTTGCCCCGGTAATACCGGCCTTGGTGACGACCAAACCGGCCGAAGTGGAAACGATCAGCGCCGGGATCTGGGAGACCAGGCCGTCACCGACGGTCAGGCGGGTATAGACCTCGCCGGCTTCGGAGAAGGTCAGGTCATTCTGGGCGACGCCGATAATCATGCCGCCGATGATGTTGATGAAGGTGATCAGGATGCCGGCAACGGCGTCGCCGCGGACGAATTTGGCGGCGCCGTCCATGGCGCCGAAAAAGGTGCTTTCGTCTTCCAGTTCCTTGCGCCGGGCCTTGGCCTGTTCCTCGTCGATCAGACCGGTCGACAAATCGGCGTCGATGGCCATCTGCTTGCCGGGCATGGCGTCCAGGGTAAAGCGGGCCGAGACCTCGGCGATACGGCCGGAACCCTTGGTGATGACGATGAAGTTGACGATTACCAGGATCCCGAAAACGATGATTCCGATGACGAAATTACCACCCATGACGAAATCGCCGAAGGCCTTGATGACTTGGCCTGCGGCTTCCGGTCCGAGATGCCCGTCAGAGAGAATCAACCGGGTCGAGGCCAGATTGAGAGCCAGCCGGATCATCGTCGCCAATAGCAGGATCATCGGGAAGGTGTTGAATTCCAATGGTTTTTCGACAAACAAGGCGACCATCAGGATCATCACCGAAAAGGTGATGGAAAACGCCAGGGCCATATCCATGCCCCATTTCGGCAACGGCAGGATAAGCACGACCAGGATGCCGACAACACCCAACGCCAGCATGATGTCGCTGCGCTTGGACAGGGCTCCCAGGATGGCGCCGAATTCTACTTCGGCTCCGTTGCCTCCGCCGCCAACGGCGGGCACGGCGCCCTGGGTGGTGGCGGGTGGTCCTGCCGGTGGCGGTGCAGAGGAAGCGGGTGCGGCTTCAGCCATCGTGGTTTTTCATCCCTGTTCGGTTGCTTTTCATATTCGGAGTTAGGATCGGGCCGGGTTGGCCTTCAGGCCGTCGGCCGCTCCCCTTCGCCCGGTGTGGGTACGACAAAACCGCTTTCGTTGTACTGTTTCAGCTTGTTGCGCAACGTGCGGATGGAAATGCCGAGAATATTGGCGGCATGGGTCCGGTTGCCCAGGCAGTGTTCCAGGGTGTCGATAATCAGTTCGCGTTCGACGTCCGATACGGTGCGCCCGACCAACCCCTGGGTGCCGCTTTCGGGATCGATGGAGTCCGCGTCCGCGCCGCGGGGGGCGCCATCGAGGATGATCGCTTCCGGGCCGATTTCATTGCCCGTCGACAGCAGCACGGCGCGGTGCATGGTGTTTTCCAGTTGCCGGACATTTCCCGGCCATTCGTATCCAGTGAGCATGGCGTGGGCCTCTTTGGAAAGGGGCAGTGCCGCCATGGCGTTGGCGTCTGCATATTTGGTGATGAAATGTTCGGCCAGCACCGGAATGTCGGCGGGGCGTTCCTTCAGCGCGGGGATTGCCAGATTGATGACATTGAGCCGGAAATACAGGTCTTCCCGGAAATTGCCCTTGGCGACCTCGTCTTCCATGTTGCGGTTGGACGTGGCGAGAATACGCACATCCACCGGCACCGGCTTGTTGCCGCCGATCCGGTCGATTTCGCGTTCCTGGATGGCGCGCAGAAGCTTGGCCTGAAGATGGGTGGCCATTTCGCTGATCTCGTCGAGCAGCAGGGTGCCGCCGTTGGCTTCTTCGAACTTGCCGAGCCTGCGTGCGACGGCGCCGGTAAAGGCGCCTTTTTCATGGCCGAAGAGTTCCGATTCCATGAGGGTTTCGGGGATCGCGGCGCAGTTTACGGCGACGAAGCGTTTTGCCCTGCGGTCACTTTTGCCGTGAATGTAGCGGGAAATCAGCTCCTTGCCGGTGCCGGACGGCCCAGACACCATGACCGTGGCGGTGCTGGATGCGACCTTGTCGGCCAATCTCAGGACTTCGGCCATTTTCGGGTCGTTGTGGATGATGGCGTGGCTTTCTTCGGCGACGGCTTCCAGAATGGCCGCGATCAGGTCCGTGCTCGGCGGAAGGGGGACGTATTCCTTGGCCCCGGCGCGGATCGCCTGGACGGCGGCTTCGGTGTCGTTACCGATTCCGCAGGCGACCACCGGCATGGAAATCCGTTCCCTTTCCAGGGACTGGATGAAAACGCCGACATCAAGCAGGACATCGATCATCGCAAGGTCCGCGCCCTGGCCGTTCCGGAGCGTTTCCAGACCCGCCTCGACTGTATCGACCTGGCTGACCTTGGCGCCGCGCTGAATTGCCATCTGGCTGGCGGCGCCGATTTGTCCTCCGAGTGTGCCGATAATCAGTAACTGCATTTTTTAGCTCCTAAACGGCCCTTTATCGTTTCCCTGGGGGGAGGAGGGCCATGATTTCCTTAATTATTAATCGAAGTACCGGACCCGCTGCGACGGCGGCAGCAGGCTGTTGAGCAGCATTTCCAGCCGCCGGGGGTTTTCCTGGCGGCCAATAGAGGCCGCGCCCATCAGGTAGATGTTATTGACCAGGGCTTCTTCCGTTGAATTACGCTCCAGTTTCGAGGCCAGCGGCAAGAACACCATGTTGGCCAGAACGGCGCCGTAAAACGTCGTCAACAGGGCGACGGCCATGGCCGGGCCGATGGTCGAAGGGGTGTCCAGGTGGGCCAGCATCTGGACCAGGCCGATCAGGGTGCCGATCAGGCCCATGGCGGGAGAAAACTCTCCCATTTTCCTCAGCACGTTGGTGCTTTTGGCGTGGCGTTGCTGGGTCGAATGCATTTCCCGGCGCATGATCGCCTCGACCTCGCCGCCCGGCGTGCCGTCAACGACCATGGACACGCCCTTATGCAGGAACGGTTCGGCCTGGATGGAGCCGAGGATATTCTGTAACGCCAGAACCCCTTGTTTGCGGGCCATTTCGGCGATTTTCAGGACCTGAACGGCGGCGTCGGACGGATCGCGGGACGAATACATGAAGGTTTGCAGCACGACGCGCATCGTGCGGCGCATTTCGTCCAGCGAGAAACACGCCGTGGTGACCGCCAGCGTTCCGCCGATGACGATCAGGATCGACGGCGGGTTGATAAAGCTTTTCGGCGCGCCGCCGATGAAAATGGCGCCGGCAATGAAAAGAAATCCGCAAGCCAGACCGATAACGGTTGCCAGATCCATGGAGGACCGGGCTCGGCGGATATGAAGGGCTGCTGCTTCCTCGGACATATTTGCTGCCTTATGCGACCGTTTCGGTTTTGATGATTTCCGTCATCGTCACGCCAAGCCGGTCTTCCACGACGACCACTTCACCGCGCGCCACCAGCCGGTTGTTGACGTAGATATCGATCGCCTCGCCGACTTTCCGGTCCAGTTCGATCACCGCGCCGCGGCCCAGTTTCAGCAACTGGCTGACCTGCATCGTGGTTTTGCCGAGAACGGCGGAAACCTGCACCGGAATGTCATAGACGGCTTCCAGGTCCTTGGCCGAACGGGGCAAGTCGCCGATTTCGGGTAGCCCCCCTCCCATGTCCATGGGGGGTGGGGCCTCGCCTTGTTCGGACTCCGCGTCCGGCGGGGCGCCTTCCGTATCGTCCAGTTCGTTCAGTTCCAGGTCTTTTTCTTCAGCCATTGTGGCCTCCTAAAAAAAGGGGTCAGCCGTTCTCAGGACCGGGGTCCCCGTTGTCGTCAGGGGGCGTAACCGGTTTGTCGGCATTGGGTTCGACAGAAGCTTCAACAGAAGCCTCAACAGGAATTTCAACAGGTGTTTCAGCGGGGGCCTCTGCCAGTGCTTCGCCAGAAGTCTCATCAGGGGCTACGCCAGGAGTCTCCGCGGGTGAATCCGGATGGGGCTCCGTTTCAGAACTGTTTCCGGCGTTCTTGTTCAGCCCGGACAGATTGCGTTCGACGATTTCATCGATTTCCTGCCACAGGCCATCGACGTCCCGGCGCGCGCCGCCGCCTTCCCATTCGACGCGGCAATCCCCTTGGGCCACGTCTTCGGAAACTAAAATGCGGATTTGACCCTTGAAACCGGCTTGCGCCGTAAGGGCGTCCATACGCTCTTTTAATATCTCTTCCAGATCCGGGTGGATGGTAATGGCGACCGAGGGTTCATCGATGATTTTTTCCAACGCCTGGGCCACCATATGTTCGATTTCCACCAAAGCGCCCTGGGCGTTGAGGGCGGGGAAAATTTTGCGGGCGATCCCGGTGGCTACGGATATGGCGCTGTCCAGTATGGATGTATCGGCCTCTACCTGGGATTTAAACAGCTCAGTGAACTGACCTTCGACTTTCTGCAAGGCGGACAGAATATCGCGTTCCATGGCGGCGGCAGCCTCAGAGATGCCTTCCTCCTTGCCTTTGGCAAAGGCTTCGGTCCGGGCGGCTTGCATTTCCTCTTCGCTGAAGGTTGGGACGATGATTTCCGGTTCAAGCTCTTCCGCTTCTTCGGATTCCGCATCCGGTTTTTCGTCCGGCTTCGGCGTTTCCAAGTCGAAGGAATGCTCGAAAAGAAACTTCCGAGGGGCTGCCATGGCCGCCGTTTCCTCCGGGGTGCTTACGGCAGGAACGCCGCCGTTATGGGGATCATCGTTCGCTTTAATCATTATATCATGCCTGACTTAGTAAATCAGTTCGCTTTCCTCGTCGCCGGTGGAGATGACGATCTCGCCGGAAT
>JACKQG010001611.1_pt2 | contig 14525 bp, 2 predicted proteins | sample 8237621 | NCBI WGS metagenome assembly JACKQG01 (sample SAMN15677084, study PRJNA649215) | marine metagenome | biome: marine; feature: Black Sea; material: saline water; isolation source: suspended particulate matter (SPM) from the Black Sea western gyre | collected 2013-06-09/2013-06-10 | depth...
AACAATAGGATATAGCTATGGCAGATTTAACAGGTACAAGTGATCATGACACTTTAGATGGTACCAGCAGTGCCGATACAATTGATGGTGGTGCGGGTAACGATACGATAAACGCTGGATCTGGCGACGATATAGTTAAGGGTGGTCTGGGTAAGGATATCATTGATCTAGGAGCGGGTGATGATATCCTGGTTTTGAGTAAAGATGATCTGGTTGATAATACTGAATTCTACGGCTCTTGGCGATATTCTCAAATTAAAGATGAGATTGATGGCGGTGATGGCACCGACACTATTGGTTTTGATGATAAGAATACTAATTACGACATTACTCGTGCTACGCTTTCCAATCTAGAGCATCTGGACTTACGTTATTCTACAAGTGACAATAATTACCAGATTAAGGTTGCACTGACCCAGGGGCAGCTTAAAAGTTTTAGTAGCGTTGATGCTCTACCAGGCCATGCAACAAGTCATTATGTTAGTTATACCCCGCATCTTTATGTAAATAATTTTGATTATTATTACGCAACAATAGTCCTTAAACCTTATGATATTCCAGCAGATCTGCTTGATTACACAACTGCAACGCTTGATCTTTCTAATAGTAGTTATGCTAATTTCGACATTCCTTATTTTGAAGTTGATGGCTATATTCTAAATATCACGGCCGGTGATGATGCACTGTATGTCAAGGCGGATATCGGTGACGATACATTAACAGGCGGTATAGCTAATGACCTGCTGGATGGTCAATCGGGTGATGATACTATTTCCGGTGCTGCAGGTGATGATACCTTGTGGGGTCAGTCCGGTGCTGATACGTTAAGTGGTGGTGCGGGCGATGACACCATTTATGGTGGTACAGGTGATGACATCATTACCGGTGGTGATGGAGATGACCTACTTTACGGTGGTCAAGGTAACGACAGTCTCGATGGTGGCGATGGTGCTGACCGTATTAAGGTTGAATATGGTGTTGACAGCTACTCTGGCGGTGCTGGCAATGATATCTTTGAGCTGACTGATCAACAAGGTTCAGGCGCCATTGATGGCGGAGCAGGGGTTGATCAGATTCAAGTTAGTAAAACCTATGACCTGACTAAATACAGCATTACCGGTGTGGAAAAAATTGTGCTGTATGGCCAGGCAGATGTAAAGATAACTGCTGAGCAGTATGATGCAATTGACATTGAGATTGATGATTCTGCAACGCCAGATGCTCGCTATTCTATTATTATGTCTGAGACTGGGTCGATTGATCTTAACGACCTACCAACGGTTATCGGCTTAGAAGGTAGTGATGGCGATGATACTATCATTGGCAATGCGCTTAACAATACACTTGTTGGCGGAGATGGTGCTGATACCATTAGTGGTGGTCTGGGTAATGACACCTTGCAAGGCGGCACTGGACCAGACACCCTAGAGGGTGGTGATGGCAGAGATAAGCTTTATGGCGAGGTAGGTAGAGACACCCTGACCGGTGGCGCCGGTAATGATTATCTGCGAGGTGGTGCGGATAAAGATGTGATTGACGGCGGCGCCGGTGATGATACCGTGATGCTTTATTTCGATACCAGTAATTCATCCACTAGTGACTGGGTTTCAACCAATGAGTCACCCAATGACTTTTCCCAATATAAAAACAATGATGAGATTAGCGGTGGTATTGGCAATGACATTTTGCGTTTTGAATCTAGGAATACAGAATCAGGCTATGAACTAGATTTAACCGATGCCGTTATTTCAGGATTTGAAAGCATTGAGATTGGTGGAACGCAACTTATCAAATTAACGGCTGATCAGCTCAATAGCTGGTCTGATACGGCTGTGGTGCTCAAGGCAACTGACGATCAAACCTTCGATCCTTCACAAGTAAATAGTAATGATGGTCTGAATTACGATAGTGGTATTCGGGATGCTATTTTTGAATTTGATCTAGCCGGCGTTGATCAGTGGCGTATGACCAATGGACGTATTGTTTATAACATTGTTTACGAGAATAAAAATACTAGCAATGATGTTTATGATTATTATGAAAAATATGTTTACTCGCCACTATTGATAGAGGGTGATGGCGCGGTAGAGATTGACACCTTATGGGAGACTCGTCGTTATATATTTGAAGATGGTAATGGCTTCCAAGTAACGGTAGAAGACGGTAACACCCGTGACAACCACATCTGGCTAAAAGGTGGAACGTCAATTGTTACTACTGGCGTTGGAGATGACTTTATTTATGGCTCATCTGATGCTGAAACCTTATCTGGTGGTGCAGGAAATGACGTTGTCAAGCCGTATTTGGGCTCTGATGTGGTTCATGGTAATGAAGGTGATGACCGTATCGAGTTGGTTGCCTCTAATTCTGCTGCACAGATTTATGGCGATACCGGTAATGACACCTTTGAGTTTAAAGACTACCAAGCCTTAACTAACGAAACCTGGGATGGTAAAACTTCTGCTAGTGTTGATGGTGGCGAAGGTAATGATGTATTAATTTTATCAACTGGCGATATTGATTTATCTAACTACAGTTTCACCAATATTGAAACTTTAAAGATTACCCAAGATGGCGTTTATATCTTGCCTAAATCCTTCTTAGATTCACTTGATGCAGCCAATATCAAACAATCTGATGGTGCTACTGACGTGGCTGTACTCGGTCGATTAACCTCTGCAGCAACTGTAGATCTATCTGATAGTACACAACCCCAAGGCGTGGCAGGCTCAGATGATGCAGATACTATTACCGGCGGATCCGGCGCTGATACGCTATTGGGCAATGGTGGTAATGATGTAATTTCTGGCGGCGCAGGAAACGATACGATTCGTGGTGGCAAGGGTAGTGATACGTTAGATGGTGGTGCGGGTGATGATACCTTTGTTGTTACCGAAGATGAGATGGTGTCCCTGGGTCAATCGACTAATACGATTAACGATATTCAAGTTGAACGTGGTTTTCAGAATATTCTGCATGTTGATAGCATTTCAGGTGGTCAGGGTTCAGACACTATTTCTCTCAAATTTAATGACTATTTTGACTCCAAGGTTATTTATTTTGCAGAGAACTCACTATCCGGTATTGAAACGGTTGATTTTGATGGTCAACCATACTATTTGAATATTGTTGTTGATGCTGGTGTTTGGTCTTCAGTGAATAACTGGAATCTGCATGGACGTGATGGCAGTCCTAATTATCTAACCATTATTGGTGATGGTTCGGATGTTAATTTAGATGCATTAGAGGCTGATTTTGATACTCAAAGTCAAAGTGTATATTTAGAGGGCGACTTTGGAGCGGTTGATTTATCGGGTGCCGTTGCTACTATTGATAGTATAAGAATTAATTCACTGGATGCATTTGTTGGCTCTGCAACTGATGATACGATTACGGTTAAAGATAGTACGCTTGACTTTAGTGGTGGTGCAGGTGATGATCGACTAACCATCAATTTTGAAAATTATAGTCCATACCCTTGGTCCGATAACTATAGTGCCACTCTAAGTGTTGAAGGTAGTATTGATGGTGGCACTGGTAGTGACACCCTGGCATTTAGTAATGCAAATGGATATGACAGTGTTCGCATTATTGACCTTTCTAAGGCTGTCTTTACCAATTTAGAAACCATAGAAACCAGCTCAACTTCGCTTGTTGTAAGTTCAGCGCAATATGACAGCATTACTTTTTCAGGAGCTGGTGCAGTTTACACTGAAGTTAATGGTGTGTTGCAAGGCACGGATGGCGATGACAGCTTCTCTGGCGATGGCACCGGGCAGTTTAAACCTGGTGCAGGTGATGATACGGTGTCACGAGTTGATACGGTTATTTATGACGGCAATCAGCATGAGTTTACCATTGCGCGTGATACTAACAATCCTTCGCAGTTAACTGTTGAACACAGTGGCGGTGACAGTTCACAAGGAACAGACACCCTGACAGCGGTCTTAAACTTGAATTTTACCGATGGGTCGACTTATGTCGTAGATGACCATCACGACTTTAAAACATCCCGCTCACGTGATGTTAGTTATGAAGAAGTCATTACGGCGCATTTTGAGCACCGTCAGGACCAAGATGTCTTTACCACAACTTTTGTTCCGTCATCGCCGCTACAATTAACAGCCAATGCCGGTGAAACTTCTTTTAGAATTTACGCTAAAGATATTGTTAGCGGTCAGGATTTGCAGTTTAAAAATATCACCCACTCTTGGGTAAACTCGTCTTTAGAGTCTGGCAGTACTGCTGACTGGTTACCGGGTTTTAATACCGCTTCAGGATTTGAGCCTTACCAAGGCGGCGAGGTTGAACTGCGTGTATCCTCCGATTCTTGGAGTTGGAGCGATCAGAGTTCACAAAACTATGACTTTAGCATTAAATTGGTGGATGACTATACTGACAGCGAATCCACCCGCGGTGAAATGGACGCAACCAAGGGTTATGTGCGTGGCTATATTGGTGATTTGGATGATGTAGACTGGATCAAGACTGAGCTGATAGAAGGCACCACTTATTTGATCGATGTACGCGGTCAGGCGAGCGAGGGTGGTACATTGGCTGACCCTAAAGTTGAAGTGTACAAGTCAACCAATACGGCCGATCCAATCTCAGTGATTTCTACTGGCAGCGCTGTAGGTACAGATGAGCAGATTCAGTTTTATGTGGCAGAATCTGGCACTTATTATATTGCCGTCTCTGATGCAACTGGACTTTATAAAGGCTCTTATATTGTTGAACAAAAGAGTCTGGATCAACAATCTGCAGATATTGCCACCACTGGGCGTATTGAATTTAATGACTTGGGTATCGGTACAGCAATTGGTGAGATTAATGAATTTGCCGATCGTGACTGGTTTAAAGTGCAGCTGGAAAAAGGTTTTGCCTATAAGGTTGAGGCGCTAGGCGCATCAACTAATGAAGGTACATTGACTGACCCATATGTTGAAGTGCGCTCAGCCACAGGTATTTTGCTAAGTTCTGCCTCAACGGGCGGCAGTGGTACCAATGCTCAACTTTATTTCCAAGCACCAGAAGATGGTAGCTATTATCTTGCAGCCGCCTCAACCGGTAATGCTGGTAAGGGCACATACTCGCTGAGAGTTTCTGGTATTCAGGATGATTTTGAAGGCGGACGTTCCACCACGCAAGTGCTTACCATTGGTGAACCGTTACAAGGTTTAATTCATGTAGGCAATGACTCTGATTGGTTTAGAGTTGGCTTGTCCGAAGGACAAACCTATATTGTTGAAAATATAGCCGATAAATCTAATAATGCACAGTTAGATCCTTTGCAAGATCCGTACCTATCAATACGTGATGCTAATGGCAAAATTATTGCCTTTAATGATGATACGGCTGGAAGCTTTAATGCTAAATTATTTTTTACCGCAGCAGAAACAGGTGTGTATTTTGTAGAGAGCAAGAGTGCCTTTAAATACGATACTGGTGCTTATCAGATTAGTGTTAGTTTGGCGCCAGCAGATGATTTTGCCAATGGAATAACTGATACTGAAACCGCTGTGGGTGCGCTGGCAATTGATACGCCGCAACTTGGTGAGATTCAAATCCCGGGTGATACCGATTGGTTTGAGGTGCAGCTAGATGCCGATATAACTTATAAATTATTGGTGAACGGTATTAGTGATGCTGGCGGCTCATTGCTCGACCCTGCCATGAGGGTGTTTGATACGAATGGCAAGTTTATCGAATATGCTGATGACGGTGGATTGGGCTCTAACTCTTTGAGTTATTTCACAGCAGCAAGTGCGGGTAAATATTATATTGAAGTCTCCTCAGATGACGGTAAGTCATTGGGTGATTACACTCTGAGTGCAATTAAAACAGCACTGCCTGCAGATGATGTAGGTGATAGTGTCGGCACAGCAACTGCAATCAATATTGGTGATAGTTTTGATGGCAATTTACTTAAACGTGGCGATGAGGACTGGTTTGAGGTTGAATTAAGTGCTGGTGATCGTTATGTCTTTAAATTGCAAGGCTCTGCCACTGGTGGCGGTACTTTGGATGACCCATATTTAGAATTACGTGATGCAGCGGGTGCTTTGGTTGACTCGGATGATAATGGCTCCTGGCAAAATGATTCAGTGATTAGCTATCAAGTGCAGACGTCGGGAAAATATTATATAGTAGCCAAAACACTGGACTCACAAGAGACGGGCACTTATAAAATTACCACACGTGCACCGGACGATCATGGCTCGACCATTACCCAGGCAACAGATGTTAGTTTAAATGAAATTGTTGATGGCGCTATTCAATGGGCAGATGGTCGCTTTGGTGGTAAGGCGGATAAGTTCCAAAATACCGTGGTTGATCGTGATGAGGATTGGTTCTCGATTGATTTAAGCCTGGATCAAGTGGTTACTTTTGGTGCAACACCAACCGAAACAGGTGGTTTGGCAAGGGTATTGATTGAGGTATTAGACCCATTTGGAACGCCAGTTGGACGTGGCGACGGTAAAGAAGTAGATGATGGTACTGCTTCGGTGGCAATTAAAGCCACAACTGCAGGCACCTATAATGTCCGCGTGGTTGATGGCGCAGGTGCGACCGGTGCTTATCAATTATCGGTAACGCCTGGTGATGCTTCTGATGAAGACTCAGCTGGTGCAATTGCACTGAATTTTGATGCCAATCTTGAAGCCTTTAAGGTTGGAAAAATTGGTATTGCTGGTGACGAAGATGATTACCAAGTGTCGCTCAGCGAGGGTAATTCATACCGGATAGAAATTGTTAGTGTGCGTGATGGTGTTGTGGCACCAATTGAGGATTCTGATTTAACCTTAGTATGGACACCACAAGACGGCGTTGCAATGGATATTGTTTCTAATCAAATCAGCACAAGCACGCCATCACGTATGGCAAGTTCTACCTTTGATGCTGATAAGGATGGCGTGCTCTCAATTAAAGTAAGCCCAAGTAGTGATCAAGATACTGGCCAATATGCAATCCGAGTGCTTAATTTAGGCATTAATGGTGGCGATGAGGCGGTTGATCGAGTGACTGATTATGATTCAGCTACAACTGACTTACTGGTGATTGGTGAGAGTCAGAATGGTGCATTGCAAACCGATCAAGATGTTGATTTGTATGCAGTGAGTCTTGATGCAGCGCAACGCATTAGTGTGTCTGTTAAGGGTTATGATGCTGGTGAGGGCACGCTGGCTGTTACAAACGCTGCCCTGCTTAATTCAACTGGTTCAGTGGTGGCCAGGGCATCCTCTAATGCCGATGGCGTAGCCAGGATCGATGTTAGTGTGGTTGAAGCGGGTAGATACTATATTAAGGTCGATGGTGCTGGTATTGAAAGCAATTCAGGTACATATTTAATTGAAACTTTGTCATTAGATGGCGTGGCTGAGCAGGATGATATTCCTGGTAATTTCCTAACATCAGAGGTAGTAAAACCTGGTCAACCGCTACAAACTGATATTTCTTTTGAAGGCGATGTAGATTGGGCTAAGGCTGAGCTTAAAGCTGATACTAATTATGTGGTTGATGTGTTGGCAGCTGGTGCTGAATTGGGTGCGTTAAAAGACAGCTTTTTACAAGTTTTTGATGCACAAGGTGTGCTTTTAAATAGCAACAATGATTCGGGTGCAGGACTTGATTCCCGTATTAAACTCAGTGGTGGAGAAAACGGTCAAACAGTTTATCTATCTGTTTCTGGTCATGCGGGTGAGACTGGTACTTACCAGCTAAGATTGCGTGAAAACTACACTGGTGAGTTTGATCCATTAGCCTCAGAGCAATGGTATCGTGAAGCGCTGCATGTGTCTGATTTAGGTGGCGAGTACACCGGTGCCGGTATTACCATTGGTGTGATTGATGACGGTGTAGATTATGCACATCCTGATCTTGCTAATCAAGTGGATTTAGGCATTGATTATGATGTTCAGTATCGCTCTGATACCGGTGAACACAAGTGGCCACCATTGCCTTATTTGCCACCAGATGCACATGGTACACCGGTCACAGGTATTATGGTTGCTGAAGAAAATAATGAAACCGGTATTGTAGGTTTATCGCCAGATGCTGACGTGGCATCCTTTAGGGTTAAGTGGGCCAACCAACATTTGGCTGGTGCATTAGCTAAGCAGAATCAAGTTGATATCTCAAATAACTCATGGGGTACGATTGATTTCTTTGGCGATGATTTTAGTTCGGCAGCTTATATGGCTGATTATGCCAATATTCGTTATGCAGTAGAAACTGGACGCGATGGTTACGGCACGATCTTTGTTTTCTCGGCGGGTAATTCTAGAACCTCTGGTGATAATGTTAACCACCATAACTATCAAAATGCACGCGAAACCGTAACTGTAGCATCGGTTGCACAGGACGATACGATTAGTAGTTTCTCAACACCGGGTGCAGCTATTTTGGTAGCTGCGTATGGTGAGAGTATCTTTACCACCGATAGACTAGGTTCTGATGGTTACAATAAGGCTGCCGGTGATGCGGGTGATTACACCTCGTTTGGTGGTACTTCAGCGGCTGCACCAGAGGTGTCTGCCATTGTAGCGCTCATGCTTGAGGCTAATCCTAACTTGGGTTATCGCGATGTTCAGGCAATTTTGACACACTCAACCAGACATCCTGAAACAGCAAGTTGGAAGGTGAATGCTGGTGATTCACATAACTTGGGCGGTTTGTATTTCAATGATGATATGGGCTTTGGCATTGTTAATGCACATAGTGCTGTGCGCTTGGCCGAAACATGGCAAACAACTAACACTGCGCATAATGAAGCATTTGCTGGCGCTAGATTATTAGATATATCTGAAGTAATTCCAGATGGTGATCAAGAGGGTGGTTATGAGGCTACTTTTGATATTAATAGTGATATTGAAGTTGAACATATAGAGCTTGGTATTGATATTCGTCATGATCGATTGGGCGACCTTCAAATTGAAATTATTTCTCCTAATGGCACAATTTCCACCTTATTGGATCGACCGTCTGCTACTGAGGGTAGACCGTTTGGATTATTTGGTGAATACAGTGGACTGCCTAAACATCTAATGTTTGATTTGTCTAGTGCTCAATTTTATGGTGAAGATGGCAAAGGCGAGTGGAAAGTTATTGTGCGCGATGTGCGCGCTGAAGAAGTTGGAAAACTTTATGGCTTGTCTTTAAAAGTATATGGATCTGCCGATCAAGATGATGACCAATATATCTTCACAGATGAGTTTTCTAACCAATCAGAGCTTGTTAGTTTACGAGATGATACTGGTACAGATTGGATTAATACCGCAGCGGTTACCACTGGTGTTGATATTGATTTAGCATCAGGTGTACTTGATATTGCTGGTCGTCAAGCAACGATCGAAAGTTGGGTTGATATTGAAAACGTTGCAGCAGGAGATGGAAACGATCATCTTGTTGGTAATGATTTAGCAAATACACTTATGGGTGGCAGAGGCGATGATATCTTTATAGCCAGCTTAGGTAACGATACACTAGTGGGTGGAAAAGGCACCGATACTGCTATCTATGCACAAGATTATGCTAATTATACTTTGGTCTTTAATAACACCGACCAAACGCTAACAGTTTCTAGTAATGCTATTGTGGATGGTGTTACAGTTGCTTATATAGATGCACTTTCTTCAATTGAAGTTTTAAGGTTTAATGATAAAGAATTAAATCTTTCAACCGAGTTGGGCAATACTGCCCCAACAGTTTCAAAAACTATTCTTGCAGCACCATTACAAGTAAGCGATGATTCTGATTTTGAGATTGTTGTACCAGAGGATGCGTTTACAGATGCAGAGTCTCATGCAGTCGATCTTAAACTTAGCGCGACTATTGAGGGTAATCTTGAATTGCCTGAATGGATGAGTTTTGATCCTATTACTGGCAAGTTAGTTGGCTCACCACCTGAAGGGGTTACAGGGCGTTATGCAGTAGAGATTAGTGCTGAAGACGGGTTTGGGCAAAGCGCATCACAAATTGTAAATGTTGAAGTGGGTGATAATAGGGCGCCAATTATTGATGCACCTAAATCAATTCAAATTTTAGAAGATGCTGATGACGTATCTCTAAATATTGGTTTGCCGAGCGATCCAGAATCTGGATTAATGTCAGTGACAGTAACAGACATCCCAGGACAGGGTGAAGTGTTAAACGGCTCTAGTGGTAATGTTGTTGTGTTAGGTTCGGTATTAACCATCAATCAGTTAACTGACTTAGTATTTAAGCCAGCAACAAACTTTGTAGGTGATGCGGGTAAGTTTGAATACACGGTGACTGACGACGGTGGTGTGGTTAGCAGTTCATCGGTTGGATTTTTGATTGAGGCAGTTAATGATGCACCAACATTTGGTCCAGATGCTGTGCAAACTGTTGAATTCTCAGGTAGTTTACTAACGGTTGATTTATCCATCCCTAGTCCAAGTGATGCAGAAGAAACATTAAGCTCAGTAACGGTGATTGCCTTGCCAGCTTATGGCACTATTTTAAATGCACAGGGCGATGCTGTAGCGGTTGGAGATGTTATTGATATTACAGATCTTGCAGCTGTTCAATATTCATTAAGTACTAATATTAACGGACCTGTTGGTGAGTTGGTTCTAGAAGCAACAGATAGTTTAGGGTTGTCAGGTCAGTGGAAATTAATGATTGAAGTTAGCGGTGAAGCAGCATTAAGTTCTGGCACAAGCAATGCTGATCAGCTGTTTGGCAGCGTTGATGTTGATAAGATTTTTGCACTAGGTGGCGATGATCAGATTTTATCGAATGCGGGCAACGATGTTATTTATGCAGGTAGTGGCAATGATATTGTTTATGCTGGAAAAGGTGATGATGAAATCTATGGTGGTGGTGGAGATGACTATATTGATGGTGGTACTGGCGCTGATATCATGATGGGTGGTCCTGGCAATGATCGCTACATTGTTGATAATGTCAATGACTTAGTAGTTGAGACTATCTCAAGAGGTGCTGGTGGTTATGATACAGTTGAAACCGAAATCTCTTTAGTGGCACTAGATAATATTGAAGTTTTAGAGGCGCTTGGTAATTCTGATATTGATTTAACAGGTAACAGTCTAGATAACTTATTGGTTGGCAATGACGGTGAAAACATTATCAGTGGTCTGAGTGGTATTGATATTTTGGTGGGTAATGCGGGTAGTGACAAACTAGATGGTGGATTTGGTCGTGATAAACTCATGGGTGGTGAAGGTGACGACACTTACTATGTAGATTCACGTTCAGATGTCATTACTGAGTCACTTGATCAAGGTAATGACCATGTATTTGCAACAACTTCCTACACGCTAAGCTCTCACATTGAATCGTTAGAATTGGTGGGAGTTAGAGCGATATTCGCGGGTGGTAATTCGCTGGATAACACCTTGACGGGTAATAATGGTAGCAACACATTGAATGGCGGATTAGGCGCAGATATTATGGATGGCGGCATAGGTAACGATACTTATATTGTTGATAATGTTGGCGATGTGGTGATCGATAGTGCTGGCAATGATACGGTTAAAGCTAAAATTAATTACACCCTAGGTGATGGAATTGAAAACTTAAAAATGCTAGGTTTATTAGATATTCAAGGAACAGGTAATGATTTGGATAATACACTTACAGGTAATAGAGGTGACAACCTATTAGATGGTGGCGCAGGCTCTGATTATTTAGTTGGTGGCTTAGGTGGTGATGGTTTTATTCTTTCATCAAGCGACGGTATTGATACAATTATTGATTTTGATTCTGGCGTTGATATGGTGTTGATTGATGCCATTGAATTTGGATTGTTTAATAAAGATACGTTTGAAGGTTATAAAACAGGCGGTATAGAGGGTGTTGTTGATGCAGGTGATTTTGTTACTATCAATAAAGGCCAAAGTTTAGCTAGTGATTCAGATGCAAACTTCATCTTTGATAAAAATGATGGATCACTTTCAATTGATGTTGATGGATTTGGTGGGGTTGATGCAGTACAAATTGCCGCTTTTGATGTTCATCATAGTGATGATTTGATTGCAACAGATCTATACGTTTTATTATAATTAGTTATGAATTTTCAATCCGTAGAAACGCCTGATTTATCGTTATTAGGCGATTCAGCTAGTCATATAGTTTCAATAGCGCCAATATCTATGGCGCCATTTGCAACTCAGTTGCTTATTGAAATCACTTATATTGATAGCTCAAAGCTTTATAAATCATATTATATTTATGATACTGAGACCAAGTCTTATATAGTTAATATTAGCGATTATCTTGGTGGTGATGTTGCAGTAGATATTACTTCTATTGATGTTGCTTGGAACTCGAATTTTGGGGTGACTTTTGCTATTGTTTATACTGATAAAACAGATTTATCAGCCTTGGTAAGTAATCGCATTGCTATTGTTCAAGACAACGTTTTAGTTGATGACGATATTATTGAAACTGTTAGCTCTGAAGTGGCTAATACCGGTATTAATAATGTATTTATTAACACCTCCGGTACACAAATTGTATTTTCATCAGCCGCTAATAATTTGGTTAATTATCTAGATACCAACGATACTTCTGATGTATTTTTGCTAGATGTTGGTAATGCAACTTTGCAGCGAGTTTCGCAAATTAGCAGTGATGATGAGGGTAGTGAGTCATCTTATAGCTTAGGCTTTTCAGTTGTTAATAGTGTAGCCAATATACTGTTTGAAACACAGGCAGAAGAATTTTCGGTGCTAGATGCTAATGATGCTAACGATTTGTATTTAGTGACACAGGGTGCGGAAGAAAATAATTTTACCCTAATTAGTAAAACGGTTAATAACGAAGCAGCATCTATCAAGCTCAACCAGGCAATTATTGTTAGTAATACGGTTGTTTATGTCAGTAATTCTGATGAATTGGTTGAGGGTGATTCCAATCAATCCCAAGATATTTTTTTGTATGATATCGAAGGTCAAACTCAGCAAAGATTAACAGTTGATTTGGACGATGTGCTTGGTAGTTATAATTTAGTTGAATATGAATTACTAGGATTGAGTAATGACGCTAATAAACTCTTGTTTTCCAGTAATTACACAACACTCAATACTGATTTAAGTTTATATCAAATTTATTTAATGGATGTAACAGATCAGAGTGTCACTTTATTGTCTCAAACGCCAGATTCAGAGGCGGGTAATGACACGAGTTCACTAGGCATTATGGACAGCTCTGGCACTAACTACGCTTTTCAAACACAGGCAACAAATTTGGTTGAAACGCCTGGCAGTACGTTAACAACAAGTATTAAGCCAAATATTCAATTGTTTGATGTTAATCAAAAAGGTGTTACCAATTTAAGCCTAGATTTATACAAAAATGGTGACTCTTTAGATAAAACAGTTGTTGTTGACCATTCAAGTGTATTGGTTACTGAAGTTGTTAAGTTTGATGCAGTCAAACTGTCAGCTAATGCCTACGATTTCGACATCAACATCTCCGATGCCATTGACGTACTACGTCATATCGTAGATTTAGAAACTTTATCAGGCAATGCATTCCATGCAGCTGATACAGATAACAATGGCTCAGTTAACATCTCCGATGCTATTGATATTCTAAGGCATATTGTTGATCTAGAAACCATCGATACTTTTGATATTATTGATAGTAGCGGTGATCGAGTAACAACGTTAGATGCCAATGCCTCAGGTGATGCACCAACTTGGACGATTGTTGCTAATGGTAATGTTGACTTTAGTGGTGATGGGCTTGGTGATACTTATGTGGTACAGACAGATATTGTTTAGCTTTTCAAATACCAATAAAACCCCAAAAATGCAAATAAGGTGTTAAAAAATTGTTTTTTAGCAATAAAAAAACCCGGATATCCGGGCTCTTTATTGTTTACTGATGCAGTGTTCAGCTAATTAGCTTATTCATACGCTTAACAAACTCAGCCGGGTCTTTTAGTTGTCCGCCTTCGCTAAGCACCGCCTGGTCAAATAGTACATTAACTAAATCCTCATCAACTTTAGTTTTAAGTTTTTCAACCAATGGGTGAGTTGGATTGATTTCAAGAATTGGCTTGGTTTCAGGTACGTCCTGACCCAGTGAGGCCATAATTCTTTCCATGTTGCCGCCCATCTCGTTTTCATCAGCCACCAAACAAGAAGGGGATTCGCTAAGACGATTAGAAATCTTAACTTCTTTCACCTGTGCTTCAAGAATTTTCTGCATCTCCTCTAACGTCTTTTTAAAGCCTTTGGCAGTTTTTTCTTTTTCTTTCTTTTCTTCTTTAGAGTCTAGATCTTCTAAATCACCTTTGGCGATTGATTTAAGATTTTTGCCTTCAAACTCAGTAAAGTTGTTTACCATCCATTCGTCAACACGATCAGACAGTAATAGCACTTCAATATCTTTTTGTTTGAAAATTTCTAAGTGTGGTGAGCCTTTAGCCGCACCATAAGTCTCTGCGGTTACATAATAGATGTCTTTTTGATCATCGCTCATGCCAGCAACATAATCAGCTAAAGAAACGGTTTGCTCTTCACTGTTAGATT
>JACKQG010003122.1_pt1 | contig 14525 bp, 15 predicted proteins | sample 8237621 | NCBI WGS metagenome assembly JACKQG01 (sample SAMN15677084, study PRJNA649215) | marine metagenome | biome: marine; feature: Black Sea; material: saline water; isolation source: suspended particulate matter (SPM) from the Black Sea western gyre | collected 2013-06-09/2013-06-10 | depth...
CGCGTCTTCGCGGTGAAAATTTCACTAAAAATCTATTTAGATGCAATTGCCCTGGCCACAAGCGCGAGACGTTAAAATGGGAAATTTGTACGGGGTTGATGCGAAGAACTGGGAATCACCGCGAGAGTTGCCCGCATTCAGGGTATAGGGCTTGCTCCCCAACCCCTATACCCTGTGCTTTCGCAGTTATTTCTTTCCGGTTCAGGCGGCTATGGCTTCAGCCGCCAGGATAGCCAGCATTTCAGCGTTGTTGTCAAATTTGAAATCTTCCAGGTTTTCGGTTTCGCTGCGGGCTTGTTCAATGGCGGCCAGTTGCTCCACCTGGGCCTTATTTACCACTGCATGGGGCAGCATAGCGAGTTTCTGTTCAACGCTGCCCAGTACATCCCCCCCTGGTTCGAGGGTTTGTAAATACTGCCAGACAGCCTCAGCCCCCATTTCGCCATCTTTGCGAGCATATCCTACCAATCCGCTGCTGGCCTCGCGCGACCATCCAGCTACAAAAACCCCTTCAATAGGCTGCTCATTTTCGGGATCATAAACTTCAAAAGAGAGCTCATCCACGGGGAAGCGTGGTTGGTTGTTTTTGACAAAAGAATTCCACTGGATAGGCAATCCAAAGCTTTCATCGACTTTGTCGCCGATGCAGAAAACTACGGTATCTACATCGAGCACGCGGCAGGTGCCAACGATTTGCGCTTTGGTCTTGCCATCGCGCAGCGCCAGCGCGGTATCGTCAATTTCTAACCCGGTTACCTGGCCGTACTCGTCGCCGATGATCTGCGCCGGGGATGAGAGGAACTCGAAGCGAAAACGCGTTTCGGAGACTGGCTCGAGGGCTTTTTCCAGCCCTGAGAGAATGAATGCTTTCGATTCGGCGGGATTCTGCCCGACGGCAAGCGTCCGCTCGTTGACGCGCGCCAGTTCATCGTCCAGTGCGGCAAGGTCCAGATTATGGCCGATATTCTGCATCTCTTTTTTGGTGAATTTCACCTCGGCTGGGCCACGCCGCGCCACTGCGATCACCTCATCGACTTGCTTGTCGCGCACTGTCCAGTGGGCGATATCCATCATTACATTACCAACCCCGATCAGCGCAACGCGTTTGCCGATTTTGAATTTTTGCATACTATAGGGTGGTAGTTTGTTGTAATGATAAACCAGGTCTTTGGCATGGTAGACACCTTGCAAATCTTCGCCGGGCAGCCCGAGCCATTTGGTGCCTTGTGCGCCCACTGTAACCAATATGGCTTGAAATCCGAGCGCACGCAGATCATCGAGGCTGAGATCGCCATCTTCGCCGACGCGGATATTGCCAAAATAGCTGATTTGTTCATCTTTCAGGATGCTGGCAAATTGTTTGCGCAGGCCGCGCTTCATGCGGTATTTGTTGTAGTAAATACCATATTCAGCCAGTCCGCCGGGCTTGATATCTCGATTAAAGATAACTACTTGTGCACCTGCTGAAGCTAATTTTTGGGCAGCGTATAACCCCGCGGGGCCAGCGCCAATTACGGCCACAGCATATTGCGGTGAGTGCATCGTGAAGCCTCCTGTTTTGCTTTGTTTATCGTTTAGATCATTTATACTCATGTATATATCTTGTTGTGGTACGTGAGCTTATTATACATATTAATTTCGACTGATTTTGTTATAAATCAATTACTTAAATTGTGCATTATTTCACAATTCTGAAATAAATTTGAGAATTGCACGGATACCCTTCTCTGTTCAGGTAGCCGAAAGCCTGCCAATGTGCTATATTGTTAGGCGTGTCCAGGAGAAAAGACGATGACATACTTTAGCCGCGATCCTGTAAGCGCACGCGCTGCTGCACGTATTTTGGCCAGAACAATTTTTAGACGTTTCTTTTGGCAGGGGAAATTGCTGCCCGCATTTTGGACAGTGATGAGTATCTCATCTTTTCTTGTCAATATTATTTTAATTGTTTTACTTGTGGCGTTGAGCCAGCAGGTAAATACGCTAAAAGGCTTGATTTCAACGCAATTATTGACAGGATTGAGTGACAATTTTGCCGCGATGGATAAAGCTGTGATTGAAACCACCATTATAGTTGATGATACAATTCCAGTTCAATTTGATTTACCCGTTTCAACAACAACCAATGTAACCCTTACGCAGCCAACATCGATTCGCGGCGCTCAGGTCGCCATTGCGTCTGGCATACTTAGCATTAACGCCCCGGCGGATATTATACTCCCGGCGGGTACCAATTTGCCGATTGCGCTGGATATTACAGTTCCGGTGAATGAAACCGTGCCGGTGCATCTGGTTGTAGATGTGAGTATTCCGCTCAAAGATACTGGCTTACACGATCCGTTTGTTGGGTTACAGCAGGTGGTTGAACCCTATAATCAACTTTTGATGCAAGAAAGTACCCCTGTGGACGAATGGGCTTTATGCCAGGGAGCTTGGGGTTTTCTGTGCGATTTATATTCTTTATTGAAAAAATGAGGTATTAATGAGTAGTTCTTTTTCCACCCACCAACTCGAGAACGGCATGAAAATCATGCTCAAAGAGATACACACCGCACCCATTATTAGTAGCTGGGTGTGGTATCGCGTTGGCTCGCGCGATGAAGTTCCTGGCCAGACCGGAATTTCGCACTGGGTTGAACATATGCAATTTAAAGGTACGCCGCAGTTTCCATCGAATGTGTTGGATAAAGCCATCTCGCGCGAAGGGGGCTTGTGGAATGCGTTCACCTATCTCGATTGGACGACTTATTTTGAGACGATGCCTGCCGATAAAATTGACCTGGCCCTGAGCCTGGAAGCGGATCGCATGGTCAACAGCGTTTTCGCCCCCGATGAAGTCAACTCCGAACGCACGGTGATTATCTCTGAACGCCAGGGGCACGAAAATGAGCCACTTTTTCAGTTGGGCGAAGCAGTTCGAGCAGCGGCTTTTCGCGTACACACCTATCACCATGAAATTATCGGCGATATGGCCGACCTGGAAACAATGACGCGCGACGATCTCTACCAGCACTACCGCGCCTATTATGTACCCAATAATGCCACAATGGCCGTGGCTGGCGATTTCGACAGCGCAGTGATGCTGGAACGCATCCGTGGATTATTTGAGGCACTCCCCGCGGGTGTTGAACCGCCGCGCAAAGCGCGCCCCGAACCGCCCCTGCGCGGAGAGCATCGCCTGGTGGTTGAAGGCACAGACGATACGGCTTTTATTCAGGCAATTTATCACGCCCCCCGCGCAGTGGATGATGATTTCTTCCCCTTTATGGTATTGGATAGCTTGCTAACCGGGCCAAGCGGTTTGAATATGTTCGGTGGCGGCATCTCGAATAAAACTTCCAGCCTGTATAAAAAACTGGTCGAAGGTGACTTGGCTGTCGGCGTGGGTGGCGGTTTGCCTGCTACGATCGATCCTTTTGGCTACGAGATTACCATTACGGTGCATCCGGAGCGCAAGCCCGATGATGTCATTCTGGCCTTAGATGAAGCCATTGAACGCGTGCAGCAAGAACCCCCCAGCGCTGAGGCTGTGGAACGGGCGGTCAAGCAGGCACGCGCTTTATTTGCCTATGGCAGTGAGAGCATTACCAATCAGGGCTTTTGGATGGGCTTTTCGGAGATGTTTGCCTCCTATGAGTGGTTCAACGCCTATTTAGACCGTCTCTCGGCGGTGACGCCTGCCGATGTGCAACGCATCGCGCAAACCTATCTCATCCCGCGCAACCGCGTGTTGGGCACCTATTTACCTACAAATGGGGCGACAGCATGAACATTCAAAATTCATCCCTCCCCGGCCCTGACGACATCGCCCGCGTGGAATTGCCCAATGGCATCACTGTGCTGGCGCGCTCGAATTTCAACAGCCCTTCGGTGACGATCAACGGTTATCTGGATGTGGGCGCGCTCTTCGATAGTGATGAAAAACTGGGCCTGGCGGATTTCACCGCCGCGGCGTTGATGCGCGGCACGCAGCCGCGCGATTTTCAGGGGATTTATAACGCCCTGGAGAGTGTTGGCGCCAGCATGAGTTTTAACAGTGCGACGCACACCACCGGTTTTGGCGGGCGCGCATTGGTCGAAGATTTGCCCCTGCTGCTGGAATTGCTCAGTGAGACTTTGCGCCAACCCGCGTTCCCTGCCGAGCAAGTTGAACGCCTACGAGCGCAACTGCTCACCGGCCTGACACTGCGCGCCCAGGATACCGGCGATATGGCCGGTATGACCTTCGATCAGATTGTGTACAAAGATCACCCCTATGGCCGCCCGGAAGATGGCTGGCCTGAAACCGTCTCGGCGATTACGCGGGATGATCTGGTGAATTTTCACGCCCAACACTATGGCCCGCGCGGGATGGTAATTGCTATAGTCGGCGCAGTAGACGCTCAACAGGCGGTCGCCTGGGTGCAGGATACGCTTGGAGATTGGAGCAACCATCACCAACCCGAATCACCCCAACTTCCCGCGCTGACTCCTCTTGGGGAACTGATCGAGCAGCGGGTTGAAATTCCTGGCAAAATTCAATCCAATATTATCATCGGCGCGGCGGGGCCTCCCCGAAAATCGACCGCTTTCTTTGCTGCTTCGCTGGGCAATAGCGTGCTGGGGCAATTTGGCATGATGGGGCGGATTGGCGAGGTAGTGCGCGAGCAGGCCGGGCTGGCCTATTATGCGTTCAGCCGTCTGAGCGGCGGCGTTGGCCCTGGCCCGTGGTCGGTGAGTGCGGGCGTGAACCCGGCCAATGTGGAGCGGGCGGTTGACTTGATCCGCAGCGAGATTGGGCGTTTTGTGACCGAACCCGTAACGGAGGCCGAACTTGCGGACAGCAAAGCCAGCTATATTGGGCGGCTTCCGCTGGCGCTGGAATCGAATGGCGGCGTGGCCGGTGCGCTGATTAGCCTGGCGCGCTACGACCTGGGCCTGGATTATTATTTGCGCTATGCCGATCTGGTGAACGCGGTCACACCTGAAACCGCTCTGGCCGCGGCGCAGAAATACCTGCACCCCGACCGGCTGGCCGTAGCCGTGGCCGGGCCGTAAAAATTATGGAAATCATTTACCACACCGAGATGCTCACTAAAACTCTGGGCGCGCGCATCAGCCCTGCGGCGTTAAAGACGATGATTGCCGCCAATCTGAAACAGGATCGCCTGTTGGCCCTGGTTGGACATGATGAGTATCATTTCGATAGCAATGCCTTTGAAGCCGGGTATGCCTATATGGAGGCCCAGCGTCAGATTGTGCAGCGTGTATTGCGGAATGGCGCCGATGTGATCGCAGCCTGGCAGGCTTTTGGACGCTTGACACATGCCGCACAGGATTTCTATGCCCACAGCAATTATGTCTATTTGTGGCGCGATCAGTTCAACGGAACCGAAGCGCTGCCCGCACCCTCGGGGGTGATTGCCCTGGATGAAGTTTTGCTTACACATCCGAAACTGCACTCCGGAAAAGTCTACTTCGGCGAAGCGCTGATCTATGTGTTGCCCTTTCTCACTCCTTGGGTTTTTCCCGGTTTGCCCGAAGATTCACACGCCAAAATGAATCTGGATTATCCCGAACGCGGCGAGATGTTCCCCTACGCGATTGCCGCCGCCGAACAACGCACAATCTATGAGTTCGATTTACTCGCCGAGCGCATCATCACAGAATTAGGTGAGGCCGCTTGGGAACGATTTGTGAACGGCTAACCTTCAACTTTCATCTTCAATTGCCAACAGCACAACTATTCGCTTATCCAAGTGTTTTTTCTTTCCTCACGCATAAGGAGCTATTATGTCTAAACCTAAACCCAATGACAAGCGCGAAATTTTTGGCTGGGGCATGTACGACTGGGCCAACTCCGCCTTCAGCACCACAGTAGGGACAGTTTTCCTCGGCCCGTATCTGGCCTCGCTGGCAGCCACCGCCGCCGAAGTTCATGCCGATGGCATGGCGCGTTTCCTCGGCATTCCGATTGCCCCGGATTCATTCCTGCCGTATACCGTTTCCCTCTCTGTTTTCTTGCAGGTCTTGTTCCTGCCCATTCTGGGCGCCATCGCCGACTATTCGCATCTGCGCAAGCAAATGATGCAAGTTTTCGCCACCATCGGCGCGGTGGCAACCATCGCCATGTTCTTTGTCACTCAGCCTGTATGGTGGCTGGGCGGCGTGCTTTTCTTGCTAGCCAATCTCTCATTTGGCGCGGCGATTGTCTTTTATAATGCCTACCTGCCCGATATTGCCACCGAAGACCAACGCGATCGAGTTTCATCCTACGGTTGGGCGCTGGGTTATCTCGGCGGCGGGTTGCTCTTGGTTTTCAACCTGGCCTTTTACATGTTCAGTGAAGACTTGGGTGTTCCTAGCGGGTTGGCTGTACGCATCAATCTGGCCTCCGCCGGTGTCTGGTGGCTGGGGTTCTCTTTCATCACCTGGGCACGCTTGCGCTCGCGCAAAGCCTCGCGCCAATTACCTGCGGGCACAACCTACCTCAAAATGGGTTTTGGTCAGTTACGCAAAACCCTCAAAGAGATCAAGAATTTTCCCGAAACACTCAAATACCTGCTGGCCTATTTCCTTTACAACGACGGCATCCAAACCGTGATCGCGGTCGCGGCCACATTTGCAGCAGCGCCACTGGTGCGCGGCGGGCTTGAACTCGATCAGAGCACGCTGACGATGGTCATTCTAATGATTCAGTTTGTGGCTTTCGGTGGGGCGCTCTTCTGGGGCAAACTGGCCGGATGGGTGGGCGCCAAACGCTCCATTATCATTAGCCTGGTAGTCTGGTCGGGCGTAGTCATCTTTGCCTATGCTGGCCTGCAGGGTGAAACACGCGTGCTGCAATTCTGGATTTTGGGCGCTTTCATCGCCCTGGTGATGGGCGGCAGTCAGGCCATCAGCCGCAGCCTTTTCGCGCAGATGATCCCCGATGGGCAAGAAGCCGAATACTACTCCTTCTACGAAATCTCTGAGCGCGGCACCTCCTGGATTGGGCCGTTGATCTTCGGTGTCATGAACCAGGCCTTCGGCAGTCTGCGCCCGGCGCTGCTCTCGCTGATTTTCTTCTTTGTGATGGGGCTTATTATTCTACCCTTCGTCAATGTCGAAAAAGCCATCGCCGATGTCAAGGCAGCTGGCGCAAAGTAATTTTTCCGTCCTCTGAAAATACCTTAAAAAACATGGGCGTGGCAAAAACTACCACGTCCATGTTTTTTTAGAACTTCTCCCCCTTCCTGCGCAGGGGTCGGGGGGATGGGGAATTATGGTAAACTCTGCCGCATGACTCACCTCACAGGCCGTGAACGGGCTTCATACGTTCAAGCTATGTTTACCCGCATCGCCGGGCGCTACGATGTGATGAACCGCTTAATGACGATGGGGCAAGATGCGCACTGGCGGCGGGAGGTCATCCGACGGGCTGCCCTGCCCCCCAACAGGAGCCTCGTGCTGGACCTCGGGGCGGGCACCGGCGACCTGAGTTTTGAGGCCCTCCAACAGAATCCCGGTTCCCAGGCCATCGCCGCCGATTTCACCCTCGAGATGATGAAAGTGGGACAAACTCGCCCTGGCGGCCAATTTGTCGATTGGTCTGCCGTGGATGCGTTGCATATCCCTTTCCCCGATAATATGTTTGACGCGGTCATCTCCGGCTTTTTGCTGCGCAATGTCATTGATCTGCCTCAGGCCTTGGCCGAGCAATACCGCGTACTGAAACCCGGTGGACGCATGGTCTCGCTCGATACAACCAAGCCACGCCCCGGCCCGCTGGCTCCGCTGATTGCATTTCACATGCATACCATCATTCCCGCGTTGGGCAAGCTGCTCACTGGCGAAGCCGAAGCCTACACCTATTTACCCGATTCGTCCGAAAATTTCCTACTGGCCGAAGATTTGGCTAAAAAAATGCGCGCCGTAGGCTTTGGCGAAGTTGCTTTTCGGCGGCGCATGTTTGGCGTGGTGGCGATCCATTGGGGCGCGAAGTGAGTCAACGCATCATTGTGGCCATCAGCGGCGCGTCGGGGGCGATCCTCGGGATTAGAACCCTTCAAATTCTGCGCGCCCACCTCGAGGTAGAAACGCATCTCGTCATCTCTCCCTCGGCGCGGCTCACCCTCCAACAGGAAACCGATTGGGAATTGGATGATGTCCTCGCCCTCGCCGATGTTATCCACAAACATAGTGACATCAGCGCACCTATCGCGTCTGGCTCCTTTGACACATGCGGAATGATTGTCATCCCCTGCTCGATCAAGTCGCTCTCTGCAATCGCCAACTCCTATTCCGATAATTTACTCTCCCGTGCCGCCGATGTAACGCTCAAAGAAGGCCGTCCACTGGCGCTGGTTGTGCGCGAAACCCCGTTGCACCGCGGCCACCTGCGCTTGATGGACTTGGCGGCTCAGGCTGGCGCGGTTATCTTTCCGCCTGTGCCTGCTTTTTATGCGCTCCCGGCTACGCTTGATGAAATGATAGATCAGATCGTTGGGCGTGCCCTGGCGCGGCTTGGCATCGAGAACGACCGCTATCTAAAGTGGGAGGATGAACGATGACCAACAGAAATTTTGACAAAGCCGCTTTGCGCGGCGAACCTTCGTATGTCTGGCGGGCGGGCCAAGATCGCCGCTTGCAGATGATTTTAGATACTACGGGAGAACGTGTACGCGGCCGCGTGTTAGAGAATGGCTGCGGCGTGGGCATGTATGTGGAGAAATTGAGCGCTTTTGGGGGCAAAGTCGTTGGGCTGGAATTTGATTTTGAACGCGGAGCGGAGGCACACACCAACTCGCCGCATATTGTCAACGCGGCCGGGGAGCATTTGCCCTTCCCCACAGAGAGCTATGACCTGATTTTGAGTCACGAAGTCGTCGAGCATGTGCAAGATGACCGCGTCGCGGTGACCGAGATGGTGCGCGTACTCAAGCCTGGTGGTCGGGCGGTGATTTTTTGCCCCAACCGCGGCTATCCCTTCGAAACGCATGGCATTTACTGGCGCGGCAAATATTATTTTGGCAATAAACCCCTGGTCAACTGGCTGCCACGGCGATGGAGGGACAAGCTGGCTCCCCATGTAAAAGTGTATTCACCCAAAGATATGCGAAAGCTGTTTATAAATTTACCAATTTCTACAATTGAGCAAACCGTTGTATTTGGCGCGTATGATAATATCATTGCCCGCTATGGTTTTTTGGGACGCGTTCTTCGGGCGGCGCTGCAACTTCTGGAGCGCACGCCGCTGCGGGTGTTGGGGTTATCTCACTTTTGGGTTGTGGAAAAAATTTAACCAGGACTTACGCACTTTCGCAAGGGGGCAAGGTTTGTTCGGGAACAACGCTATTTATTGTGTCTTGCGTTAAACCGCACGCGCAAAAGCCGTCAACGCCAAAACAATTACTCCTAAAACCAAATTGAATCGTAAAAGGAATCGCTCGCGGCGCTGAAGTTGTCCCATCTCTGGCGTGGATAGGCCGCGCGCCTGTTTGATCGCTGCCCGGCGCAGCGCCGGTAATACCCCCCAGGTGAACGCGGCGCTGAAGGCTATCATCAGCCCAAAGACCAGATGCTTAATGAGCATTGCCCCCGCCCACGAACTGTTGATTGCCAGAAATCCATCATAATGCGGGCTGGCGCTCATTTGCAGCATTCCGCTGCCCAGCAATAAAGCCGCGCTGAACCAGGCTAGCGGATCCAGCTTGCGCTGGAGCGCATCCAGCAGCGCGGCATATGGATTATCGTCGAGGGCTTTGCGCGCCGCGGGGATGACGACAATCGATAATATAGCAAGGCCACCGATCCAAACGACGGTGGCCTGCATGTGGATCCAATATGCAATTGTAAGCGCCCAGGTTGGGGTTTGCATCACTGACAATTGGCTTGCGCCGCCAACATCATTTCTTGGTAGATGGCGTTGCCGGTATACTGGAAGGCCTGATCGTAAAGCTCATCGACATCGCACCAGTAGCTCTGCGACTCGAGGAATTTGGCATAACCAACCAGCGCATCTACATATCGCTGCGAAGCCGACCAGCCGGAGCCATCGTGCAGATTAGGAGTGATTGAGGCGAGTTCCTGGAAGTAATTGATCGCTTGCGGCCAGTCTACATCCCAAAAACTGGCACCGGTGAGATAGAGCCGCGCCCAGTTGCGCCAGCCATCGGCTTCAGTGTCGAGCACACCGAAGCTCTCGGCCAATGTCAGGTCGTAGATGCCGCCTTCCAGGCTGCCGCGACCGATCTTCTGGATGCCGCGCATCCGCAGTGACAGGTATAAAATACCATCAATTTTCAGGGGATAAAACTCGGCGTCGCGTTTGCGAATTTCTTCCGCGGTCTCGATGGCTTCCGTCCATTCTTGATTAGCAACATGGCCGTTGACTTTTGTAAATAACTCTTCGATGGCACGCGTATCGGGCGTGGGGGTAATGGGGGCCTCAGTAGGAGTCGGCGCGGCCGTGGGCGTAGCCGTCACATTGAGAACCATGAGCACCTCAGCCAGCTTGGTCGTCACTTCCGGGTAGGATGGGTCCAGACCGATGACATATTCAAAGCGCTGTCTGGCTCTGGCGTAATTCCCGGCTTCCATATCCAGCACCCCCAGGGTGAATTGTTCGGCGGTTAGCAATGCTCTTTGGTCTAATTCAAGATTCATGCGTCGATTGATGCCATTGCGATAACCAAAAAATCCACTGACGAGCAGAATCAACACCAGGCCCAGCACAACCATCCCGGCAGTTTTCATCCAGGCGCGGCGTTTCTTTTTCTTCGGTGACGTTTCTTCAGGGGCAGGCGTTACCCGAATTGGAGAAGTATCCTCCACAGAGGGAGGCGTTATATTCGTAGGTTGGGTTTCGTGCAAATTTTCTTCGCTCATGCGTCTAATTCTAATGCGGAACAGACAATCCGTAAAGCACAGCAAAAAACAACTCCAGGCGCAAAAGCCGCAGTGCCTTCATCTATCTTTGCGAGTTTGCTCTCTGGCGCGCTTGCATTGGTATAATCTAAACATGTCCAAATACCGTTTTTATCAACCCATCACCGTGCGTTATGGCGATCTTGACCCTCAGGGGCATGTCAACAACGCCCGCTATCTAACTTACCTGGAACAAGCCCGCGTGGGCTATGCCCGCCAGCTTGGCCTTTGGGACGGCGGTTCGTTTTTCGATTTCGGCATGATTATGGCCGACGCGCAGCTTACTTTTAAAGCGCCTATTCTGTGGGGGCAGTCGCTGCGTGTGGGCATGCGCATTACTCGCTTGGGCAATAAAAGCATGGAAAGTATTTACAGCATTGAAGACGCCCAAAGCCAGCAGGTATTTGCCGAAGGCGCTTCGGTGCTGGTGGCGTATGATTATCACACGAGCAAAACTATCCCCGTACCCGATGCATGGCGCAAAATTATTCAGGAATTTGAAGGACTCGAATACCCTCACCCCGAGTAAGGAAGACTAATGAAATCACTCCCCCAAATTGATCAGACCTATATGCTGGATTTTCTGACCGGATTGTTGAATATCCCCAGCCCGACCGGATTCACCGAAAAGGCGATTGACTACACGGAGCAAGCCCTGCGTGGATTCCCGTTTTTGAGTCTGTCCCGCACCCGCAAGGGGGCGCTGGTCGCCATCTGGCGCGGGGCAGATTCGACTGCCCCGCGCGGCGTCACTGCGCATGTAGACACCCTCGGCGCGATGGTCAAAGAAATCAAGAGCAATGGCCGCCTGAAACTGACGCGCATTGGCGGCTTCCCCTGGAATACGGTGGAAGGCGAGGGCTGCACGGTTTTCACCCGCGCGGGTGATGATATCCGTGGTTCGCTGCTACTGACCAAATCCAGCGTGCATGTCTATGGCAGCGATGTCGGCGAAACCAAACGCGATGACGATAGCATCGAAATTCGCCTGGATGCGCGTACCACATCCGCTGAAGATACGCGTGCCCTGGGCATTGAAGTCGGCGATTTTGTGGCTTTTGACCCGCGCGTCGAAATCATCAACGGTTTTGTGCGCTCGCGCCATCTCGACGATAAGGCTTGTGTTGCCAATATTGTGGCGGCAGTCAAAGCGTTCAACGACGCCGGATTGAAACCTACCCAAACCACGATTTTGCACATCAGCAACTACGAAGAAGTTGGGCACGGCGCCGCGGTGGGCTTCCCCGCCGATATGGCTGAACTACTCACCGTAGATATGGCAGCCATCGGCGAGGGTCAAACTTCCGATGAATTTCACGCCACATTATGCGTCAAAGATTCGGGCGGCCCATACCACTATGGCATGAATGAAAAACTGCGCACCCTGGCCGATGAATACGAAATTCCCTACAAAATAGATATTTACCCTTATTATGGCTCCGATGGCGAAGCCTATTGGCGAGCGGGGGGCGATGTAACCGTCTCGCTCATCGGCCCCGGCGTGGATGCTTCGCATAACTACGAGCGCACGCATACCGATGCGCTCGTAGCCACTACGCAATGGATTATGGCCTATTTGTTAGCGGAGTAAAACGAAAAGCCCGTGCCAGCGATTATTTTGCGTGCCGATAAACTCGTCAAATGCTATGGCAATCTCATCGCCGTAGATAACCTCAGCCTGGAGATTTTGCAGGGCGAGATATTGGGCTTGTTAGGACCAAATGGAGCGGGGAAAACCACCGCAATCAACATGCTCTGCGGATTGCTGCCGCCTGATGCCGGGCAGGTTTTTATTCACGGCGAGTCGGTGCATGGCGGCAGTCTGCGTGCGCGCACACGCGTGGGGGTTTGCCCGCAAGAGACCATTTTGTGGGAAAAATTAACCTGCATTGAACAGCTAGAATTTGTCGGGGAGATGTACGCCATGCACCGCCGGGCAGCATGCCAGCGCGGGGATGAACTGCTCGACACCCTGGGGCTGAGTGACAAGCGCAATCAGTTAGCCGCCACACTCTCCGGGGGGATGAAGCGCAGACTCAACCTGGCCCTGGCGTTGATCCACGACCCGGAGATTCTCATTCTCGATGAACCCGAAGCCGGTCTCGACCCACAAAGCCGCATTATGGTACGCGAATATATTCGCTCACTGGCGCGCGAAAAAACCATCATCCTGACCACGCACAATATGGATGAAGCCGAGCGCATGGCCGACCGCGTAGCCATTATGGACCACGGCAAGCTGCTGAAACTCGACACGCCAGATGCGCTCAAGCATTCCATCGGAGCAGGCGACATACTGGAGATCGCTGTGCAGAATATCGCACTGGAGCAAGTTCTGGCAGTAACGCAGCCATTTGCTGCTGAAGCCGCACTGACCAACGGAAAGATCATCTTACGCGGGCATAATATGGTCGAGAAAATTCCTGCTCTTATCGAAAGATTGCGCCAGGCCGGAACCAAGATCGGCGAAGTGCATTTGCGCGCCAACACCCTTGAAGATGTCTTTATCGCGCTCACCGGGCGGAGGCTGCGCCAATGAGATTTTGGAGTGTATTCCGCAAATGCGCCCTCGAGCAAAAACGCGATCTATGGGTGCTGGGTCTGAGCCTGGCCTTCGCGCCGCTCTTTGTGCTGTTGTACTGGATGTTCACCGGGGGCAATGCCTCCACCTCGTATGCGGTGCTGGTCATCAATCAGGATATACACAGCCCCAACGCCGGAGAGCAGGCCATCTTGGAGATGCAAAATCTCACCTATAAAGATGGCAGCAATATGCTGCAAGTGCATGAAACACAGGATCGTTCTCAGGCAGAAAAGAAACTGCGCAACCGCGGCGCGGCGCTGCTCATTATTATCCCTGCTGATTTTTCAACAGTACTGTTGGGCGAAGCTGGACAATCCACGGCGCTTGAGTTTGTCGGCGATATTTCCAATCCCTATTACACCATCGCGGCAGTCATGGCGATGAGCGCCATAGATCAGTATGTAGCGGCCACGACAGATGTGCCGCGCCCCGTTGAACTTGTGGAAACAGCTTTGGGGGCTTCGGCGGCGCGCACCGAATTCGAGATTTATGTCCCCGGGCTGCTGGTACTGGCAGTCATCTTGATGATCTTCCAGGCCGCAATGCTGCTGACGCGCGAAGTCGAGAGCGGCACTCTCCGTCGCTTGCAAATAACTCGCTTGACAGCGTTTGAATTAATGGGGGGAACAACCGCCTGGTTATTGGTGATTGCGATTGCTGAAGTGTTGTTAACTTTTGGCGTGGCTGTCTTGCTGGGTTTTCGCAGTCAGGGCGCCATCTGGATGGCGATCATGATCGGCATTATGACCGGTTTTTCAATCATTGGCACAGGGATGATCGTGGCCGCCTTCTCGCGCACAGTCTCACAGGCCTTTGTGATCGCAAATTTCCCCCTGGGATTTTTCATGTTCCTGAGCGGGGCAGCCTTCCCCGTCCCAATGCCTGTACTGTTTCGCCTGGGCGAAATTGAAATTTGCCTGGGCGATTTTTTGCCGCCCACCCACGCTGTTTCGGCGCTGAATAAAATCTTCACATTAGGGGTAGATTTTGGCGAATTGGTCTATGAATTTTCCGCCCTGACGCTGCTGTCGCTGGCATATTTTGCAATTGGGGT
>JACKQG010005193.1_pt1 | contig 14525 bp, 9 predicted proteins | sample 8237621 | NCBI WGS metagenome assembly JACKQG01 (sample SAMN15677084, study PRJNA649215) | marine metagenome | biome: marine; feature: Black Sea; material: saline water; isolation source: suspended particulate matter (SPM) from the Black Sea western gyre | collected 2013-06-09/2013-06-10 | depth...
CTAAAAGAGCAGTTGCGACCCAGCGATGGATTTGTCTACTGTTCTGCCATCTGGTAACGCTACCGGTTAATCTGGCAATTTGACTGTTCAAAGATTCAATACAATTGGTTGTTCTTAAACTGGTCATTAATTCATCCGGTAATTCTAATTTCAGTGGAGTAAGTGTTTCTTCCAACCCTTCACGCTTCAAAGCCAAATCTCATTGAATTTCCTCCAAAAGTGTATGCTACTTCAATTTCACAATATTTCATTAAATCATCTAATTTTAAGATTTTACTTTTTCCTTTCCGAGATGCGGCTTCCGTGGCTGCATTTTTCACAATGATGGTAATTTGTCCACCGGTGAGTTGATACTGTTTCGCAAGGAAATGAAGATCCATTTCATCGGCGCCCGGAATGGTCTTTGGCAAATGAAGGTCCCATAACGCCTTTCGTTCCATTTCTCCAGGAATGGGGAAATCCAGTTTTAAATGAAACCGTCTGCTGAAGGCTGTGTCTAAATTCTCTTTCATATTAGTAGTGGCAATAAGCACACCGCGAAGCTGTTCAAATGCTTCCAGAAACAGGTTTTGCATAGAATTAAACATAACATCCACAGCCGAGCCAGTGTCTTTTAATCTCTTTGAAAGAAACTGATCCGCTTCATTTAATAATAAAACAGGTGGATTCTCTGTTCGCCTCACAATTCGTTCAAAAACCGTAAAAATTCTTCGAACATTTTTTTCACTTTGCCCCACCCACATAGATTGTACTTTACTCACATCTGTTATGAGTAGGTTTTTGCCTAATGCTTTTGCAATAGCACCCGCCGCAAAAGTTTTGCCTGTACCCGGTGCACCAGCAAACAGCATGAGCATGCCTGGTTCCATTTGTTTTTTCACTTTGCCCACCACTTCCATAGACGTATCATATAATCCCCAATCTGTCAAAACTGAATCTACATTTTGTTCATATTGTCCCATTCCAAAGCGAATTGTATCCTTCATCTCTTTCGGCAGGATAAGTTCATTAAAAGTTTGTTTCGGTGCAAGGATGGTAAACAGGTTATCCCCTTTTAATATTTGCTTAAGCCGGTCTTCATCGGTAGCCGGCGATTTTAAAATAATATGCCTCACAATATCCGGAGCAATTCGTAAATCTGTACCTTTACTCCTGAAAAAAGCGGACTCTGTTTTTTCAATCAGTCCGGTTTTCACTAACTTGGAATCATCCGAAATGTATTCCCTGTTTTGGTATTTCTCATGTTGATTCCGGCTGATGATTTGCAAAACATCATCACTATCTGTGTTATTATCGTCCATATCTTCTTTTACAAGATAAACCAAAATGGTGGCCTCTGTTTCATCCAGGCTATATTCTTCAACCACGTCTTGCAGGGGAAATACTTCATCTGTTAATTCAGTGCGAGAAAAAATCCTGTCCCGCCATTCCAAAGCTTTAAGTAAATCGTTGGCATCGCTTTCGCTTAAATCGCTGTTCATACGGTCATTGTGGTAGTCGTTATATCGGCAATCATCCAAATGCTCTACATACTGAAACCAATCGGATAAATACTCTTTATTATCTTTATAGGGCTTTTGGGCGTCTCCTTGGATATTTTTTTCTTCGCCCATGAGTAATTTTACAAACGAACGGTGAAAATGAATGTCGTATTCTAATAGAGTCGATTTTGAGACACTTACCTTTCGGGCTTTTTCGCCGAATGAAATAAAGTTAGATGTATTTGTTTTACCATGAATCTTTTTCTTTTGGGAATAAAAGATATTTCGCTCTACCAAAGAAACAATTGAATCCAAATATTCGATGCTTTTCTGTCTATCTCCATATATTCGAGAAAGTAAATCCAATGGGTCTATTCGCCTCATGCCATCTTTGACCGTTTCCAGCCAGGCACAAGAAATAAGAATAGATTCTTCGTGAGTTAATTTGAATGGTTTTAAAAGGGAAAGAGATGAAACCTTTTTGGATAGTTTGATAATTTTTGGTGTTTGAATATCAACTTTTAGAAACTCTCGTTCATTTTCTGAATCATAAAATAACACCCCAAGTTGAAGTAATAAAGTATGTTTGTTTTGTATGTTTGACATGGTTGACTCCTATTGTTACCCTGAATATATAGGGGCAACAAGTCAGTTCATGTCGTTATGGGAATTTTTATTTCTCGCTCCTTCAAACACGTTACTCACTTAATTCAGCTTCCACTGGCGCAATATACACCTTAACAAACTCGGGAATTATTTCATGCTTTGCTTCCAAAACCATTTCCGGTGTATTAGTCTTTTGGCTCAAATGCCCCAAAACAATCCATTGCAATTTATCCAAATCTAAATAATCTCGAATAAATTCCATGGTCTGTTCATTGGATAAATGCCCATAAACTCCCCGAATGCGCTCACGAATCCAATCATTGTATTTTGGGTGAGTCATGAGCGTTTTCACATCGTGATTAGCTTCCAAAAGAAGCGCATCGCACGTTTGTAATACTTTTGTCATGCTCTCCGTAAAGATGCCCGTATCCGTTAAATGTCCATAACGCAATTTGGTCATTTTATTTTCCACAATAAAGAATACACCACCATTAGAATCATGGTTTGTTTCGTGGGCTTCAACCCTAAAATCGCCCATGTCTATTCTGTCTCCGGGTGCAATAAAATTCAGGTCGCACCCATCCAAATTGATACTATTTCTTTTATTTGAAAAGGAGGCTTCTTCAAGATAAACTTTGGCAGTTATTGATTTTAAAACTGTGCCGACACCCCCCAAATGATCGCCGTGTTCATGGGTAACAAATATAGCATCCACTGGGAATGTCCCTTTTGAAAAGAGTCTCGATTGACTCACGCCACAATCAAGTAGGATCGATGTATTTTCTGTATAAACTCGACACGCATTCCCGTCACTTCCGCTGTGGAGAATATCAATTTTCATATAATTGTTGAATATCTTTTACATTCTGCTTTATTACTTCAATCAATTTATCTGGTGAAAGGACTTTCACCTGTTTATTCCAGCCTAAAATCCATGCAATTAATTCTGGTGAAATCCCCACTTTCATGGTTAATACTAATTCTCCACTTTTTAATTTCTTGATTTCTTGAGAATGGTGCCATGTTCTTCCATCGATGTGATGACTAATTTCTTTTGAAAATTTTAGTTTTACATCAACTTGATCTGCTGAAAATAAACCAAACTTATTCTTCCAAAATAAATCGGGATTAAATATATGATCTTTAGGGAATTTCTCCTTTTTTATATGCAACTTCTTAATGCGTTGAATCGCCAGCAATCGGAATTTCTCATATTTTCTTAAATAAGCAATTAAATACAATCCACCGCAGTAGTAAACCAGTTTTTCCGGTTCAATGGGATAAGTTTTCTCTTTTCCGCTATAAGGATTGTGATAAGTCACTTTACAATTATTTTTATATAATATAGCAGAAATTAAACTGTTGATGGTTTCTCCATGGGGCGAATAATCAAACATTCCTGCTGTATAATTTTCAAACAGTTTATCTGCCTTACCATAATCTGTTTCTAAAAAGACATCTTCTGGCACTATTTGATCTATCTTTTTAATGAGAGATTTGATCTCATCTCCAAAAGGTGTTTTTTGAAATACTTTAAGATTTGCTTTTAATATATGAGCTGCAAGGTATTCATTCGTTTCTAAAGGCATAGGTATAAAAGATCGAAAACTGCTCATCAATGACCAAGCATTCTCATTGGCCATAGTCTTTTCGGATATTAACGGAATACCCGCTTCAGAAAGCGCCAATAAATCCCTCTGTAATGTTCGCAAAGAAACATCATCATCAAAGCGGTGTGACAACTCTTTTGTAGTTACTTTTCGCCCACTACTTAAGATTTGGAGAATCCGAAGTAGCCGTTGTATTTGAGAAAACTCACTCATAAGTAATGAGAACTTACAAATGAAAAAGGACAGATAGGGTCGTTTTTAATATAAAAGTTCTGGTTTCCGTAGTGAACGCCTGAGCGTAGTTGAAAACTCGAACTTTTCTATTATCAAAAATGTGCAATATTTGTCTATTTTTAGCGATTACGCTGTAAGTCTCTTATTTATGAGACTTACAATACGAACCCAGAGTATTTTGCAAAAAAGAGAGAATCAGAGACTTTTGCTAAAAAAGTTCGATTTAACGTAATAATCGACCGGACAACACGGTAAATCGAAAAAATGTATAAACGATGTGTGTATTGATGTGTCGCTGTATCTGTCGCAATATAGAAAGATACAGCTCATTTTTATAAGGGTGATGTCTTAAGCCGAAAAGTTCGATGTTTAAGACAAGTGGTACTGTCAGCCTTATGGCTAATCGAGCCTCGTAAATTTAGTCTCTTTGTTTTACGCTCTTTACGCAAATCAAATCATAATGAAACTTATGGAATGTTCTAAAATGTCTAAACCTCTTAAATCAGAAAATTCGAATAGCCATAGTTTTGGGATGAGGCGAAAAAAGTTTCGAGGGGGTTATGCATTTTATTCAACAATACCCTCCTCTATAAAACCTGTTTTTCTATTGATTTCAAAATTTTCAAAATAAGCCCTGATTCGAAGGCTGAAACCAACGCACCATCACAAAATCTATCACTTCTTACGATTGCAGTTATTACTTTGCATTTCGTTGGAATATCAATAGTGTCAAAATCAAAGTTGGAATCACTTGCCATCTCTCGACCTTTATCCCAAGAACCCCAATCAAAACTTATTATAATTGGAATTTGATAAACAGCATCTAAAAATTTTGAAGTAATAAGTGATTGCTCCCAATATGGTATAGTAAATACTCCATCTTCATTCTTTTCACCACCAGCCAATTTTCCAAATTTATCTGTTATTCCAATATCTAGTATTAGTTTAGTTAATGGTTCCCAATCCTTCTTCGAATAGGAATTGATTTTATGGATGTAAGATTCTTCAGTAAGTATCATTTATTGCCCATCAAACCCCAAAAAGAGTTTTTCTAATTTTGAATCATTCTGTTTTGCTATTTCAATATTAATAAAATAGCCAGATGCCCTAACTTTTATTTCTTTACCCCTTGAGTGCATGTAGACTTTGATGCTACTGCTATTGTTCAGAATGGCAACATTATCATCTTGCACAACACCCCAACCAATTTTACCATATATCAAGTCACCTTTTTTATGTTCTTTCCCAATTTGCTTATCAACGAAAGTGTCAAAATGTCTATCTAAGTATTTACTTATGGCTTTTAGATTATTTATAATTTTAAGTGGTTTATTTTTTATCCAATCTGAAGTCTTTTGAAATTTATGTTTATCAATTAGAGTTTTCATTTGACCAGAGTTAGTAGAAGATATTAAGGACTGATTTTCTAATATAGTTGAAATAGCAAATGCTTTGCTAAATGCACCATTTTCTTCTTCCCAGTTGATGGTATCAACGCCCGTAAGTAGTGCTACCCAAAGTGTGCCGTCTCCTAATACTTTATTAAACACTTCTAACTGTGATTTCTCTGAATATCTGTTTTTTACAAAGCCTATCAAACCATCAAATGAATTTATCTCCATTTTAAATAAAATATCAATGATGATTGTAATCCATTTTCCAAGATTATCCTTATCAACCCACCCTTTTTGTTTTCCGAACACAGCAATGACTAAAGGAAATGCGGATGCTTGTTTTAATTGAGAAACAGTGCAACTTGTTCTAAATGATTCTGACCTTAACCTCGAAAAATAGTCATCCATTTGTTTCTCAAGTTTTAATTTTATCTTTCCATCAATATTCTGTTTCTGTCGGTGGTTTTCTGTTCGTTCTTTATTAGAAGTATCGTCTTCAATTTCCTGAGTATCATCAATTTCTTTCTCATCTTCAATAACAGATGAAGTATCTCTCAATTCGTCCTGGAAAGAGAAAAAGAAATTCATTAGCCCAGCGAACGACAAAGAGGTATTGATTTGTCCGCCATGCATTACATTTGAAGCAGAACTCTCATTAATATCAGCCATTGATTGAAATAATGATTCAGAAGTAAGAGGCTTTGCTGTGGTCTTTTCATCTGCATAATCAATCTGCTTTTCATTTTTTATATATGCAATTGGATCATCAAATGAATCTGGTTCATCAAAAATGATATTGATCGCATAGGCAATTTCTCTTAATGCTTTATTGTATTCAGAATCATTACTTGAACTTAATAAATTATGTATTGCACCAGGTAATTGACGGCTTTTGGAAGCAGATTTAATACTGACAACATCATTTATCCAGTGATGAATTGTTATTGGCTTTTTACCAGCAATTTTAATAAGAACATCACCAAAAAGTGTGATGTTTAATGGGTTGTTTGGTTTTTCTACAATGATTGTATTCCAAATTTGTCTTTTAGCATCTGATACAAGTTGAAATTTATCTTCATTAATTATTATTTCGACTTCACTATTATTAGGTAATGGATGTGTCATTTCAAGACGCAATTCTGTTTTGAATCCATCAAGAGTTAAACTGATGATTTTATAGGGATGCTTAATGGATGACTCAGGTTCGATATCAACTGATTTGATTTCAATATCTTCAATTGATTTTAGTTCTTTTGGAAACTGTTCAGTTATTTCTTGAAAATCATTCACTTTTACATTATTGTAAATAGCAATTGCTTCTACATTTCCGCCATTTTGTGGCGATAAAAGCCATGCTCTTCTTGAGCAATTTGCAGAACCCATGACCACACACGATTCAGAATCACCTTCAAATAAGTAAAATTTTGCGTGCATTCTATCATCCGAATCGATAGGGGATATTGAAATATCTACTGGGATATTTTTTATTTTTTCTTTACTAAATGAAATATTGTATTCATTTGAAGCAATTGTGCACTTCTTTATACCAAAATTCTTGTGGCACCATTCAATAAAAGCACCATTTTCATCTGTAGATCCTGTGAATAGTTTTAATGTATTAAAATTCTTCCCCTGCCATTTACTTAAAAGAAATTCAGCCAATGTTTTATCAGGTTGAGTAATGTGAAAATCTACTTCATTGTCTTCAATACCTGATAAATTATCAAGCACCCGATAAAGTGGCTGATACGCTAATTCGCTATTAATATAAGGTAGAAGTGATGTAATAACAGATTTTATTACTGACATGGGTTTGAGACTATTTTTATCGAATTCCAATTTAGTAAATATTTCTCTATTATCACCCCAACCACCATTCGTCATATTTCCAGAACCAATTATGAGCAGTGCTTTTTCTTTTCCAAGTTTTAATAATATTTTTGGGTGAAATGCTCCTTGCAAATAAACAGGTTCAATAACTACAGAATTTCCAATTTGTTTTAACTGGGAAGAACACCTGTTTATGGATTCAGAAAGTTGCGCTCCATCACCGATTAACACTATTTCTCTCCCGTACCCAAATCTTAAATCAGGCAGTATAACTCTTTCAAAAAATAAAGGATCAAAACTGTAAGTCGTTCCAATTACGGTTGTATAGTCTCTTTCTCTACATATTTCTCTAAGATTCATAATTAGTTAACCGAATAATATTCTGACAATGAATTATAACCACGCAATAGTGCATCTTCACCATCATTTGTTAAACCATTTTTATCTATCAATTTCAATTGTTTGAGCCAACCAATAGTTTCTTTTAATCGAGATGCTGTCCTGCCAGAATAAAAATCTTTTCTGAATTGTATTTTATCCCCATCTACTTTTAATACAGACACATCCTTTGATAAGTCGGTAGCCATTCTTGACCAAGAAATTCTTACATGCTGGTCAATGGTTCTACTTAGTAAATCTGCAAGGACTTGGTGAAATTTTGGATTATCAGATTTCCAACTTTCAATTGTTGGGAAAATTACTTCTTTTAATCCAATTCTTCCCCAGCCACCTCTGGACAACCTTGCAACCAAAAGATTATCTTCTGGTATCACACCATTTAATCTGAAATATGAAAGAATCCAAACCACAGGTAACAATGCAATACTACCCACACTATTTGATTGAATCTCTTTTATTAAATACTGTTCTGTTATTCTTAGATGGCTCCACCGTTGAAAAAGAGAATCAGAATCTTTTAAATTAATAGCACTGCCAATTTTATTAATAACATCAGATATATGTAACTCTTCGTAATCTTCATCATCACCTAATAATTCAACTGATTTTAACATCGAAATAATACTATTTACATTATTTAAGCATGTATTTACAGCATTCACTCTACTAATTGATTTATTTGATACTTCATTCAGTTCATCTACAATTACTTTTAAAGTGTTTTCGTGAACAACTGCAATAGAATCTCGAATTAAATAACCAAGCCACCCATCCAATATCTCATCTAAACATTCCTTATGGTTATGAGAAGGATTTATTACCCTGTCAAAAAAGTTATCAACCGTAGGCAATGCTTTGGATTCTTTTGCCTGTTGAAGTAGCAGTGTATAGGTTGCAATTCTTCTAATATCATTCTCCCAGCCATTAATACCTTCATCTTTCGGCATTACAATATCTAAAAGTATTTCCCTTTCATCGAGAGGAATGTTATCAATAGTGAGAATTATGCCCAATTCGAGTAATTCTTCCTGTGTATAAAATTCAACTTGTTTTGTTGCCAATATTTTTTTGACGATATGAGTATTTTTAACTTTTTCCATTATTGCATCTGCTAATAACTGACCGCGTTCTTTTGTTAATCCAGTTATTCCAGAGTCTCTGTGGAAAGCAACTCCAAGATCGGTCGAAGGTCCAGTGTACATATTTAATGCTAATTGTTGTACTAACCTTTCAGGTTCGATTAACGATTCACCTTTATCAATTATTTCAGACGCTTTTGTTCCACCAACAACTCCTGTCATATTTGGGTTGTTTAATAATGTTCCAATGGCTACAGCACTCTCTAATCTTGCTCCAAATTTCAAGAAAGTAGAATAGTCATCAGGGAGCTGGCATCTTGCATACATTAATAGAATCCACGAACGAATTCCTAAATACCTAACTTGTGGTGAGATTGTTGTAATCCCATTTAGACAGTAATTACTTATTGATTGAGCAACGTTCCTTAATCCCAGCAAGTCTAATCCACCTGCTAATTGTGTGTCGTTGTCAATCCATTCTGGAATTGATTTTACTATATCATCTTTTGGCATTTAAACTAAAATTTAAAATGGATCATTGCCTGGAAAACTATCAATGGCATCACCACCATATTCCTGAATGGCTTCTTTTTCCAACTCATCTTTCAACTCTCTTGGAATAAAAACATCATCAAACCATTTTTCATCTTTTTTGCTATAATGACTGGGATTACTCATGAACATTCCATTGGAACCTTCAACAAGTTTAAACCCTTTTACAACCATACCTTCATTCGTTTCAATATCAAAGAATGCTTTGGTTTTGTTCCAATCACCTTTTTTCATGTTTGCTATTTTCATACTTTGGTTCCTCCAAATGAGTGTTTGTGGGCATATTTTTCCATTTTCGCAAGTCGAGATTCAAATGACTCAACAATATGTAACAAACTGCCCAAATCTGTATTTGTTAACAACTCTTGCGATTCTTTGGTGAATGTAGCTGTAGCCTTTTTCTGATTATCAGCAATTTCACCAAAAGTTTTTATTGCATCTTTTTGTGTTTTTTTAATGTTTTCCAATTCATTATATATTTTGAGAATTTTATTAGATTTTTTATCAATTGATTGAATTAAATTAGATACATTCTCTTGATATTCCTCTTTAAGAAGACCAAGTTCTTTAATCTTATCTTGTGATGATTTATTTACATCAGTTTTTAATTTATCAAACTCAGATTTAACATCTTTAAATATTCGTTCCGATTCAACTTCAAAACCACCCAATACTTTTTCTAAATCCTTATTGACCTTATCTATTTTTTTGTCAATATCTCCTTGAGTTGATTCTACTTTTGTGAATAAAGACGAAACATGTTTCTGTAACTCAACGGCTTTATTCGACTGTTCATCCATTTTTTGGATAACTTTTTCAAACTGCTTGTCCATTAGACCTCCATTTTCTCAATTTTTCCTAAAACTGAATTAAACTTTCGGTTTTGATTTTCAACAATTTCCAAACCAATTGTTGTCTCTATTTTTTCAAATTCATCTGACTTATTTGAACTAAATATTCTAAGTAACTTCATTTTCCTTTTAGAATCTACCTTTCTAAATTGCTCCCTATAAATATCCATTGGGGCAATTTCTGCTGATATGAATAACCTTCGTATAATTTCTTGAGTTAGGTTGGTATCATCTATTACTTCAAATACTTTTTTCAAATATTTAGAATGTTGGATTTTATCCTTTTTAATATGGTGAACTATAGACAGCATAAGATTGGTTGCGGGATTTTCAGATTCACCTATTTGTTCCAACCAAGCATCCGATATTGTTTCTACCATCATTGTGTAATTCTCTTTAATCATTTCATCTACAATTGAAAAGAATTGACTGATATTAGATTTAATATATTCTTCGTTATTTGACTGTTTTGAATAGAACTCTCTAACATTTACTCGAAATTGCTGTTCGTCATATCCTGCAATCAAATCATTGGCATTTTCATTCCATGAATTATGGTACCCGCAATTATCACAATAATCACACCGAACGCCTTCACCTACTTTTGCTCCTTCGGTGCTAAAAACAGTCATTATATGTGAACGACGACACATCGCATTTGTATGCTCTTCAGTTTTAGAAAATGGTTCAAGTTTTGCATACTTTACTACATTCTCAAACATAAGATATTGAGATTCTTTCCAATCAGATACTTTTTTAAAATGCTCTGCATCGTTAATTGCCGTTTGCAACATATCTTTATTCAGTTTTATTTCATACCCAAAGTCTTTCATGTAATTAAATCTCAACTCAATGTCATCTCTTTCATTAAGCATATTAAAGAATTGAACGACCTCATCAATTAAAATCTCTTTATTCAACTTTGTTCTGATTTTTTGGACATAATCAGAAATATCAAATGGTCGATAATTATCGTTTGCTGGAGAATCGATAAATTGAGGATAAATTTGATTGAGTAATTCAATATGCTCCTTAACAATATCGTTATTTGTTGATTCTAATATTTCTCGCATCGTCGTTTTTCTATGAATTAATATTTCTAAATAGGTTTGCGAATATTCATAAACATAATTTAGAGTGGATAAAGTCTCAATCAACAATTGTTCATTTATTTGAGAGCGATGAATTCCTTTATAACCAAGAGCACTTGCAACTTTATCTTTCATATAATCTTTTTTGAGGTGGATCCACGGAAATGTATTTTGACTTGTAGATTTCTCTTTTAGGTAATCAATTGCAAATTGTAATTCATCAACAGTGGGATAGCCAGATTCTATAAAGTGAATTTGTTTTGCATAATCACACTTTCTTATTCTTCCATAGGGGCATTCATCAAATTGTATCTTTCCTGTTATATCGTCTGGTTTGTAGCATTCTGGTGTTTTATTTCCTTTAAGATATGTTTCACATTCTGATGTCGGTGCATCCCAAAGTAAAATGCAATGCGAATGTTCTCTATCTCTACCTGCTCTACCTATCTGTTGAAAATATGATTCTAATGAGTCAGGAAAACCAAAATGTATAATATATCGGATATTTGGCTTGTCAATACCCATTCCGAATCCTTTAGTTGTAACTAAAAGATTTACATTATTGCCAATATACTCGTCTTGAGTTTTGACTTTTATTTTTTCCCACGCCTTATCAAGTTTTCTTTTATCTGCAGGCGTTCGACCAGTACGGTATCCTAATGATGAGAACCATGGTTTATTATCTATGCCATTTTTATTTAAAAATTCTGACAACCACCTTGCACCTTCACCTTCCCGACATTTTTCTGACCGAAATTCTTTAAGAGAGATATATTCCAATAATTCTTGATATTTAACAGAACCTTCATTTATTTCCTTTTCTTTAGCAATTTTTCTAACTGTTTTTTCAGCCATTTCTACTGCTGGTTTTGGATCTGCATAAATAGTAAAGATGAGGCCAGCATCTTGACTAATATCAAATGAATCAAATCTGTGAGGTAATACATTTTCTAATACATATTTCAAAACATCATGACGCATAGCACCTTCTTCAAAATGGTGCTCTAAAAATACGTTTTTATCATCTGGATTTCTATAAGTTACTTTATATTTACCGCTTGTAAATTCATATACCATTGGAATCACTTCTAAACTCAACTCTTTTCTATCAACAATTTTATGAATTAAATTTTTATCTTTATCCATAGATAGTTGTTCCAACACGTCTTCTTGAACTTTTTGAGATGCAGTGGCAGTTAGAGCAATTATGGAAGGATAGTTTCCATCAATATGCGGTAAATCTTGCTGTCTATCTTTTAACCGTGAATATGGAGGTCTAAAATCATGACCCCACTCAGAAATACAATGTGCTTCATCAATTGGGAAATAGTTAATATTTACTCCTCTTTCGATTAAGCGTTTCAATTCTAACTGAAAGGTTTTTTGTTGAAGTCTTTCAGGGGCAATATATAATATTTTGAGTTTTCCGTTTTTAAATCGCTGTAAAACCTGTCCTTTTTCTTGTAAATCCATCCCACTATGAATTCTATCTACAAAATCAAACCCAAATCTATTTTTTAAACCATGAACTTGGTCATCCATTAAACTTTTTAAAGGAGAAATAATTATAGAGACACCTGGTTTTAATAGTGCAGGGAGTTGAAATGTTAAAGATTTGCCACCACCAGTTGCTAAAATACCCAACACATCTTCATTTTGAAGCACTCTTTTTAATATATCAAACTGACCATCATTAAACTTATTATAATTAAAGAACCGTTCTAAAAAATACAAAATATTGTTTTCATCTATATCCTTAAATGATACAAGACCTCTTGGCTCCGATAGTTCAGATTTATTGATAACAGTAGTTGTCCGAGAGTCAATTACCAATGCAAACTTAACAGAGCGAGGTTTTGTCCACTCAATTTGTTCGATATTAGCATTTTTTATTTCAAATATATCGCCAAAATGATAATTGGGAAGTTCATAATAGCGTGGAACTTTTAATATAAATTCTTCTAAGTCTTCGCTTTGGTCACATACTTTCAGGTAATAGTAATTTTTATCACCCTTCTTATACAATTTTCCGGAGACTATCTCAACCTCTACAGAAATAGATTGTTGTTTTCCTTTTTTTGAATGTCCACTTAATGGTAGATAACCATTTGTTTCAATATTATCGACTTCTATTTTTTTGGAGAATATTGTATAACTCCATTTTAATTTCTCATTCTCGTCGCTCTCATCAAGATTGGTTGAGAAAAGTTTCATGGTTTCAGGAATTTTCAAACTCTCTTTTCTAAAACTGTAACAATTATCACATCTTTTTGATAAACTATTAATTTTACCACATGGACTAACAATTTTTACATCCTTCATCTGCGATAACTCATATTGAATTTTCTTCAATGGTATGGTGTCTTTTAAATAAGCAGTTTCAAGCAAAATAAATGATGCGGTATTCTTAATATTATCAATTATAGTTTTTGCAAAAGTTAACTGGTGATTATTGGTTGGAAATTCATTAATAATATTTGACGCAATGACAACATCATATTTATTTAAGTTGACATTTTCTAAACCGTTATCGAGGACATCAGCATTAATAGGAGTATTAATTTTGACTTTTAAATTGTTTGCAGATACTTTCTCTAAAAACCCATTAAAATAATCAATATTACTTTGATACTTTTCAATACTATCCACCTCCATTACAGGAAGTTTATCAAACGGTAAGCCATATAGATTTAAAACATTCACAAGAATTTGATAAAAGTCATATAAAGCCCAAGCAGTTGTTCCTACGGCAGAACCTATATCTAATACTTTTATTTTCTTTTCTGAAAAACTAATCTTCCCAAGCCTAAACAATTCCAAGAACATTAATTGAACTTTATAGATATTATTAGGCATATAATATGCGGAGTAGTAGTCAGGAAAATATTTACCTTCATAAGACGAGAATTTTTTCTTCCAAAAGGCTACGGCTAAATCTTTTCTGAACTTTTTATTTTCTCGCCAATTGTGTTCATGTAGCCTTTCATCAAGCATCTCATCTATAAATCTTTGTATTTCTGGTGAAACAAACGCTCGATTACCTGGGGCAATTATATTTTTCACCAAATCATAAATATATACAACTTGGTCGTCTGGGATTATGTTTGTTTTGAAAAAATTAATAGGCATAAACTATCCAAATAACTTTCCTTGAGGGTTTTCTTTTGGTGGCTCTGCATCATAATAGCCAAGTAAGGAAGGAGAATTTGGATTATGCTCATTATAGTTCTTTTTTGCAGATGCATGCTGTTTTGTGGCATAGCAATATTGACACCCATGTAAGCAAGTGTCATATACTCCAATATCAATACTTTTCACACATCCACATTCTTTACGCTGGCCTGGGTCTTTTTTATGCATTACATCTATATCAAATACTTTTTCTATGTAATTATCAT
>JACKQG010005194.1_pt1 | contig 14524 bp, 13 predicted proteins | sample 8237621 | NCBI WGS metagenome assembly JACKQG01 (sample SAMN15677084, study PRJNA649215) | marine metagenome | biome: marine; feature: Black Sea; material: saline water; isolation source: suspended particulate matter (SPM) from the Black Sea western gyre | collected 2013-06-09/2013-06-10 | depth...
TCTCTCTGTCTCCTTTTTACGCCAACTCCTCGTCACGTCGCGTATTACTGCAAAATAGACACATTCATCACGCCATTCCGTCTGGCCAATCTGCATTGAGGCAATGCCCGGTTTTCTGTTTTCACGGACAATACTGACTTCTGACACCTCGTCCACAGCTATATAAAAATTGAACAACTGGCCGATATCTTCATCTTTCAAGCCCAGCATATGCTCTGCCACAGGATTGGCAAATCGCATGATTCTGCTTCTATCTACTATGACAATGCCGACTGGAGATATGCAGAGATTCTCTGCTGTGCTGTACTCTTTCCCGGGGACACAACCAGACAAAAGGCCGCCGGGCCGGTCTGACAGAAAGAAGTGGGATACATCCCTCAACATTCTGGGCTGGCTCAGTGTTTCATACATGGGATGTCTGTTTCCTATACACTGATAACGGAATTTTTATCCCCGAAAGGATCATCAACCATTCCCAGATTCTCAGGATCCTGAGTCCAGTTGCCATTGACCAGGTACTTATATTGATATTCCCCTGCGGCAAGAGTGAGACTCTTTTGCCAGAAGGCACCACCCTCTCCGGTGACAAAATGCAGATTTTCAGGTGTCCAGCCATTGAAATCACCGGCAATCTGTACCTGAGAATCTGCCGGAGCCTGAAGCGAAAAGAGAATTTTTATCTTGCCGTTCCCTTTCTTTCTTTTTACTGCAGCTTTCTCCTGGATCTCTTCGGTCAAATTAGAGTAATCGAAAAAAGCGGAACAGCGCCGATCATATTCACATGCAGGCTTCCCGTAATAAGTCGCTTCCTTCAGGCGAGTACTGGTATTGATATAGGTGGTGAAACAATTCTGGGGAAACTGCTCGCGCAGCGCGAATAGTACTTTTTTACTGAAATTGGTTCTCTGATCTACATGGGTTGCCAAAACAGAAAAGGCGAGATCATGTCCCGCCTTGTCTTTCACCAGCTGTATTGTTTCCAGAAGTTTGTCTACTCCATCCAGAGAAAAGGAGCTTGGCTCCACCGGAATAATTGCTTCATCAGCCGCCATCAGACCATTAAAAGACAGAAGACCCACACCGGGCGGGCTGTCCATGATCAGGTAATCATATTTGTCTTCTATCGCGGAAAGACTGCGGGAAAGTGTATATTCCCGCTCAGGCTGGCCGGCCATAAGCTGCTCAAAAGCGGACAAAACAATGTTGGAAAAAACGGCATCCAGGTTTTCCCTGACCGGCATGATGGCCTCTTCCATGGCAATCTTGCCGGCAAGCACTTCATAAATGCTGTTTTCAATGAGATCAGGCTGAACTCCCAGACCTTTTCCGGAGTGGCCCTGGGGATCGAGATCAATAAGGAGAACTTTTTTGCCTTTCAAGGCGAGACAGCAGGCAACGTTGATCGCAGTAGTTGTTTTCCCGCAACCGCCTTTTTGGTTGACCAGAATAATTCTCCGCATAAGTTTTCCCCTTATGGTTGGTAATGGCAACAAAAGAAGAGACCCAAAAACACATCAAAGAGGGCCTGAAAATACATTTTGATTCACAACAGAGATTACGGTAAACCGTATCCCTGCTTACTGTTAGTATGACAAATGTCTTGTTTCAGTGATGATATCACATTAAACAAAAGCCTGTCAAACACCAAAATGCACTATAACTTCCTCTACTTCCGCCTCTTTTTCCAATTTCACAGTACAGCGGCTACCAACCCCACAGAAGACTTCTCATTACCCAGCCAACAACATTCTCCTCTTCATGCTTCACTTTGACCCATCCGCTTTTGCGCTCAAGAGTCTGAAAAACAACGCCATTCTGGGCTTTACGGACAATTTTATATCCTGTTCCCGGTCCGCTGCGGATATTTACAATCTTCTTCTTTACAATGAGATGGGGAGACCGGTTCACTAATGATTTAAAAATCCAGCCGGTATCCTGTTCATAGTCTATAACCTTTACCCAGTCGCCTTTTGTCTCCAGCACCTTCAGCGGATATCCCTTACCCAGTTCCCAGACAACGGAATACTTCTCCCCGGGACCGGACCGCATATTAACAAGATCAGCAGCAATACTGACCATTTTGGCATTGGCAATAGAGGTGAAAAAAAGCAGAAAAAGAACTGCCAGCCCAAAACGCTTCATGAAAAACTCCATTATTAAATTCTTATCCAAAAATTTGTTAATTTAACTTAAAGGTTACCCTTCCGCCCTCTTTGCCTTGACCACTTCAGTAGTCCGCAATGGAATACCGGCAACAGACAATGAGATCGCATCAAAACGGCAGGCCTTGTTCATACAGGCCATGCAGGATATACATTCCGCATCGTTGGGTGATTCATTAAATTTAACACCCATGGGGCAAACGTGGTGACAGGCTTCACACTGGGTACATTTGGCTTCATCAAGTTGCAGCTTAACGAGTTTAACCCTGCTGAAAAGAGCATAAAAGGCGCCAAGGGGACATCCCACCCGGCAAAATGGACGACTGGCCAGCACACTCCAGATGATAAAAAATATCATGATAATAAGCTTATTATAAAAAAGCCATCCAATAGTGCCCCGCAGCTCCGGCCGAAGGAAGAGCATTGGTATCCCGGCCTCAAGGGTTCCGGCAGGACACAGATATTTACAGAACCATGGCTCACCTAAACCAAACTCGCTTACCACAAACAGGGGCAAAAGAAGAACCATACCGAAAAGCACCGCATACTTGAAAAAACGTAAAATACGGGGGACGCCCCATTTGCGGGATGGAATCTTGTGAAGCATTTCCTGGATAAAGCCAAATGGACATGCCCATCCGCAAACCATTCTGCCCAGAAAACTGCCAACGACGCCAATGCATCCCAAAACATACAAACCCACATAGTAATGGCCGGTCTCAAGGCTGAACCTTATGGAGACCATCAACTGCTGCAAGGCTCCCATGGGACAGTAGGTTGTCGCTGCCGGGCAGGAATAACAGTTTAACCCGGGAGAACAGACGACTTTCAAAGGTCCCTGGTAAATAGTCCTGCTCACCGGAAACCCCCAATAGCCGTTCGTAAGAAAGGCAATTACTAACTGAACCCACTTTCTTCCCAGTTCCATATCTACCCTATACCTATGCAGCTGAGACAAATCTGCCAGGACTGCTCAAGCACCCGCGACGGTTCACCAGTGAGCACCCCTGCAAGAAAAACAAAAAGAAAGACGGTGAGCACCACAAAAGGAAGAATCCGTATTTTTCTCTTTTCCTTGACTGATCGTTTTTTTTCTGCAACAGGCTGCTTTTCCACTGTCTACATCCTCTCTTTGACTGCTGATGTCTTATCGCCAATAGCAACATCCTTATCGCGCCGGTCATCAATAACCATCTGAGTAACAACCCGCTCTGCACCACGCTGAAAAGGCAGCTCATAAATCCGTGAAACAACCTGCAGCAAATCGTGCACATCCCCCTGTATCAATGTCCCCATATCCGTAAGTTTGAAAGAGACATTCTCTTTTTCCAGAGCCTTCTGGATATCGGCGACATAATCACCAACACTGGGTGTTTGGGTTCCAAGAGGAATTATCGTTAACTGTAATAACGCCATACCTCACCAACTATTTATTTTTGCAGTGGTTTTCAATCTATATTTCAGATTAATCATCAACATAAGACCCTTCCGGGACTCTTTCCAGAAAAAGTGCCGCTATCTGATCAGGATCATCGACATTATAATAAACGATATTTTTCAGATGAAAAAAACTGTCGACATCAATCTCGTTAAAATAGACACCAATACCCTCATCTGTTTTCCGAACCACTTCCCCTTTCATACGTATTTTCAGTTCAGAAGATACTCCTGAAAGAAGAACGGTAATATGGCACTTTTCTCCGGGGTCCCGATCACCTATTCCAGGAATGAATATCCCCTTCAAGCTTAAATCCTTTGTTTCACAATGGGCATATTCTCCGTCCTTAAAATGCAATGATACCGTTGTCTTAAAAGCTACCCGAACATCTCTCCGGCGTTCTTTTCTGCCCATATCTCTACCCGCCCCTAAGTTAACCAGACTCAACCATCGTTAAAAACCCTTCCCGCCTCAACAATGAAACAATATCAAGCAGAGGGAACTTTCTCCCCTCATCACAAAAACCATTTCCAAGGATATCGCCATTCCTGGCCTCCTGGAACTGAACCATGGAGGTTGTCACGTCACTGACAGAAGAACACAAGAGGGCCCCATTCCACTGGCCGCTGGTAACGCAGACCAGGGTAAGAGCATCAGCATCGGGAATCTCCGGCAAGCCTACCCCCCGGGGAACCATGACCGGCAGCGTTAATCTCTTCAGTTTCTTGTCCGGTATAGTGTGAAGATGACCTTTAAACTGTTTGGCAAGTCCCCGGAAAAGACCGGAAAAATCCTTCAGGGGAACACTGCTCTGCAGGATATAATTCTTCTGCTTGCCGCCAGAGACCTTGCGTATCAAACTTATGGCACTCTCTTCAATATACAGAGAAATATCATCAAAAATAAGTTCTCGCAGCTCCAATGGAGGGCATTTTCTTTTAAGAGGATCTTCCGTTACTTTTACATGCAGCCCTGCGGTTTGCTCTTCAACAACTTCATCTCCTGAAACAACTGCCGCCTTCTGCTGTTTCTGGCCTTCCCCGCCGCCATGGGAAAGCAGGCCCTCTCTCACTGCATTCAGATTGGTAACCAGCTGTTTTATCGTGGATCCAACATTTTCAGCCCGGGCCAGCGACATCTGCAGATCATTGATCAGCAAATCCACTTCAGCCAAGTCTGTCTCTGTGTCGGTATGGGTATGCAGAGAGACAATGCGCTCTTTTATCCTGTCAATGGTCTCAGGAATAAATATCTGTTCAACACTGTCATCAGAGAGAAACAGCCCTTCTATTTCTTCTGGGGAGTCAGGCGGAATATCTTTACCGACAGCATCGCCAACAGGGATATCACCCCTTCCAGCCTTCTTGTCTCTCTCTTCTTTGATTTTCTTTTTTAAGCCGATAAAGCGAAAATAGAGACCATTAAATAATTTCTTCTCACTTTCTGGGTCAAAAACATCAGCCTCATAGAGATTAACAATATGGGCCATTGCTTCCTTCAGAAAATCAATGGAATTGGACGGGGTGTTCTCACCCTTTCTTTTGACATAGTCGAGAACACTTCCTGCCATTATCAAAATAGCATGTGCTGCCTTGCGGTTGCTGAAACGTTCACGCAAACAGGCAAAAGCGGCTTCGAGCAGATCAATCCTTTTCGTACTCAAGCCCCAGTCCTGGGCAATTATTTCAGCCTTAAGCCGCTGAATTGACTCATCAATGGATAAAATCACATGCTCTCCATGATTCTTTTCTATAAGGTACCTTGAACATATCCTTAACAAATTTTTACCGGTCTCGCAAAATGTTGCTTTACCTTAGAATCTAACATACTATCAACCAAGTCTGTTGAGATTCTTTCATATTATGTTATGAGTGGGCAGACATTATTCATGTTGCTAACAATATTGACGAACCCGCATAATCTCGTGATTTGAATTATAGCTGCCAATGACATCATGGATCCCCACAGATTCACGCCGCGTTTGGCTTTTTTTTATGAAGACATCAATATTAAAGGTTGCCTTAAATCATACATCCTTTTTAACTACGATTTCAACTGATTGCCAATGATTCTATTGTCCGAATTCGCTATTGTTTTCCTGCTGGGGGCCATCGTCGGCTCATTTCTCAATGTTGCCATTCTCCGCCTCCCGGAGCCGGGGCAATCCGTTATATTTCCGGCTTCCCACTGCCCGAAATGTAAAACACCCCTTAAATGGTATGACAATATCCCCATATTCAGCTTCCTGTTCCTGAAGGGATCCTGCCGTGTCTGTTCCCAATCCATATCCTGGCAATATCCCCTGGTAGAGGCGTGCATGGGCCTGCTGTCCGTTGCCTTGATCTTTAAATTCCCCTGGCTGCTGTTTGCCATCTATTTTATTTTTACAGCAAGTCTTCTGGTCATTATTGTTGTTGATTCCCGCCATCAGATTATTCCCGACGTTATCAGTATTCCCGGAATTGTCATCGGCTTTCTCTTTTCTCTTATTAATCCCTATCTTCACTGGAGCGACTCGGGCCTTGGTATTCTTTTCGGCGGCGGCTCCTTTTATCTGCTTGCCCTGGTCTATTACCTTCTCACCAAACGTATGGGAATGGGAGGTGGAGACATAAAGCTGCTTGCCATGATCGGTGCATTTCTTGGCTGGCAGTCCCTCCCCTTTGTCATCTTCAGCAGCTCTCTTTTAGGGACAATTGTCGGAATCGGTGCGATGATACAACAGAAAAAAGGCGGAAAAACCGTTATCCCCTATGGCCCTTTTCTGGCTATCTCCGCCTTATTATATCTTTTTTTCGACATACAGATCCAACTTTTTTTACACAAACTTATTTTCCCCTCTTGAGTTATGATGTAAATATATTTTATATATCTAGACAAAATTAAGTCTTATTTATAAACTTTATTTAATTGCATCAGGTTCTCCCAATTAACAAACAGCTTACAGAATCCAGCTTCAGCTATTCAACATTAAAAGACCGGAATAAAACCATGGACACAGCAGAAAGCTCCCCTTATCTGTTTGCCGACATTATCGCCCAGAGCAGTATCATGCAGGCAATTTTTAAAACCATAACGAAAATTGCCGATTACAAAACCACGGTTCTCATCACCGGCGAGTCAGGGACAGGAAAAGAGCTCATCGCCAAAGCTATTCATTACAGCAGCTCGCGGAGAGATATGCCCATGGTTGATGTCAACTGCGGCGGGATCCCGGAAACACTTCTTGAGAGCGAACTTTTCGGTCATGCCAAAGGTGCGTTTACAGACGCCTATAAAATCAGGAAAGGCCTCTTTGAAGAAGCAGATAAAGGCACCCTCTTTCTTGATGAGATGGGGGAACTCCCCCTGGCCCTGCAGGTCAAATTATTACGAGCCCTCCAGGAAGAAGAAATACGCCCCCTCGGGGACAGCAAATCAGTAAAAGTGGATGTTCGGATTGTGGCAGCTACGGCAAGAAACCTTGCGGATATGGTCAACAAGAGACTTTTCAGGGAAGACCTTTTCTACCGCATAAATGTTTTAACCATTGTCGTGCCTCCGCTTCGAGACCGCAGGGAAGATATTCCTCTGTTGATAGAACATTTCATCAAAAAATTTAATAAGCGCCTCCGCCTGAAGATCACCGGGGTAAGCGAAGACTGCATGCATCGGCTCATACACCATTCATGGCCGGGCAATGTCAGGGAACTTGAGAATGTGATTGAAAGAAGCATGGTTCTTTCTGAAGGCAATGAACTGACAACGGAATTTCTACCGGGAGAATTGGCTGACAGACAAAGCTCCCAGACCGATGAACTGCTGTTCTGGGATACTCTTTCAATAAAAATAAACAGCAAAAAGCTGGAAAAACAGCTTATTGTAAAAGCCTTGATAAAAACAAAAGGCAACAAAACAAGAGCCGCGGCTCTCCTTGAATTAAGTCTTCCGGCACTTCTCTATAAAATAAAAGAGTATGACGTCAACTACGAAGAGCTCTCCTGACCCGGAGATCTCTCTCTTTCATTCATCCTGACAGACTGCTATCACCCCTCCAGGAGATCACGATACTGCTCTGCTTTTTCCAGATCCCCGGCTGCTTCATAAATTTCGACCAACTCCTGTATCGCTCTCACGTCCTGCGAGGATTTATCGAGTATTTTCTTACACGACTCTTCAGCCTCGGCAAACTGCTTTCTGGTTCGATAAATTCTGGCGAGACCAAGCAAAGCAAATGGGTCATAATTAATCTGGAGACATTTCTGGTAATAAGACTCCGCCTCATCACCTTTACCCAATATAGCCAAAGCATCTCCGACCCGGGAAAGCAGGTTCTGATTTGACGGCTCTTTTTCGAGTATCTGAACCCAGCAGTCAATGGCTGCCTGATAGTTCTTCATCCCTCTTTGCGAATCGCCCATTCCGTATAGGGCAAATACATTTTTAGGCTCCTGCTTGAGAGCCTTTTCGTAATGAGCCGCAGCCGGTTCGTACTCTCTCCGGCGCCTGTATATATTGCCTGTCATGGTGAGTACGGCAATATAGCGGTCATCGATCCTGAGAAACTTCTCGAAATACTCAAGGGCCTGCTGGTGATCGCCTTTTTTGTAATACATGTTCCCGATACCACGTAAGGCAAATTTGTCACGCTCATTAATGCCCAGAGCCTTCTTGTAAAATTCCTCCGCTTCCAAAAATCCGCCTGTTTTCACTGAAGAATCAGCCAGACGGGTAATGACATGAACATCCTCACTGTTTTGTGCAAGATAGAGCTTCCAGTACGGAATAGCCCTGGCATCCTCATGAAGGCCGCGATGGGAATCGCCAATGCCCCGCAATGCAAACATATTGGCGGGATCAAGCTCCAAAACTTTCTGGTAGTAGCCGACAGCTTTCCTGTACTTCCTCATTTCACGATAGAGATCGCCAAGCCCCACAAGAACATAGGGATTCGTTCCATCCTTCTCCAGAGCCTTATGAAAAACTCTTTCCGCTTCAGGGAAGCACTTTTTCTTCAGCAGCTCGTCTCCACGCCGGGAGAGTTCTATCACCTCATCCGGATTATGGTGACTACTGCTGTTGGCCCAGTCCAGATACTCTGAAAGCACCTCACTTGCAGCAACAACAACCCACTGAGGAACATCATAGGGATGATTATTGCGCAGCCAATCCTGGAATCGCTCGCTATTGGAGGAAGGGAACTTAAATGTTATCCGGTATTCCTCCGCGCTCTCAAGGGCATCCTCCCACATATAGAAAGAGCGGACAGGTCCGTCAATCTGGGCGCATGAGGCCAGCTGCAGACGAATACTTTCCTTGGCGAGCTCTTCTGCGTCATCATAGGTTGATGTCGTTGTCCAGCCTACTTTTAATCCCTCTTTTCCGATCTGACTTTTTTCTGTTGGCAGCATAAAATACCTTCATCAATTATTGAAAGGCGCCTGAAGCATTATAAAGACTTATTGTGTTTTATCTTTTTTCATTAATGCTTTTACGGCAAGGTCCCTGAACATCCGGGTATACTTCACCTGTTTTTTGGTTAAAGCAGGCTGATCTGATTTTTTATCCATATACAAAAGGGCTATCCCTTTTTTCCTGAGACAGATTGGGAAAAGATACACCGTTCTGCTCCTGACAAAATCCTGCAATTCATCAGGAAACGCTCCGGGTGTGTTTTCCGGGACAACCATATCCTTACACCCCTTAAGGGCCTGAACCACGGCATATTCAGCACGAGTCACAGGATGCTGGAAATTTTTCACGCCCTCTGAATCCATCTCACCCCGGCCAATCAATCCCTTTATGTATTTTTCGCTTCCCTGAACCTTCAGCATGGAAAGAACAACACGATCAAAGCCAACTCCTTTCCAGAGAGCCTCTGCAAGCAATGAAAAAAAATGTTCCAGCTTGAAAGGTGCCATCAGGGTCTGGGTCAGCTTCAGAGAATACTCTTGAATACTTTCCTCATTAATACCAGATGGACCTTCAGCAGCAATCTCCTTTTCTGAACGGGGTTCTTCGTCTTTCCTGCGACACTCTTCCAATTCCTGAAGCCCAAAACGAATGGAGTCAAAGATAACGGAAGAGGCCTCAGCGGTATCTTCCAGGATCTCTATGGCATCGTCTTCATCAATCAGGAGCACCTCTCCATATTTCTGAAGCAACGGCTCAAGGTTATTGTGGCCACATAATCCCTCGACAAAACGATTACTGAAATCCGCCATACATTTGAGATAGCCAACCTCATCGTCTTCACTTTCCGGTTTTTGAGGATCCGTATCCATGGAAGCAATAACCGTATCCGTCAGATTCCAGAACTTTGCAAGCTCAACACCCAGCTCGGAAAAAGTCATGCCATCAAGAACGCTTCGGGCAGCATCATCTTCTGATATTCCAGAGGCAGTAACCTCCTGCTCTATATCCTGAAAAAGAGCGGGGAAATAAATACAGGCGACCATTTTGCCGAGATTCCGCATCAAGCTGCAGATAAAGGCCTCTTCCGGCAGGATGCGGATGAAACGTGTCGACACAATCTCACGGGCCAGCATGGCACTGAGAAACGACCTGATCAACAGTTTGCTTATTGCCTCTTTTTCAACTCCGGCCTGAATAAAATCATCAAACAGGGCAATTGCCAGACACAGATCGCGAACAGTATCAAAACCGAGAATAGCCACGGCCATCGACACCGTAGACACCTTCTGCCCCGGAGAATAATAGGCTGAATTGGCAAACTGGAGGACTTTGTTGGTCAGTGAATAATCCTGGAGAACAATTTTGGTCAGATGCTCATGCTTCAGATATTTCTTATTACTGGTAAGATCCAGAATCTCTTTCACATGAGTCGACATGGCCGGCAGGTCACTCATGTTGATTTTTGCAAAAATTTCAGCGAGCTTACCGCTCTGTTTTCGCGTAGACTCAGACATTATTCACACTTTCCAAAAAAAAAGAACCTGTCACCATCGGGGCCAAGTCCTTCGTATAAAAATGAGGCCGGATCCACAAAAAAGCACATAACTCTCTCCAAATACTTCGTTATCCGACATCCCGACAAGCAATTATTCAAAAAACACCCGCTTATATACCCACTTTATGGAGAAATAGACGCGACTAAATATTAGATAGTTCTCATCCGGAAAGTCGAAGACTTAACGGATGTTAGAATAAATTGTTTCCAATTCGAAAACGGAGATTTTTGAGAAGCTCAAGGAAAACGAGGAGTTCCGCGGAGGCGTATGTGTATACGCCGCACAAGGAACCCCGCAGTTTGACGCAGAGATTCACAAAAAAGGTCGTTTCCGGATGGAAACTAGATAGATATTAATCTATAATATAGATTATGGAAACCTTCAAAAACAACACCTGCAACATGGCACGATTGGACTGGCAGAAAAAGGGGCCCTGCCATTGAAAAATGGAATCATGAGAAGAACGGGTCAGATGAAGAAACTTGACGGGAAACTGCTGCGCTCAAGACCGAAAGAGGAAAGAGAAAGATGACAAAAAGCCTCCTACCTATTCAGCAGGAGGCTTTTTGTGTCGAGTGAGAAAGGGTAGGAAGATAGGAGAAACCCCTCTCCTTTCTTGCTTAAGTTTTTTATCTACAGGATTTATTTTTAGAACATCCGCCATCGATACAATCTACGTCACCGTCACCGTCATTGTCAAAATCGTCGGAACAGGTATCAAATTTACCTTCCGGTCCGCAAACGCCTGCGCCCATATCAACACCTTCACAATCAGGATCAGCACAGTCTACCAGGCCGTCGCCATCGCCATCCATACCGTCACAGAGTTCATCTGCAGGTGGAGGAAAATCACAGGCAGGATCGGTTGCGCAGTCCAAGGTATCAGCACAATCAACCAGACCGTCGAGGTCTTCATCAATACCGCCGGTACAGATTTCAGGCTCAGGAATCGGAGGTGCTGCTACAACTACTGGTGTATAGCGGACAGTAAAACCATCAGGGGTCGGCCAGCTCGTGTTATCATCTACTGTAATCCAGAATGTCATTCCCAGGTTTGCCGCATCTTCGATGTAATCCATATACATGGGATTCGCATCACTGGAGGCGATTGCATGTTCAATACTTGTATGAACAGTGCCACTTGTCAGGTCGCCGAGGGTAATTGCCTGAGGTACACCGACAGAGTGGTAAGGTGCGCCACTAGCGTCCAAGCCTGGTGTCTCTTTAAATGTAACCCACTGGCCGTCACAGGCTAAACCTGTTACGTCATCACCGCTATGCGGGCCGACATGAACATGATCGTCTGCATCAGCACAGTTGGCGATGAGAAGATTATCAGTGCCAATGTCTCCATCATCATCATAGAATATTGCTATTGGTGCGGCAGAGGAATTGACCCATTCGCCAAAAACAGCTAAATAATTTGCTGAAATACCGTCACTTGTCATGGTGTCCTCTGTGGCAACAACACCATAGCTCATACGCTCTTCTATATCAAAATACCCTGTTTCCGGATGCCATTTATCTACCGGTCCAGAGAGGCCTTGGGCAAACAATGTGGAAAGAACGTCTTCTTTAGCCTGGTAAGACGTGGTGTTGGTGAAATATTTACCACGGGTATCAGAAAAACCGAGACCATCTCCAGACGTTGAAGGAACAAACACGTCATTTACTGTGAAACCAAGCTCCACGGTAAAAGCTGACCAGCGTTTATCTGTTGCGTCTGTCCATTTCTGCAATATTTTATAGGACGTTTTAGCGCCGTCAACAACACGATAATCGACATCAAGAGGCCCGTTGTCTTTACTTGTCAGCTTGAAACGTTTACTGAACTGCAGGGGGTCATTACAGGATTTATCCACTGTGAATGGCGGAAATCCAGGGTTATAGCCAGTTGTCATGATACAGTTTGCAACATCACCGGGGTCACCATTAACAACTTTCAGTCCTGGAGGTTGTACATCGCCATATTTAAAGGCAACTGCGCCGTTGGTAGCATCAACAACATCATAAATTGTACTGTAATATGTCGATGCAACTTCATAAGGACCAGCTTCTACATCAACGTTCGTCATGTTCCAGCTATCGATTACTCCTGCTGTTGCCACGCTTGTAATTGCAATAGCGGATAAGAATGAAATGGCCATTAATGTGTATTTCTTTGTCATTTTCTTCTCCTGACTTGAAGCGGCAAACGTATGCCTTTTTGAATGAACTGATCCTACAAACCCCAATAATGCATAACCAGAGACAGCAAAGTTACAATTTTCATTTAAAAACAAGTGTGCATTTCCTCAACTTGATTCAAATGAATTAGCAACACCTGTGCCACATTTTATAAAAAGAGAATTTCCGGAAGGATCAATTCCTCACAGAAGAAAAGAAATTGAACTAAAAAAGCTATAATTTCAAAAGGTTAAATAATCGACACGGTGACCATGCCCAATTGGATAGAATTACCCATCATGCTTTCTGGGAAAACAAAAAATGACAGATGGGCACCAGAAGCTGTTGAGTGGTGGTCAGAAACTGGGGACAATGAAAGAAAGATTCCCGGAGCGCAGGATACTGTTGCTGCTCTGCCAGTTTTCTTAAGAGGAGTAGTATGTGGATGATGTGTAAATCACCTTAAGCGGTCCGGGTTGCCATTTCCCATGGAGGATCAGCAAAGTAATCCAACACCCCTGTGACTCGTATGCCGTCCTTGTCAAAAGGTTCTTTCAGGTTGCCCACAATCTGGGTCACCTTGGGGGGGGCTAATTTGCCAGCATAGTATTTGAGGTGATTTGAAACGGAGCTGTCATTGAACTTCACTTCAATCAACTCTTCAAGGACTCCATCGCGAACAATTGCAAAATCAACCTCACGGCCCTCTTTATCCCGGATATAGTGAAGTTCACAACGACGACCTTCATAATCTTCCTCAAAATGTAACCGCTTGAGCAGGTGAGCAGCCACAAGATTTTCAAATCTGGCCCCGTTATCACCTAAAACATCCTGATTATCAAAAAAATAGACTTTTGGCGGTTTAACCACAGCTCGAGGTAACGACTTGGTGTAAGGGCGTACTGTAAATGTCAGATACATGCGCTCGAAGATAGAAAGCCATGCCTTGACGCTTTGCGAAGCAACCTGAATGTCCTGAGCAAGATTGGAAATTACCAGCATACCTCCAACCCGACTGCGCAATAAATCAAGCAGCAGAATCAGGTTGCCAATATCGCGTACAGGCTCCAGGTCGCGAATATCTTCCCGCAAAATACGGTTCAACCGTTCTCGTTGCCAGCGCCTGGCGTTTCGAATATCATTTTCCAGGAAGGGTTCAGGAAAACCTCCAACCTGCATAAGGCGCTCCAGAGCCTCGCTCCTTGAAATTTCTTTGGGTAGTTCGTCAAGGGTATAGGGGTGCAACCGCCAGTAATGATAGCGGCCAAGCATTGAATCTCCGCCCCTTCGGTAAAGGTCCAAACGTGCAGAACCCGTAACGAGGAAAGAGTGATGCCCCCCCTCTACATCGTATATGCCCTTGAGCCAATTTTTCCAACGGGGAAATTTGTGGAGTTCATCAAAGACAAGCAGAGGGGCATCATCTGTCCATTTTCTGGCAAGAATAGCCTGGCGATCAGAATCATAATCCCAATTAAAATAACGGCCACTCTCCAAACCAAGGATATGCTTTGCAAGAGTGGTTTTTCCTACCTGACGAGGCCCTCCGACAAATACCATTTTTCTGGTCAGGTCTTCTCGTATATATGGTTCAATATAACGCATGTGGCTATTTTAGCCTATATCACAAAACAGTCAAGTCTGTTTTGAATCTCAGCTTAAATTGGCCAGCCCTAAGCGTGCAAAAATTCAAGGCCCGAATCCCGCAGAGCGATTAGCTAAAAGGGCCAAACCTACCGTGAACATTGACTTAAGGCAACCTTGAAAAATTGACTTTTTGCTCGCTAGCGGTGTCATTGCCAAAATGA
>JACKQG010005196.1_pt1 | contig 14518 bp, 12 predicted proteins | sample 8237621 | NCBI WGS metagenome assembly JACKQG01 (sample SAMN15677084, study PRJNA649215) | marine metagenome | biome: marine; feature: Black Sea; material: saline water; isolation source: suspended particulate matter (SPM) from the Black Sea western gyre | collected 2013-06-09/2013-06-10 | depth...
TACCGGAAAAAGGAGCGATTCTGGCTCCTGAAAAAACATTATGTGATGTATGTTCTCGTAATGATTCAAAACCGGAGAAAATTTCTATCAAAGAAATCAAAAGAATTTCCGAAGTGATTGTAGATCCTGAAAAGTGTTTTCTTGCTGAAGGTGTAATCTGTATGGGACCTGTTACACGTTCCGGATGCATTGAAGAAGGAGATGGGAAGTGTATTTCTGCTAATATGCCCTGTCGTGGTTGTTTTGGACCTCCTCCTGAAGTGAAAGATGTAGGCGGAAAAATGGTTTCAGCACTTGCTTCGATAGTAGGTCTGGAAGGTGAAGAAAAAATGGAAGATGAAGCAATTGAAAAATTAATGAACCAAATAATTGATCCAGCCGGATATTTCTATCGCTTTTCTCTACCAGCTTCTTTATTGAGAAGAAAAAGGATAAATAATCCTGCAATGGAGGATAAATAAAATGGCTAAAAAAATATCAATAGATCCAATTACCAGGTTAGAGGGACATGGCAAAATAGAGATTTTCCTCGATGATGATGGTAACGTTAAAAACGCATATTTACAGGTTCCTGAATTGAGGGGATTCGAGCAATTCTGCGTGGGACGACCTGTCGAAGAACTGGCAAGAATAACTCCCCGCATCTGCGGTGTTTGCCCTACAACTCATCATCTGTGCTCAACCAAAACACTCGATGCTGTTTATAATGTCAAACCAACAGAAACTGCTTCAAAATTAAGACGACTTATAAATAATGCTTTTATTGCAGAAGATCATCTGCTTCATTTTTTCTTCCTCGGTGGACCTGATTTTGTGGTGGGACCAGATGCTCCTCCCGGAGAAAGAAATATTCTGGGTGTTATCGGTAAGGTCGGTATTGAAATCGGTAAAAAAGTTATCGATATGAGAAGAAGGCTGCGAAGTATTATCACTTATCTTGGCGGAAGAGTAATTCATCCAGTATGTGGTTTACCTGGTGGTGTTTCCAAAGGATTACCGGAAGACCAGCGCAAAGCTTTTTTGCAGATTGCAAAAGATTCTGTGGAATTTTCTAAGTTCTGCTTGCAGGTATTTAATGATATTGTCCTGAAAAATGACACTTATCTCGATTTAATTGTGGGCGATATTTTCAAACATCAAACTTATTATATGGGTCTGGTTGATGAAAATAACAAAGTTGATCTCTATGACGGGAAGATTCGAGTGGTTGATCCGAATGGAAAAGAATTTGTTAAATTTGAAGCAAAAGATTACCTGGATCATATTGTTGAACATGTTGAACCCTGGAGTTACATCAAATTCCCGTATTTAAAAAATATCGGTTGGAAGGGCTTTGTTGATGGTATCGACAGCGGTGTTTATAGAGTAGCTCCTCTGGCAAGACTCAATGCTGCTGATGGCATGAAAACTCCTCTGGCTCAAGCTGAATATGAAAAAATGTATGCTACCCTGGGAGGAAAACCTGCCCATAATACATTAGCTTTTCACTGGGCAAGATTGATAGAGGTTATGTATGTTTCTGAAGAGTTAGTTCAACTTCTTGAAGATAAATCTATCACAAATCCTGATATCCGAAATCTTCCTACAGAAACTCCAAGTGAAGGTGTTGGTGTTATTGAAGCTCCCCGGGGAACTTTGTTCCATCATTATAAAACAGATAAAAACGGTATGGTGACAAATGTTAACCTGATTGTGGCTACTGTTAATAATTCTGCTGCTATTTCCATGTCCATTGCCAAAGCTGCAAAAGGTCTGATCAGCAAAGGTAAAGTCGATGATGGTCTTTTGAATATGGTGGAAATGGCTTTTCGGTCTTATGATCCTTGTCTTGCGTGTGCAACGCATTCTTTGCCAGGCAAAATGCCTCTTATCGTAAATATTCGCGATAACAACAAGGATATAGTTCAATCTATTAGAAGAGATTAACTTGCTTAATGAAAACACTGGTTTTAGGATTGGGAAATACGATTTTAACTGATGATGGAGTGGGAATAAGAATAGCACAAAAAATAAAAGAAAAATGTAAAAATGTCGATGTTTCTGAAGCCAGCGCTGCTGGCTTCAGAGTTATAGACGAGATAATTGGTTACGATAAACTTATTTTAATCGATTCCATAAAAACTGGAAAAGCTGAACCCGGAAAGCTTCATAAATTTACTTTTGAAGAATTTAGAAAAACACGACATCATGCACAACCACACGATATCAGCTTATTTGAAGCTTTTGAAATTATTAAACAACACGGTGATAAATTACCTTCTATTATAGAAATTTATGCGGTAGAAGTTACTGATACATCTACTCTTTCTGAAACATGCACAACAGATGTTGAAGAAGCTATTCCAATTATATCTCAAAAAATCATTGATGAACAATCGTTATTTAAATAAATTGAATTCATCATATTAATTGATGGAGGTTAGATGAATATTCACGAATATCAGGCAAAACAGATTTTTGCTAAATACGGTGTTCCAATTCCAAAAGGGAAGATGATTGAAAAACCCGAAGACGCAAAAGATGCTGTCAGAGAAATCGGGGGAAATATCTGGGTAGTTAAAGCTCAGATCCATGCAGGAGGAAGAGGAAAAGGCGGTGGAGTTAAACTTGCCAGATCGCTCGATGAAGTGGAAAAATATGCTTCTGAAATAATTGGGATGACCCTGATAACTCATCAAACCGGACCTGCTGGAAAATTAGTTAAAAAAGCTTATATTGAAGGTGGTATTGATATAAAAAAGGAGCTCTATTTAGGAATGGTTCTGGATAGAGCAAAAGAACTGCCTGTAATGATGGCATCTACCGAAGGTGGAGTGGAAATTGAAAAAGTAGCTGCAGAAACACCTGAAAAAATCATCAAAGTTGAAATTGATCCTCTCACCGGGTTTCAGGGATATCATGCTCGTGAGTTAGCATTTGGCTTAAATCTAACGAAAGAGCAGATAAAGGAATTCGGAAAATTTGCTAAAGCACTTTATAAAGTTTATACTTTGAATGATGCGAGTCTTGTAGAGATTAACCCTTTGGTTTTGACTGCTGATGATAAATTTATTGCTCTCGATGCCAAGATGGGATTTGATGATAACGCTCTTTTCCGGCATCCGGATATTTCGGAAATGCGGGATTTCGATGAGGAAGACCCGGCAGAAATCGAAGCTAACAATTACGGATTAAGTTATGTAAAACTCGATGGCAATGTTGGCTGTATGGTAAATGGAGCAGGATTGGCAATGTCTACAATGGATATAATAAAACTGGAAGGTGGTGAACCTGCAAATTTCCTGGATGTTGGCGGTAAAGCCAGTGCAAGCACGGTTGCCAAAGGTTTTGAAATAATCCTTAAAGACCCGAATGTGAAAGCGATTCTGGTGAATATTTTTGGTGGTATTGTTCGTTGTGACCGCATTGCAAACGGCATTCTGGAAGCTACGGAAACAATCAAAGTTGAAGTTCCGATTGTGGTCAGGCTGGACGGAACAAATGCCAAAGAAGCAATTGAGATAATTGGAAATTCCAGTTTAACTAATATCATTTCTGCAACCGACCTTGGCGATGCTGCCAGAAAAGTTGTAAAAGCTGTAAAAGGAGTGTGACCGATGAGTATCTTAGTTAATAAATCTTCCAGAGTGATTGTTCAGGGTTTTACTGGAAAGGAAGGGACATTTCATGCAGAACAGTGTATTGCTTATGGCACAAATGTAGTAGGTGGTGTTACTCCTGGCAAAGGTGGTCAAACTCATCTTGGAAGACCTGTTTTCCATACAGTTAAAGAAGCCGTAAAAGCTACTAAAGCAGACACATCGTTAATTCTGGTTCCACCTGCTTTTGCTGCAGATGCTATAATGGAAGCTGCTGCTTCAGGCATCAAAGTGATCGTTTGCATAACCGAAGGCATCCCAACTCGTGATGTTATTATTGCCAAAAAATTTACTGATAACCATAATGTTACATTGATAGGACCAAACTGCCCGGGAATTATTACGGCAGATGAAGCTAAGGTTGGAATTATGCCGGGTTTTGTGTTTAAAAAAGGCACGATAGGTTTGATTTCCAAATCTGGAACACTTACCTACGAAATGGCAAACCAGGTGGTTCTGGCGGGTCTGGGAATTACAACTGCGATAGGTATCGGTGGAGACCCGATAATAGGAACTACTATCATTGATCTTTTAAAGCTTTTTGAAAAAGACCAAGAAACAAAAGCTATAGTTATTATCGGTGAGATCGGTGGCGATATGGAAATTCAAGCAGCGGAATATATTAAAGGAAATATCACGAAACCTGTAGTGGCTTTCATAGCGGGAAGTACTGCTCCCAAAGGAAAACGAATGGGACATGCTGGAGCCATCATTGCCGGAAGTAAAGGTACAGCACAGGAAAAAAAGGATGCATTGGCAAAAGCTGGAGTTACCGTGGTTGATTCTCCTGCTGATATCGGCGTGAAAGTTCGAGATGTTCTCAATAAATAATATTTAAACAAAAGGAGGTTATTATGAACGATATAAATAAAATCGTCACAATTGCAGAAGAATATAAAATGCAGGGAGAATTGCTGAAAGCTTCCATAGAGTATAAGAAAGTATTAGATAAAGATCCGGATAATATAAATTCAAGGATAAGCCTTGCTGATATTTATTATATTCTTGGTGATATAAAAAAATCAATTGAAATGTATGAGAAAGTCATTATAATAAAACCGAATTATGTATCCGTTTTATACCGTCTTGGAATTTGTTATTTCCGAGCAACGAAATTCTATAAAGCTATTGAAGTTCTGGGTCGTGTGATAGACCTTCATACGGATCTTCATATGGCTTATTATTGGATCGCTCTTTCATATTACCATGTCGGACGCATTAAAAAAAGTATCGAATTTTTTCAGAAATTACAGGAAAAGAATAAGAATAGTACTTTGGGATTTTATCATTTGGCAATTTCCTATAAAGCTATGGGAAAATATGAAAAAGCAATTGAATGTCTTAAAGAAATTTTACGTGAAGACCCGAACATTGTCTCAGTGAATTACCATCTCGGTGAATCATATTTGGGTCTTGCAGAGATAAAAGAAGCTCTTATGTGTTTCAAGAAGGTTCTTGATATTGATCCTGAACATCGCGGAGCAATGGATAAGATGTATACTTTGATAAATGATCAGGAATTAATGTATACTTTTGGTGTTGAAAGCGCTATGAATGAGGATGATATCGATTCGCTGGTCTCAAATTATCATATTGGAGAAGCATATAAAGGTTTTGCCTCTATCGAAAAAGCATTCAAATATTTTAAACAAAAAAATGAAAAAAAATAAGAAATGATCGAGAGAGAATTTATGAGAGAAATAAATGTTAATAAGATCGTTCCGGTTGTGAAGGAACTTTGTATCGATGCAAGTATTTACATTGGAGATGATGTAGTAGAAAAACTCAAAGAATTTCAGGAAAAGGAAGAATCTCAGATTGCAAAAGAGATCATATCAATAATATTTGAGAATCATAAACTTGCTGTTGAAAAAAAGATGCCTTTATGCCAGGATACTGGTGTTGCTGTTTTTTTTATAGAGCTCGGACAGGATGTACACCTGGTGGGTGGCGATTTTTACGATGCTATCAATGAGGGAGTTCGTCAGGGATACAAAGAAGGTTACCTGCGAAAATCCATGGTTGATGATCCGATAATCGACAGGAAAAATACAAAAGATAATACTCCGGCAATTATTTATTTAGATATTGTTCCGGGAGATAAGCTAAAAATAACTTTGGCAGCCAAAGGTGGTGGTTCGGAAAATATGAGTGAAGTTAAAATGATGAAAGCCGCTGACGGAATCGAAGGTGTAATAGATTTTATTGTAGATAGAGTAAAAAGATCAGGCGGAAATCCATGTCCTCCAATTATTGTCGGAGTTGGACTGGGTGGAAATTTTGAGCAAAGTGCATTATTAGCTAAAAAATCGCTACTGCGTTCTTTGAACGAAAAAAATCCCGATCTTAAGTGGGCAAAAGTAGAAGAAGAGATTTTAGAAAAAGTTAATAATCTTGGAATTGGTCCACAGGGACTTGGTGGCAGAACAACTGCTCTTGCAGTTCAAATATTAGCTAAACCCTGCCATATAGCTTCAATGCCGGTTGCGGTAAACATTCAATGTCATGTCCACAGGCATAAAAGTGCAGTGATATAAAAGGAGAGAGCATGGCTAAAGAAATACATTTATATACTCCACTAAAAGATGAGGATCTGGAAAAACTTAATATTGGTGACAAGGTTCTTATAACAGGAACCGTCTATACTGCCCGTGATGCAGCTCATAAAAGACTTGTTGACTTAATAGAAGCAGACAAGAAACTTCCTTTTGATGTTAAGGGACAGATAATATATTTTGTTGGTCCTGCTCCAGCCAGACCCGGTATGCCGATTGGCTCAGCAGGTCCCACAACCAGCTACAGGATGGATCCGTATTCTCCGATTCTGCTGGATGCAGGTTTAAAGGGAATGATCGGCAAAGGTCCAAGAAGTAAAGAAGTTATAGATTCAATGGTAAAAAATAAAGGTGTTTATTTCGCGGCAATCGGTGGTGCTGCAGTTGTTATGGCGCAAGCTGTTAAAGCAGCAAAGATTATAGCCTATGAAGACTTGGGAACTGAAGCAATAAGAGAACTCAAAGTCGAGAATTTACCTTGCATTGTGGCAAATGATATTTACGGTAGAGATCTGTATGAAGAAGGTGTAAGGAAAAACAGGAAGTAAAAGAAATTAATAAGGAGGAATAATGGAAAAAGTATCAATAATCGGTAGTGGTAATGTTGGTGTAGCGGCAGCATTTTACATTGCTGAGAGAGGATTTGCAAATATTATGCTTATCGATATCATGGATGGTAAAGCTCAAGGCAGTGCTCTTGACCTGGCTGAAGCTTCACCTTTACGAGGTTATGATATTAAAATTGAAGGTTCTTCTAATATTGAAGATGTTAAAGATTCAAAGATTGTAGTTATCACTGCCGGAAAAGTAAGAAAACCAAATACTCTTCGTCTTGAATTACTGGAAGAAAATGTGAAAATTGTTGATCCCATAATCGAAGATGTTAAAAAGTACGCACCCGACTCGATAATTATTGTTCTAAGTGAACCTGTGACTGCATTAACTTATTATGCCTGGAAAAAGAGTGGTTTTGACAGAAAGAAAGTTTTGGGAGTTTCAGGAAAACTCGATGTTACCAGAGTCTGCGAATTTGTTGCTCAAGCACTCAAAGTAACTCCTGTAGAAGTAAGCGCACTCGTTTTGGGAGGACACCATAAATTTATGGTAATACCACCCGAATTTATCAGAGTATGCGGTATACCCATTACTGAATTGTTACCCAAAGAAGAAGTAGATAAAATAATTGATCAAACAAGGGAAGCAGGGACTGCAATTTTATCATTATTGAAAAGGCAAACATCTATGTATTCTCCAGGAGCTGCCATTGCTGAAACAGTTGGAGCTATTATCAACGACACAAATGCCATCTTATGTGTTCCTGTCTGTCTGGACGGTGAATATGGGTTCAAAGATACATGCCTGGGTGTACCGGTTCAACTTGGGTCAAATGGTATTGAAAAGATTATCGAATTAGAATTATCTCTTGATATTAAGGATAAACTTAAAACTTCAGCGCAAGTGATCGATAAAACAATTGAATCATTAGGTATATAGGAGGTCGACATGAAAGTTAGTATAATTGGCAGCGGTAATGTTGGTATAGCTACAGCTCTTTATTTAGCTGAGAAACGAGTTTCCAATATAGTTCTGATAGATGTGGTAAAGGGTTGGGCAGAAGGTAAAGCCATGGATATTGTTCAGGCTTCTCCTATAAGAGGATATGATGTATTCATAAATGGTTATTCAGATATATCGATGATCAAAGATTCTGATGTAGTTGTTGTTACAGCAGGTAAACCTCGTCTTCCGGGTATGTCACGGGAAGATTTGCTTAGAGATAATGTAAAAATCATGAAAAATGTTTCTGAAAGTATTGCTAAATATGCACCCAATGCTGTTTTAATAACTGTTACAAATCCTCTCGATGTTTTAGCTTATGTTGCTTTGAAAGTCACAGGATTTGCTTTAAAAAAAGTGATTGGAATGGCAGGGATTCTGGATTCTTCAAGGTTCAGGTATTTTATAGCTCAAGAACTGGGAATTAGTCCCAGGAATGTAACTGCACTGGTACTTGGCGGGCATGGTGATTTGATGGTGCCATTACCAAGATATTCAACTGTTCACGGTATACCTGTTTCCGAATTGTTGCCTAAAGCAAAAATTGATAAATTAATAGAACGTACTCGAAAAGCTGGTGGCGAAATAGTTTCCTACCTTAAAACCGGAAGTGCTTATTGGTCACCTGGCAGTTCTGCTGCTGAAATGGTGGAATGCGTTGTTCGCAATCGAAACAGGATAGTACCTTGTTCTGCTTACTTAAGGGGAGAGTATGGTATCGATGGCTTATTTTCAGGTGTACCGATTAAAATAGGAAAAAATGGAGTTGAAGAAATAATCGAACTATCACTTACGACTGAAGAGAAACAAGCATTACATCTCTCTGCCGATAAAGTTCGGGAAGTGATAGAAAAAATTGAGGCAGAAAATCTTATATAATGGAGTTGCGAATTCCGTATTGGGGAGAGGAATTAACAGTAACTCTCCCCAGTGAAAATATTGGTGAAATAGTATATCCAAATACAGTTGAAATTCGACCTGAAAAAGAGGTGCTTTTTGATGCGATCAATAACCCGGTCGATTTCAAGAGTTTTGACGATTTTATCAAAGGTGATGAACCTCTACTCTTTATTATAAATGATGCCACCAGACCTACTCCAAATGCCAGAATTATTGATCTGCTCTGGGATAAAATTAAAGAAAAGAATATAAAATTTCTGATCGCTACAGGTGCTCATCGAGCACCAAGCAAAGATGAATACATCGAACTTTTCGGAGACCATTATCATGAATTAGAAAAAAAAATATTTTCTCATGATTCCAAAAATGAAAGAGAAAATATCTTAATTGGTAAAACCAAAAATGGTACGGAAGTCTATTTTGACAAACTGGTAATTGAGGCAAAGAAGATAATTTACATCACATCGGTTGAACCTCATTATTTTGCAGGTTATACTGGTGGAGCAAAATCCTTTTTACCTGGTATTGCCGGATACAAAACTATCGAACAAAATCATGAACTGGCCTTGAAAGCAACTGCAAAAGCTCTCGTAACCGAAGGAAATCCAATTAGAGAAGATATTAAAGAAGCGTATGATGTTATCGCCAAAGACAAACAAATATTTTCAATCCAAACAGTTCTGAATAAAGACCACAAAATCTATTATTGTGTTTGCGGAGAAACACACCAGGCGTTCAAATTGGCATGCGAAAAAGCGAAAGATGTATTTTCTGTAGAAATAAGGGATAGAGCAGATATTGTAGTTGCAGTTGCACCATATCCGATGGATATTAATCTTTATCAATCACAGAAAGCAATAGACAACAGTAAACTGGCATTGAATTCTAATGGGATCCTCATTTTAGTAGCAAGCTGCAGAAAAGGTGTAGGGGGAGAAAGTTTCATGGAACTATTAAGTGAAGCCAGAAATCCTGATGAAGTGTTTAGTAAAATTGAAAAAGGCTATAAATTAGGATATCATAAAGCAGCAAAAATGGCAGAAATTATGAAATGGGCATCCTTGTGGGCATATACAAAACTTGAATCTCAATTATTGGAAAATATTTTTATTAAAGGATTTTCTGACTTACAAGAAGCATTGAATTCCGCGCTGAAAGAAAAAGGTGAGGAAAAAATACTCTTTTTAATGGATGCCAGTTTAACAGTTCCGCGAATAGCACCACGCATCCTGCACAAAAGAAAATTCATTCACAGTCCAGACGATTATAAAAAGACCAAAAACCATATTAAGCTTGATGATTTGTTTCTCGCTTAATGAATAAATAAGGAGTAAAAAGCCAAATGGCACTTAAACGATATGAAATTGACGAGTTAGAACAAAAAATAGTTCATGTAAAAAAAAGAGGATTAGATCTAATTCGTGATCCAATGCTTAATAAGGGGACAGCATTTTCCGAAAAAGAGAGAGAAGAATTCAATCTTTATGGATTAGTCCCACCACATGTTTCCACTTTTGAAGAACAGATAAAAAGAGTCACTGAAAATTATCGTAGAAAAGATACAGATCTTGAGAAATATATTTTCTTAGAAGCATTACACGATCGGAATGAAATCTTGTATTATGCATTACTGCTGAGAAACCTGGAGGAATTGACTCCAATTGTTTACACTCCCACTGTAGGAACTGCATGTCAGCAATTTGGTCATCTTTACCGACGAGCAAGAGGAATGTATATTTCCGCCAAAGCTAAAGGAGATTTCAAAAAAAGAATTAACAATTGGCCGGAAGATAAGGTCGATGTAATCGTCGTCACTGACGGCAGCAGAATTCTGGGTCTTGGAGATCTGGGAGCAAGCGGTATTGGAATTCCAATCGGGAAACTCTCTCTTTATGTAGCTTGTGCTGGAATTTATCCTTCTAAAAAACTACCCGTAGTAATCGATGTGGGAACAGATAATGAAACTTTATTGAAAGATCCTTTGTATTTGGGAGAAAAACACCACCGGATAAAAGGAGAAAAATATTACGAAATAATTGATGAGTTCATCATTGCAGCTCATGAACGATGGCCTAAAGCATTAATTCAATTTGAGGATTTTACGAATGATCATGCTTTTCCACTTTTAAAAAAATACCGTGAAAGACTTTTATGCTTTAATGATGATATCCAGGGAACAGGTGGAGTTGCTCTGGCAGGACTTCTGGCAGCAATGAGGATAACCAAAGGAAAATTAAATGAACAGAAAATCATCTTTCTGGGCGCTGGCTCAGCTGCGGTTGGAATCGCAGATATGATCGTTGCCGGAATGGTGGAAGAAGGATTATCCAAAGAAGAAGCACAAAAAAGATTCTGGTTCATCGATAGTAAAGGTCTCGTAACAACTACGCGTGGTGATAAACTGGCAGAACATAAAGTCGCATATGCCAGAAATGAAAAATTCCAGAAAACACTTCTTGAAGTAATAAAATCCGTTAAACCAACAGTATTAATGGGTGTGAGCAAACAAACAGGAGCATTTAAAGAACAGGTAGTACGCGAAATGAAAAAACATGTAGATACTCCCATCATCTTTGCCTTATCGAATCCAACATCCAAATCGGAATGCACACCAACACAGGCTTATGAATGGACCGATGGGAAAGTTGTTTATGCCAGTGGCAGTCCTTTTGATCCCATCAAATATAAAGGAAAAACTTATACCACAGGCCAGGGAAATAATATGTATATTTTCCCGGGTATTGGTTTGGGAGCTGTTGTCTGCCAGGCAACAAAAATAACGGATTCAATGTTTTATACAGCAGCAAAAACTTTAGCAAATCTGGTTAAAGAAGAGGATTTGAAAAAAGGTAGAGTTTATCCTGATTTGACTGATATCAGAGAAATTTCAGCACATATTGCTTTTGCTGTGTGTGAAATTGCATATGCCAATGGCATTGCCTGGACAAATAGACCTGAAAACCTTTTTGAATATATTAAAAGCAAGATGTTCCAGCCAGTATATTTGCCGTATAAAGCGGTGTAGAAAAAACTAAAAATAGAAAAGAAATTAATTTTATGAAATTCTTTGACGGATTGTAATAATTTTTATTCTTGTATATAGGTTTATATGAGTTTTAATAAACAAAAAAAATAGATTGGAGGAAAAAGAAATGTCGAGCAAAGCCAGTATTGATTTTTACAAGAATTTGAAGGAAATGTCTTCAATACGTGCTGTGGCGGAAACGATAATGCTAAACCCAAAAGTTCGAAAAGTTAATGCACGTGAAGCTTATGAAATGGCAAAAAAGCAACCGGGAGTAGCAGTTACGGATTTAGAAATTTATCCTCCTTTTGCTAAACGTTTAGGACTGCCAAAAGGTGCAAAAGTGCTTAACGATTGCCATGGCAAGATCATTGGTCGTACAGCTAAAGCGAGAGTATTCTATAACAGAATACCGCAAAATGAAAAGAAGAAAGTCGAAGGTGACATCCGGGAAGCAATGTACCAGCTTGAACATTACGATTTGATTAAATGCGAGGCTGTCCTGGGTTTGGATCCCGATCTAATGATAAAAGCAACTTATGTGACAACAACTACAGATGCCAGCAATGTTTTCAACTGGTTATGCAATTTCGCTCCGCTCGAATTAATGGAAGAAGAATATAAAAAAGGCAAACCCCTTCCAATTCAGGATATTATCATTGTTGCATTTAATGAATGGACTTGCAACGATCCGTATTATCACAATGTTGGTGCTCCTCAAATCGGCTTGGTTGATGAAACCCAGAATGTTATTTTCAATTTGGGAATGCGTTATTTTGGTGAGCGTAAAAAAGGAACTTTAACTCTCGCCTGGACATCCGGGATGAGGTTGGGAATGGCTGCCTGTCACGGAGGTATCAAAGAAATTGATTTCTCAGGTTGCGCTGCTGAATACAAACATTTGGAAAAGAAATCGATTGCTTTCTACGGTCTATCCGGCACAGGAAAATCCTCTCACACAAATTCGATCGATAATGGCGGTACATTACCCGCAGGATTCGAAAAATATTGCCTTCACGATGATGCCTTCCAGATCGATACGGAAGAAAAAGTTTGTCGGGTCTGGGAACCTGCTTTGTTCGATAAAACCGACAGCAGAGATCTTGATAATCCTGATTGGAAATACCTGATTGCTCTTATGAATCATGCGATGATAGAGCGAAACGGAAAACTATTGCCTTTAGGATTGGATGTTCGACAGGCAAATGGAAGAGCACTGCTGGATCGTGACCTTTTAGGAAACTGGGTTAATAGGTGCAGTTTTCCGGAAGCTTTAACCTGGCTTATGAAGGATACAGCACTTCCTCCTATTCACAAATATAAAGATAAATATCTGGCAGTTGCTATGGGTGCTGCTCTTATTACAAAAAGAAGCAGAGCGGAAAACGTTACGGAAGAAGATCTCAAGAAATTGGTTTTTGAACCTTTTGCAAATCCGTTCAGGGTTTATGAACTTTTCAAGGATGTGGAAGCATTCATTAAAGTTCTGGAAACCGGTGCAGATTGTTATACATTCAATTCTGCTGGATACTGGAAATCCTCTGATGATGACCTGGATGATGTTAAACTACAGACTTCACTCACTCTCCAAACAGGGATCTTAATGGAGCAACTTGAATGGGAAGATTGGAATATGCTGCCTGGTGCCATGATACCTACCAAGGAATCTGTTGAAAAAATACTTCCTGGTTATTATGAAAGATATCATCCTGATAACCGTGAAAATATGGATGAATACGTTGTACTTCTGAAAGACCGTTTCAAGCAAAGACGAGAATATTTGAAATCATCTGATGTGGCAACTAAACCGGAACTACTTGAAAAGCTTATAAACGCATTGCAGATCAAAGGATAAATAAAGGGCAGACGGAAGTCTGCCCTTTGTTTTTTATCTCTCTTTAATATTTAATTTAAATTTCATTACAGGCTATAATTTTTTTAATTGACATAATAAAAAAGGAGTAACTTTTGTAAAATGTGAAATTGTCGATATTCAGAAATAAGATTTTGACTGATTTTATTATTTATTAAGTTGGTCAAAATCAGATATATTAACTAAAAAAAATAGGAGGAACCATGCCGCGATTAAGAGAGAAAATCAGATCGAGAATTCCAGAAATCAGGGCAAAGATCAAAGACGAGATCTTAAGTAAACATGCTGACAAAGTAATTAGTAACGTCACAGTTAAACAGATCTACGGTGGAATGAGGGGTGTGATCGGTTTAGTTTGTAATTCTTCATATGTGGATCCCTATCTGGGATTACATATCAGGGGCATCCCTCTTGCTGATCTAACCGATAGGATACCTGAGGAGATTTTTTATCTTCTCTGCACAGGTGAGATACCTGTAAAACAAGATCTGGAAAGATTACAGGAAGAGATGCATCTGCGTTCCGAAGTTCCGGAACATGTATGGGATGTTATTCGCGCATTGCCAAAAGATACACATCCAATGACTATGTTCAGCATCGCAATTATGGCAATGGAAGGAAGTTCAATTTTCAAAGCAAAATATGCTGCTGGAATGAGAAAAGCAGATTACTGGGAAGCTACTCTGGATGATTCTTTAGAGATCCTGGCAAAACTGCCTACCATCGCTGCCGGAATTTACAGGATAAGATATGCTATGGGAGATCTGATACCTTATGATAAATCTCTGGACTGGGGCGGAAATTTTGCAAAAATGCTGGGAGTTCCTGACTCGAAGGGAGAATTTGCAAAATTAGTGCGGTTATATCTTGTTCTTCATTGCGACCATGAAGGTGGAAATGTAAGTGCTTTTACTTCTCGTGTGGTTAATTCTGCACTCTCAAATCTCTATTATGCTGTTTCTGCAGGCTT
>JACKQG010005197.1_pt1 | contig 14518 bp, 13 predicted proteins | sample 8237621 | NCBI WGS metagenome assembly JACKQG01 (sample SAMN15677084, study PRJNA649215) | marine metagenome | biome: marine; feature: Black Sea; material: saline water; isolation source: suspended particulate matter (SPM) from the Black Sea western gyre | collected 2013-06-09/2013-06-10 | depth...
CCCCCTAAAAAACGCCTTGCCCGCCGCCCAAGCGGGGGCCGCCCGCGGGCCGGGGGGCGGGGGGGGAGGCGGGGGTTGGGGTGCGGGGGGGGGGGCCCCCGGGGGGGTGGGGGCGGAGGGCGACATCTTTCCGCCCCGCTCCCCCCTGGAGGAGGGGGGCGGCGGGGGTTAGGGGGACCCCCCCCGCCTCAACGTCCGCGATTCCGACGCCACCCTGATCCTTTCCCAAGGCCCCCTGCCGGGAAAGACGGCGGACGGCACGGCCCTGACGCTCGAGTGGGCGGAAACGCTCGCAATGCCCTGTCTGGTCGTCGACCTGAGCCAACCGGCCGACATCGAAGGCATCGCCGAATGGCTCGGCGTTTCCGCCGTCCGCGTGCTCAACGTCGCCGGTCCCCGCGAAAGCACGTCTCCGGGTATTTACGCGAAGGCGTCGGAATTCCTCTCCGCCGTGCTCGATCTCATTCCGCCACGACCTTGACCCGGCCGCCCGTGCGCAGACCCTGACCGGGGCGGAGCCCGTTCAGGGTCTCGAACCATTTCAGGTGGAACGCCTCGACCGGGAACCTGTCGGCCAGGTTCTGGGGCGTGTCGCCGGGCCTGACGGTGACCACCTTGATGCGCAGCGGCTTGATCGCCCTGGCTTCGTCCTCGGAAATGCGCCGGAAGCTGTAGGTGGCGCGGCGGAAATCGGCGCTTAAACGTCCCGTCATGGCCGGCGGCGTGATGAAGGCAAGGCGGAAAATCCGATCCGGGCCGCCCCTGACGGCGACGAGCCGCACGTCGCGCGTACCGCTTCGGGTGTTGATGCGGACCGATGCCGTAGCCGCGTCCTGGCCGTTTATGGAAATTCTTTCGAACCCCGAAAGGCGTAATCCCCGTGCCCACACGTTGGCGATGTAGGCCTTTACTGAGCCCGTTCTTCGCGCCGATTCTTCTTTCGCCATGTCGAACACCATGACCGCTTTCCCCGGACCCCTGGCAACCACCTGGCGGGCTGAATTGAAGAGCACGAAATCGGGCGGCGCTTCGAAGCGGATACGAAGTTCCGGGTGCATGAACACGCGGCCCCGGCGCACCCCTTGTTGCGGGTCGTCGCCGAACACCATGCCGTCGATTTCATCGAGAAATTCCGGCCGTCCGATCAACGGGTCCGCCACGGGGGTCGCATGGGCCAGCTGGATCGCCTGGGTAATGCGTTTCGCCGTGCGCGGGTGGGTGGCCATGATATGGCTGGTTGGGTCCTGCTTGTTGCCCTCCATCTCCCGGATCAGATGGTCGTGGGCCTGCATCTTTTCGAAGAAGCTGGACATGGCGTGCGGCGAATAGCCGGCCCGCGTCATATAACGCACGCCCAGCATGTCGGCTTCCAGTTCCTGTTCGCGGGAATAGCTGCTCAGCGCCGCCTGCGCGCCCAGCCCGGCGAGCCGCCCGATGCCGCTGGGAACCCCGGCGGCGCTGCCGAGCGCACCCAGCACAATCAGCCCTAAGTTCGTCGCCTGCGTGGTGGAATAGCGTTCCGCTGTGTGGCGTGCGGTGACGTGGCCGATTTCATGGGCCAGCACGCCGGCCACTTCGGCTTCGTTTTCGGCCAGGGCGAGAAGCCCGCGGGTGATGTAGACATAGCCCCCCGGCAGGGCGAAGGCGTTGACCTTGTCGTCGTTGAGCAGCGTGAACGTATAGACTAGACCCGAGCCATCGGCGTGGCTCGCCAGCTTCAACCCGGTGCGCTTGATATAGGCGCGCAGCTTGGTGTCCGTGTAGGCGCCGCCGAATTCCTTGATCAGCTTCGGGTGTTCCTGGGCGCCGATGCGGATTTCGTCTTCCCTGGACATGAAAGCGGTGAAGCTCTGCTTGCCGGTCACCGGATTGACGGCGCACCCGGCCAGCACCGCTAACAGCGGCAAAAGCGGGAGGGATAAAATCAACAGGCGCAAAAGACGGCGCATGGGGGGGGTCCTTGGCCGGGTTGGATGCTGGGCTCAGGGTAGGGAACGCCATCTCACCTGTCCACAATCTCGATCTGTTCGGGGTGGGTGGCCTCGATCACCGGGCCGTTCCTTTTCTTCAGCCAGCCGCGCACCCGCACCCGTTTGCCCGCGAAGGCCAGCGGGTCGAGCCCGGCTTTTGTGAACATGCGGCGCGCCCGGGTCTGCAGGGTGATGGTGAAATCGTCGCGCCAGTTTTGCCCGAAGTTCAGGTAGATCCGGCTTTTCACTTTCTCGGCCTTTGTCACGCGCCCTTCGATGATCTGAAACGTCCCGGCCAGCCGCGAGACGTCGCCGGCCCGTTCGCCATCGCGCACGGCATAGAACGGATGGCCCCAGATGCCCCGCCCGGCCTTTCGCGCGGCCTGCTCCAGGGCCAGCATATCGGCCGCCGCGGTGCGGTTGTCGGGGAAGGTGTAGACCCTTGCCATGCCCAGGGACAGCATTTCGCCCTGCACCCAGACGCCGTCGGTGGTCTGCAGATGGGCCAGGATCCGTCCGTGGCGGTCTTTCCGGGAGCCGCCGTAAAACAACCGCACCCGGCGCCCGAGGGTGAGGGCTTCCAGCGCGCGTTTGGATTCCGGCGCCAACGGCCATGTCGGATAATCCTTCCGCCCGAGCGGCAGTTTCGGCGCCTGCAGGCCGACGAGACGCACCTGGTCCGCGCCATGCAGCGGGCTTTTCAGCACCAGCGTGTCGCCGTCGATAACCCGGGCGACGGCATGGTCCGTGGCGGAGGCCGATCCGGGCAAAAGGCTTTTCGGTATTTCCTCCGCCGTGGCCGGGGAGACCAGCAAAAAAGCAAAAAGCAGGGCAGCCTGGAAACGGGTCAGGCGGAGTCCGGTCATGCCGGGTCTCCGTTATCAACACCAAAGCCCGCCATTTCGCGGACCTCTTCGGGCGTCTTTCCGGCGTCGCGGAGCGAGCGGATGGTCAGCGACTTGTCGCGCTTGGCGAAGCGTTCGCCGTCGTCGCCGGTGAGCAGCCGGTGATGGTGGTAGTTCGGCGTGTCCAGCCCCAAAAGCGCCTGCAGGACCCGGTGCACATGGGTCGAGGAAAACAAGTCTTCGCCCCGGGTGACCAGGGTCACGCCCTGTAAATGGTCGTCCAGGGTGACGGCGAGATGATAACTGGCGGGCGTTTCCTTGCGCCCCAGCACGACGTCGCCGAGGCGCGACAGGTCGGCTTCGATGCCGCCCCTTTCGGCATCGCTCCAGGTCAGGGAGCCGGTTAAGCCAAGGGCGGCGTCAAAAGCCTTTGCGCTGTCGAGGCGAAGCGCGAAGGGGGTGTTCTCGTCATGGCGGCCTTGGCGTTCGCTGTCGGAAAGGTGGCGGCAGGTGCCGGGATAGAGCGGTCCTTCCTGACCGGGTGTGTCGTGCGGGGCGGCGCCGGCGTTCAGGATTTCGGCGCGGATGTCGCGGCGCGAACAAAAACACGGGTACAAAAACCCTTGCTCGAGCAGGCCGTCGAGGGCTTTTTGGTATTCGTCGAAATGATCCGACTGGCGGCGCACCGGCTCTTCCCATTCGAGGCCCAGCCACGCCAGGTCCTCAAAGATGGCGTCTTCATAGTCCGCCTTGATGCGCGACGTGTCGATATCCTCGATCCGGAGCAGGAACCGGCCCCCGGTTTCGCGTGCCATTGCGAACGTGAACAGCGCCGAATAGGCGTGCCCGAGGTGCAGATAACCGGTCGGGCTGGGGGCGAATCGGGTGGTCGGGGGACGGGTCATGAGGGACGTGTCTCTGGTGGGACGGCGGTTCAGGTTGGATTGGAAGCGGCTCTTTGCTTAAGGTTTTCGCAACGTCGTGACAATAGCATGCTTTTTCGGTTAGGACTCTGGCACGCACTGACAGCGTCCGTAATGATAACGCAATGACGAGGCCCCGCATGGATGATACGCCCACTCTCACTGGTCCGACCTTGGCACCCGCTTCCGGCGGCCGCGCGCAACAGCTGGTGATCCTGCTGCACGGCGTCGGCTCGGACGGCGACGACCTGATCGGCCTCGCGCCCTATTTTCAGAAAGTCCTGCCCGACGCCTTGTTCGTTTCGCCGCATGCGCCGTTCCCCTTCGACATGGCGCCGCAAGGGCACCAGTGGTTCTCGCTGCAGGAGAGGACGCCCGAGACGCGCCTCGCCGGCGTGCAGACGGCGGCGCCGATCCTCGACGCCTTTATCGACGCGCAACTGGCCGAGACGGGCCTGAACGACGGCAACCTGGCGCTGGTCGGGTTTTCCCAGGGCACCATGATGGCGCTGCATGTCGGCCTTCGCCGCGCCAGCCCGATGGCCGGCATCCTTGGCTATTCCGGCATGCTGGTCGGGCATGAGCTTCTGGCCGACGCGATTCGGTCCCGCCCGCCGGTGATGCTCGCCCACGGCGAGGCCGATGACGTGGTGCCGGTGGCGGCGCTGCCCGACGCGGTCGCGGGCCTTGAGGCCGCCGGCGTTTCGGTGCGCCATCATACCAGTCCCGGCCTCGGCCACGGGCTGGACGACGACGGCATCCGCCTCGGCATGGAGTTCCTGGCGGAAGTCTTCGGCATCGACCTGGAGACGATGGCGCGCGAGCAGTCCCCGGTCTGATCCCGACACGCCGGGCTCCTTTTCCGCAAAACCGGGAATCCCCCGTGAGTCGTCCTTTTGTCGTCTTTCTGTCATCCGGATGTCATCCTTAAATCGTCCAAATATCGTCGGGAACTCATCATTTTTTCAGCTCGAAACGGACTTAAGCCATTGATTCCATGGAAAAGACGTTCGAAAAAGCGCGTAAAAACTCATCATTTATCATCATTTCGCGTGCCGGTCGGAGAACAGGGGCCGGCTTGATTACGGACATAATAATAATTCCTATAAAATAACTAAAAAGGAATTAGATCATAAATTGCACCACATGTAAAGAACAAACTATGTACAAAATGCCTTCATCTCCGATCCCGGACGGGCGGTAACTCCCTGATCTTTGCCGTCCGCTTTTATAGCCGCTAAGGTCTTTTGGGGATCGCCGGACACATGGGGAGCGCTAGGCGTGGATAAAAGAGAACAAGCCATAAGCCACGCCGTTCGGGGCGAACAGCTTGCCGCGGGAGGCAAGCTCGACGAAGCCGTATCGGCCTTCCGCGAAGCCGCTTCCATTGATCCGCAAATCGCCGGCATCCACCACAACCTGGGCCTTCTGCTGCGCCGCCAGGGCCTGACCGGCGAAGCGATGGAATGCTACCGCCGCGCCATCGCCCTTGAGCCGGATTATGTCGATGCGTACTACAACCTCGGCAATGCGCTTTTTGAAAGCGGACAGCCGGAAGACGCCGCCCGGAGTTTCCAAAAGGCCGTCCACTTGAAACCGGATTTCGTCGAAGCTCACTTCAATCTCGGCAATGCGCTTAAAGGACAAGGCGCGTTTGAAGAGGCCGCCCTCAGTTTTCAAAAGGCGGTCGATCTCAGGCCGGAGTATGCCTTTGCGCACTACAATCTCGGCCATGTGTTTCAGGAACTGGGGCGGCTGATCGAGGCCGCCGCCAGTTATCGAAAGGCCTTGGCCATCCTGCCGGATGATGCCGAAATCCATTACAGTCTTGGCGTGGCGCTCATCGGGCAGGGCGATTTCGAGGCCGCTTTGGACTGCTACCGGCGGGCGCTCGGCATCGATGCGAACCACGCTCAGGCCCACGCCGGCATGGGCAATGCCTTGAGGAAACTGGGCCGGGGAGAGGAGGCCCTCGGGCATTTTCAAACGGCCATCGCCCTTAAGCCGGATTTCGAGGATGCCCTCAACAGGCTTGGCAACGCCTACCTTGAAATGGGCGAGGCGGATGAGGCCCGGACCTGCTTCAGGAGGATGATTGAGTTGGGGGCAGGCAGTTACGGAGGCAATCTCAGGGCGGCCATCAAGTCGTTGATGTGTTTTCCGGCAATCGACAAATCCACGGACGAAATCGACCGCCTTCGCCGGGAACTGGCCGACGGCCTGAAGACGGTCGGCTTGAACGGCGAGACTCTGGAAAACCCGGTCTGGGACATCGGGCTGACGAATTTCCTGCTCGCCTATCATGACCGGAACGACCGTTCGTTGCAGCAGGGCATTGCGGAGATGTATTTGCGGGTTTGCCCGTCCCTGGACTGGACGCCTGGGCAAGTATCTCGTCAACGCAACGCTTCGGACAAAATCCGCGTCGGAGCCCTGTCGGCGTTTTTCCACAACCACACCATCGGAAAACTCAACAGGGGATGGATCGAACACCTCGACCGGGACCGCTTCGAAGTCGTTGTCTTCCGCTTGCCCGGTGAACCGGATAAACTCTCCACCCTGATCGATGCCGCCGCCGATCAGGTGGTGGTGCTGCAAAAAGACCTGGATACGGACCGCGCGCGCATCGCCGCCGAAGATCTGGACATTTTGTTTTATCCGGAAATCGGCATGGACCCGTTCACCTATTTTCTGGCGTTTTCCCGGCTGGCCCCGATGCAGGCGGTGACATGGGGGCACCCGGACACCACGGGCATTCCCAACATCGACTATTTCCTGTCCGCCGAGGGCCTGGAAACGCCTGAATCCGATGACCATTACAGCGAAACACTGATTCGTCTGAAGCATTTGCCGGTGTTCTATTCTTCTCCCCCGGCGCTTGCCGCATTGCCGGGCCGCGACCATTTCGGGCTGCCGCAAGGCGCCAGGCTTTATGTCATAGCCCAAACCCTGTTCAAGTTTCATCCCAGCTTCGACGCCGTGCTGGGGCGTCTCCTGAAAGCCGATCCGGACGGCCGCCTGATCCTGATTTCCGGCAACAACCCTCATTGGGACGGCCTGCTAAGGGAGCGCTTCGAAGCGGCGTTCCCGGAAGAAGCGGGCCGGGTCGTGTTTCTGCCCAGAATGGACGGGGCCGACTATATGGTCCTGCTCGGGTCCGCCGATGCGCTGCTGGATACGCCGCATTTCGGCGGCGGCAACTCAAGCTATGAAGCCTTCTCCGCCGGCATTCCCATTGTCGCCTGGCCGACCAATTTCCTGCGCGGGAGGATTACCTGCGCGCAATACCAAGTAATGGGAATCCTGGATTTGATCGCCCAAGACGCGGAAAGCTATGTCGATCTGGCGTTGCGGCTGGCGCAGGATATGCCGTTCCGCGAAGAGATGAAAAAGAGGATCAAAGACAACAGCCATAAACTGTTCGAAAACCACGAAGCCGTGCGGGCGTTGGAACGGTTCTTCCAGGACGCGGTGGACGGAACGTTGAGCCCACGATGAAAGCCTTCATCGTCAGCGCCCACCCGGAACCGAAGTCGTTCAACACCGCGCTGTTCGACCTGTCGGTGCGGGCTCTCAAGGGGCAGGGCTGGGAGGTTAGGACCTCGGACCTCTACGCCATGGCCTTCAACCCGGTGGCCAGTGCGGCGGATTTCACGGATCGCGTCGATCCGGACTATCTGGTCTATGCCCTGGAACAGCGCCACGGCTATGAAAGCGGAACCCTGGCGCCGGATATCCAAGATGAGATCGAAAAGGTCCAGTGGTGCGACCTGCTGATCCTGAATTTTCCGCTGTATTGGTTTTCCGTGCCGGCGATCCTGAAAGGCTGGATCGACCGGGTGCTGATTTCCGGCCTGACCTATGGCGGCAAGCGCTTCTACGACCGGGGCGGGCTCAAGGGCCGCAAGGCGATGGCGACGATTACCCTGGGCGGCCGCGAGCACATGCTGGCCGAAGACGGCGTGCACGGGCCGCTGGAAGACATGCTGCGCCCGCTGCTGCGCGGCACCCTTTATTACACGGGGATGAGCGTACTGCCGCCCTTCGTCGCCTGGCATGTGCCGTATATTTCGGACGCGGAAAGGCAGGACATCCTCAAAGCCTATGAAGAACGGCTCGGGCGCCTGCAGGACCTGGAGCCCCTGGATTTCCCCTCCCTGGATGAATTCGACGACACACTCCATCCGCTGAAGGGCTGAGGTCTTTTTGGCGAAAAAGCAGTCTTTATTAACCAAATTCCGTTATCTATCCTGCCGGACAGCGTTTGTTTGCGAACAGGTTAAGGGATTTTTTGCATGAGCGCGGACAGCAATAACGGTGAGGCCGGGGCTGCGGATATCCTGGATCTGCTGAACGCGGCCCTGGAGCATCACCGCTTTGAGCGCTTCGAACAGGCCGCCGAAGGTTTTTTCAAGGTGCTGCAGGCCGAGCCCCGGGAAATCAAGGCGCTCTACGGCCTGGGCATGTCCTTGCACCGGTTGGACGAAAACGAAAAGGCCGTGGAATTTGTGAAGGACGCCCTGGAACGCGGCTATGGCGGCGCGCAGGAACATTGCAACTTAGGAATCATCTATCTTCAACTGGACCGGCTCGACGAGGCCGTCGAATGCTACAAACGCGCCATCGCGCTGGATGGAAATTTCGTCGCCGGGTATTTCAATCTCGGCAACGCCTACCGGGACCTGAAGAAACCCGATGACGCCATCGAGGCATTGCATGCGGCGGTAACGCTGAAACCGGACTTCCCACAGGCCTGGAACAATTTGGGGTTGGCGATGCACGATGCCGGACGCTTCGAAGAGGCGCTGGAATGTTACAACAATGCGCTGAACGGCAAACCCGATTACGCCGCGGCTTACCTCAACATGGGCAACGCTTTGGGACAAATGGGCCGGCCGGATGCCGCCGCCGTCAGTTTCCAGAAGGCCATCGTGCTCGACCGCACCCTATTCGAGGCCCACAACAACCTGGGCAACGTGTTGAAGGATTTGGAGCGCTTCGAAGCGGCGGCGGCGTGCTACGAAAAGGTTATCCAGGCAGAGCCGGAAAACTTCGGCGCCCACAAGAACCTGGGCATCGTCCGCCTGGTGCAGGGGGATTTTGAGGGCGGCTGGCCGGAATATTCCTGGCGGCGGCGGGATCCGGACGATCCGGTGTTTCGTGTGCGCGCCTATAAGCAGCCGCTGTGGGACGGTGAAGACCTGACCGGCAAAACCATCCTGGCCTATCCGGAGCAGGGGCTGGGCGACACCTTGCAGTTCGTGCGGTACCTGCCGATGCTTCGGCAAACCGGCGCGCATGTGATTTTCGATGCGCCGCTGCCCATGGCGCGGCTGTTCAAGGATTTGGACGGTGTCGATACCATGCTCCAAAGCGGCGATACGATCCCGCCCTTCGATTTTCATATTTCGTTGATGGAACTGCCGAGGCTGTTCCACACCACGCTGGAGACCATCCCCGCCGGCGGCGCTTACCTTAAGGCCGATGACGGGCTCATCGGCGACTGGGCCGAGCGGCTGGGCCAAAAGCAGGACCCGAAACAGGGCTTGCGCGTGGGCTTCGTGTGGGGCGGAAATCCGGATCACGCCAACGACCGCAATCGCTCCATCGACCCGGAATTGTTCACCCCTCTTGTGGAAGCGCCGGGGGTGGAGGCCTTCAGTCTGCTGGTCGGGCGCGACGGCGAGGCCGAGCACGTGTTCGGCGACGCCATTCGCGATCTCGCGCCGCAGTTGACGGATTTCTCGGAAACGGCGGCGGCCATCGCCAACCTGGATGTGGTGATCTCCGTCGATACCTCCGTCGTGCATCTGGCGGGCGCGCTGGGGGCCAGGGTGTGGACGCTGCTGCCGTTCAACCCCGACTGGCGCTGGATGATGGAGGGCGACGCCAGCCCCTGGTATCCGACCATGCGGCTTTACCGCCAGGCCCGGAAAAAGACCTGGGAAAGCGTCCTGGAACGCGTCGCGGAAGATCTTGCGGAACTCGGTGGGAATACCGGATGAACCCTCCGATTGTCTTCTAATTACAAGATGGTGTATGCTCCGGCCAATCTTTAAGGGAGGCTAAGCGGGTGTCCATGGGGATGTCCATTTCGGGCGAAAACTTTCCAGCCCTCGTTCTCAATGCCGATTTCCGGCCGTTGAGCTATTTCCCGCTGTCGCTGTGGTCCTGGCAGGACACCGTCAAGGCGGTGTTTCTGTCCCGCGTCAACGTGGTTTCCGAATATGACCGCGCCGTGCATTCGCCGAGTTTCGAACTCAAGTTGCCCAGCGTTATTTCGCTGAAAGACTACGTCCATATGGACCGCCGGCCCGCCTTTACCAGATTCAACGTGTTCCTGCGCGACGCCTTTTCGTGTCAGTACTGCGCCAGACCGTTCCCGTCCGAAATCCTGACGTTTGATCATATCGTGCCGCGCTCACGCGGTGGGCGCACGATGTGGGAAAACGTGGTCACCGCGTGCGCGCCGTGTAACCTGAAAAAGAGCCACCGGTCGCTGAAAAATGCCGGTATGCAACTGTTACGCCCGCCGGTGCGCCCGTCCAATTTTCTGCTCCAGGAAAACGGCCGCGCCTTCCCGCCCAACTTCCTGCATGAAAGCTGGCGCGATTTCCTGTACTGGGATACCGAACTGGAAAGCAGCTAATCCTGCCGAAAAACCCCTTTCAGGGTTTGACAATTCCCCGGATTCCCCTATATTCCGCGCCTTCATTCCCGGGAACGCGGGCGAGCGTATACGCGGCGCCGCCCCGTCCTTTCTTTAACCAGCCGTTTTAAGCAACGGTCGAAAAGGGCCTACCGGGACAAAACTGCAACCCGAAAAACGGGAGAGACAAGACCATGACCAAACGCATTCGGTCCAAATACAAGATCAACCGGCGACTCGGTGAAAATCTTTGGGGTCGCCCGAAAAGCCCCGTCAACACACGCGATTACGGTCCCGGCCAGCACGGCCAGCGGCGCGGCCGCAAGCCGTCCGATTTCGGCACCCAGTTGATGGCGAAACAAAAGCTCAAGGGCTATTACGGCAACATCACGGAAAAGCAGTTCCGCCGCTATTACAAGGAAGCGGACCGGCGCCGCGGCGATACGTCCGAAAACCTGATCGGGATTTTGGAACGCCGCCTGGACGCCGTCGTCTACCGCATGAAGTTCGTGCCCACCGTGTTTTCGGCGCGCCAGTTCGTCAACCACGGCCACGTCAAGGTCAACGGCAAGCGGGTCAACATTCCCAGCTACCAGGTCAAGGAAGGCGACGTCGTCGAGGTCAGGGAAAAATCCCGCGAGATGCCGCTGGTTCTGCTGGCTATCGAAAGCCCCGAACGCGACGTTCCGGACTACATCGAGGTCAATCTGAAAAAGATGCAAGGCACCTTCCTGCAGACGCCGAAGCTGGCCGACGTGCCGTATCCGGTGACCATGGAACCGAACCTGGTGATCGAATTCTATTCGCGCTAAACGCTTGGCGCATCGAATTGCAAAAGGGCCGTGTCGGAAACGATACGGCCTTTTTCTTTTTAGGGTATGGTAGGAAATGACCGACGAAACCCGTGGCATGATCCTAGGCATCATCGGTGTCGCCGGGTTTTCCATCACTCTGCCGGCGACGCGGGTTGCCGTTGCCGGGCTGGACCCGGTGTTCGTCGGCCTTGGCCGCGCCGTGCTGGCGGCGGCTATGGCGGTGGTGATCCTGGCGGTTACGCGTCAATCGCTGCCGGCCCGGCGCCATTGGTCCCGGCTGATGCTTTCGGCGTTGTGCCTGGTGATCGGCTTCCCGTTGTTCATGTCCATCGCCATGCAAACGGTTCCGGCGGCGCACGGCGGTATCGTGCTCGGTGTTCTGCCCCTGGTGACGACGGTGGCGGCGGTGCTGTGTGGGGAAAGGCCTAGTTCCAGATTCTGGCTGGTGGCGTTGTTGGGCAGTGCGCTGGTCGTCGGTTTCGCCATGATCCGGGGCGGCGGCGCCTTGCAGGCAGGGGATGTGTGGCTGCTGGCGGCGGCGGCGTGCGCCGGGACCGGTTATGCCATCAGCGGGGATCTTTCCAGGGTGCTGGGCGGCTGGCAGGTGATCTGCTGGGCCCTGGTTGCCTCTTTGCCGCTGGTGCTGCCGCCGGTCCTGTGGGTGATCGGAGACGTCGACTGGGGCGTCCCATGGCCGATGTGGACCGGTTTCCTCTATGTCGCGCTGATCAGCCAGTTGGCTGCCTTTTTCGCCTGGAACCGGGGACTGGCCTTGGGCGGCGTCGCGCGTGTCGGCCAGGTGCAGCTGTTGCAGTTGTTCATGACGCTGGCGGCGTCGGCGTTGCTGCTGGGCGAGGTCCTGGACGTAACGACGCTGCTGTTCGCCGTCGGCGTGGTCGGCGTGGTGGCGCTGGGCCGGCGCATGCCGGTGGCCCGTCCCGGGAAGTAGGGGCGACAGGGAAAACAGGTTGTGCTCGCAACATCCTGGAAGCCCCCATCCGGTTATGTCCGCTTTCGGGGCACCGCCTTTTTAGGCCATGGAAATCCGCCGCAACCTCTAAGCCGTGCCGATCCGGGCGGAACGCCGTTGGATTAAAGTCTTGGCGCTTGATTATGGTCAATGTCAGCGCCGGTTTTTAGCAATTAAATAAAAGCGCCGGAGCCTATGGTCTCCATGGATGTGAAGGAGCCGAGACACCGCCGCCGGGGAACCGGTCACCACCGCCGATGGCTGGTTGGTGCCCGCAAAAGAGGGGCTGTGGGAGGCTTAAGCCACGCCGTAGCCAACAGCCCGATAGGGAGGATATGCCATGCCGTTGGGAGATATCCTGGTTATCACCGATGACCACAAGAAGGCCGCCCGCGAGATCACGGATATGGTGCTGGAAAACTACGCAGGAGAGAAAATCTCCATCGCTATCGGTGCCGAGTCCGGGTCCGGAAAATCCGAGATCAGCCACGTGGTCGCAAGCAGCCTTTTCAAATCCGAAAAACAACTGAAATCCTTCACCGTCCACACCGATGATTTCTTCGCGCTCCCCCACAAGGAGAGGAACGACCTGAGGGTGAAATCGAACCTGGAAAGCGTTGGGCCATCCGAAATAAACTTCGACGAGTTGGATTACGTCCTGAAAAGTTTTGAGACGGGCGGCCAGATCCTGCTTCCCATTCTGGAGTTCATCACCTCGTCCGCCTACAAGCTCCTCGTCGATTTCAGGGACGTTCAAGTCCTGATCTGCGAGGGCCTGTATGCGCCCATGCTCGACGTAACGTCAAAGATGTTCATCGACATGACCTATCACGACAACGAGGCCTTTAACGCCCTGCGGGGCAAGGAGGTTCCGGACGAATTCAGGCAAAAAGTCCTGGAGAAAGAACACCAGGCCGTCAGCGAACTCAGGAAACAAGTCGATTACCTGATCACCAAGGAATACGCGTTGACCAAATTGTAAGGAGGGGTGTATGGGTGATTTTCATCAGACCGGCGTGATCTCGACATTGCCCCGTTTTCCAAACGCTAGCCTTGAGCGTCTGGAAGCCGATCTGGAAGGGTTTTCAGAGGCGAAACCGATCACCTTGGTCTTGCCGTCGCTGATCAGTGAACTCGACCGGCCGGCGCTGGGGCGAATCGTGGGCGAGTTGAAGGACGTCAAGTACCTGCACCAGATCATCGTTTCGCTGGACAAGGCCGATGGCGACGGGTTTCGCCGCGCCAAGGATTTCTTCGGCGGCCTCCCTCAGGACGTCAAGATCGTCTGGCACGATGGCGGGCGGCTCCAAAGGCTTTACGGCCAGCTTGATCAGTACGGGCTGAAAATCGCAACCGGCGGCAAGGGCCGCGGTGTATGGGTTTCTCTCGCATACGCCCTTGCCGAAGGGGGCAGCCACATGGTCGCCCTTCACGATTGCGATATCATCAATTACGAACGCGGATTGTTGGCGCGGCTTTGTTATCCGATTGTCAATCCGAGCCTCAACTACGAGTTCTGCAAAGGGTATTACCCTCGGGTCAATGATCATATTTTCGGGCGCGTGACCCGGCTGTTCGTTATGCCGCTGATCAGGGCCATGCAGAAGGTCTTCGGCTACACGCCCTTGCTGGTCTATCTGGACAGTTTCCGTTACCCGCTGGCCGGGGAGTTCGCGATGACGGCCGATCTGGCCCGGGTCAATAAATTGCAGGGGGATTGGGGACTGGACTTCGGCCTTCTGGCCGAGGTCTTCCAAAACAGTTCCACCCAACGCATCTGCCAGGTCGATCTGATCGATACTTACGAGCACAAGCACCAGCCTATTTCCGAGGCCGACCCCGAAAAGGGCTTGTTCAAGATGTCCATCGACATCGCCAGGACGTTCTGCCGTACCATGGTTTCGGAGGGCGAGGTGTTCTCGGACGACGCCATAGAGACACTTCGGATGGCCTACGTTTCGATGGCCCGGGACATGATCCGGAAGTACCACGATACCGCCATGATCAACAATATTCCGTTCGATCGGGACCGGGAGGACCTCGCCGTCCAGACCTTCGCCGAAGGCTTGCGTTTGGGCGCCGGCTTTTTCCGGGATGCCCCTCTGGAGAGCCCCGAAATGCCGAACTGGAACCAAATCACGTCGGCCTTTCCTCGGTTTCCAGCGATGTTGAAGGAAGCCGTCGAAAGCGATAATGAGCAGAGGAAGGCCGATGAACATCGAGCCGCCTGACGTGCGCCTGTCCCGCCTCATCGTTTTTTCCGATCGCGACCTGCCGCCGCCCTATGGTTGGGATTACGCTCATGCCAATGCCATGCCCGGGCTCACCGTCCTTGAACAGCACACC